>OJLA01001982.1_pt1 | contig 12779 bp, 10 predicted proteins | sample 1596611 | NCBI WGS metagenome assembly OJLA01 (sample SAMEA4350168, study PRJEB24818) | metagenome | biome: human; feature: gut; material: faeces | place: Denmark | collected 2013-09
CCGACCCACTGCCTGCTGGTGAACGATTTTCTCTCCGTTCCGTCCATCGTTCAGGCAGAGCAGATCTTTACCATAGACAAAAGCAGGGTGCTGAAATTCCTCGGACACCTCACCCCGGAGGAAATGAGCCGGGTGGATGATGCTGTCCGTGCCAGTCTTGCCCTGAACCCGATGGGGAGCATTCAGCGGCTTCCACCCATCATCCGCTCTACGGCGGCTTACGCACCGCCTGAGGTGGTTGACGGCAAGCCGCCCATCTATCCTTACACGCCCATCAAATCGTCCTTTGAGGACGCCGGGAGCGTTGAGGACATGATGCTGTACACCGAACTGGAAGCTGCGGTACACGCAATGATCCAGCGGCTGGAATATAGCTTCACGTTCAACCCCAGCCTGCTCACCATCCCGAAGCGTAAGCAGCAGGTTGCTGAAATCCTGAAAGAAGCCGAAACGTACATCTGGAGGATCAAGGAGGAAATGCGATGCGCCTGAAAGACAATAACAATCCCTTCATCCATGTCAACCCGCCGTACCAGCTCATGGTCATCCACAGCAGCAAGCTGGTCTATCCCCGCGAACTGTATCAGCGCGGTGTGGAGCGCAAGCGTGTGGAACTGATCGCCGCCCACTTCAACGAATATGTGGCAAATGAGCCGAAGGTCAGTTTCCGTAACGGTCAGTTCATCGTAACGGATGGGCAGCACACCATCGAGGGGCGCATCCTCCGCAACGGCGGCAAGGATCTGCCGATCCTCTGCAAGGTGTACACGGGCATGACCGTGGAGCAGGAAGCCCTGCTCTTTGCCGAGCAGAACGGCTTCTCTGCGCCGCTGACGGCAGGCATCAAGCTCCGTGCCAAGGTGGTGGGCGGCGATGCCATCTCCAAAGCCTTTCTCGCAGCCACCAACCGGGTGGGATTGAGCCTCAATTATGACAGCCAGCAGCTGACCGATTACCGCATCGGCTGCGTTGGTACGGCTTTCCGGCTCTACAAGCAGATGGGCGAACCGCTCTACTGTGAAACGATGCGGCTGATCGTGGCAGCATGGGAGGGCAAGCCCGATTCGTTCCGGGCATCTGTTCTGAAAGGCATGATGCACTTTGTGGAACTGTACCACGGCGAGTTCAGTGAAGAACGGCTGCTCCGTGCGCTGCGCAGCATCCACCCGGTCGATATCTACCGCATCGGGCAGGACGACCCCGCAAAGCTGCGCGGATGGAAAAAATACGTTTTCCCCATCTACACCGCCTACAACGGCAAGTGCAGAAAAGACGCGCTGCCGATAAAATTCTGACATTCACAGGCATTTCTCCCATATACACAAGGGGCATCCGCAAACCGCAGATGCCCCTTGTTACATATCAGAGTGCAATATATAGTGTTTCTGTGTTCATTTAATACAACATATAGAGAAAAGAGGTATTCTATGCGCTCTCAGTTCACTTCGTATGAGCAGCTTCCCATCACCCTGACAGCCGATCATGTCGCTGCTGCGCTGGGCATCTCCCGCGCCAACGCTTACATCCTGCTCCGTTCGGACGGCTTTCCCACGCTCCACATCGGTAAGCGGATGGTCGTACCCAAAGACCGTTTTCTTCAGTGGATCACGGACAGCGTAAATGGCTGATTTGACATCCTTGATTCAAGAGGTTTCTTTTTCTATACTATTCCCGAAACGACTTGACATCAGGAAGGAGGCAATATGCCAAGCAAACGTTCACACGGCGAGGGTACGCTTCGCCACCGCAGCGATGGTCGCTGGGAATTACGTATGATGGACGGCTACCAGAAAGATGGTTCGCCGCGCTTCAAGACCTTCTATGGCAAGACTCAGAAGGAGGTCAAGCTCAAACTGAAAGAGTATCAGGATGCGCTTATCAGCGGTGTCCAGCTGGACACGATCCTGTACTTCGAGGATTGGGCGGATACATGGTTCGAGGGTCACAGGGATAATATCGCTCCCACGACACAGGAAAGCTATAAATACTGCCTGAAAATGCTCAAAGAGGGATTTTACCATCGCCCCTTGACCGTCATACGCCCCATCGACATTGAAAACTTTCTGAAAGGGATGCGGCGTGATGGCCGCTCGGATTCTTACATCAGCAAGGCACGAGGGATGCTCTACCAGATCTTTCAAAAGGCAGAGGCCAATGACCTTGTGCGCCGCAACCCGGTTCGGCTTGCTGAAAAGATGCGGGCATCCGGCACTGCAAAACGCAAGGAAGCCTTCACCACAGCGGAAGTCGCGCACCTGATGAAGGTGCTGCCCGATGACCGCATGGGCTTGAGCATCCGGCTTTTGCTCGGCACTGGAATGAGAATGCAGGAACTTCTGGCTTTGGAGCCGCAGTTTATTGAAGAAGATGGCTCTGTCATTCACATCCGGCAGGCAGTAAAGGTCGTAAAAGGTACAGTCAGCATCGGCAGTCCGAAATCCAAAGACAGTATCCGGGATATTCCGGTGCCGCTGAATGTCCGCCCGTGTGCCATCAAGCTGCGGGATACCACCGACCAGTTCATCTGGGAAAGCCCCAAGACCGGCTTGCCCTGCAATCCCACCCATTTCCGGGATGTGTTCCGCAAATCTCTGGAAGAAGCGGGCGATGTCCGCTTGCTCACGCCGCACAGCTGCCGCCACACCTATGTGTCGCAGATGCAGGCGTTGGGCGTGGATATTCAGACCATCCAGAGCATCGTAGGCCATGCCGATACCGAAATGACTGAGCATTATCTCCATGTTCAGGAATCCATTCGGCAGAGTGCGATCCAGTTGTTCAGTGAGGCGTTTTCGGCCTGAAAATTGGACGGAACGGCACTAATTAGACCAGATAAAATCGTTGGCATTGTGGTCAAAATTGTGGTCAAAACCAAATGAGGCCAGCCTATAAACAAAAAAATCCAACGATTTCTAACGTGAAATCGTTGGATTTTTTGGTCCGAGTGGCGAGAATCGAACTCACGGCCTCTTGAACCCCATTCAAGCGCGCTACCAAAACTGCGCTACACCCGGATATCTGCCAGCGTTCTGCCGCTCACAGCTCATTTAGTATACCCGACGAAGGCCGTTTTGTCAAGCACTTTTTCAATTTTCTTCCTCAGAATTTTCATGGATCTGCGCGGAGGGCTGCGGGCGGGCGTCGAACTCCACGGTGGCCAAGGCCACGGCAAAGATGCTCTGGGCACCGGCGGCCAGCAGAGCCTGTGCACACGCGGCGGCTGTTGCGCCGGTGGTGATGACATCGTCCACAAGGAGGACGCGCTTGCCCTCCACCCGCTCCGGGTCAGGCACGGCAAAGGCCCCGGCCACATTGGCCAGCCGCTCGTCGAGGGAAAGCCCCTCCTGCCGCCGGGCGGCATGGACCCGGACAAGGGCCTTGGGTTCCAGCGGAACCCCCACCGCGCGGGCGATAGGGCGGGCCATCCGCTCCGGGACGTTGTAGCCGCGTGCCCGGCTGGAAGCGGGCACCGGCACGATGCAGTCGTAACTCAGCGCAAGGCCCGGTACCGGCTGGACCTCTGGGCCGAAGGTGCCCATCTTTGCTTCGCTGCCGAAGAGGAGCCGGGCCATCTCGGCCCCCAGCTCGTCGGCCGCCCACGGGGCCGCTTGGTACTTTGCCCGCAGCACGCCCCGCCGGACACAGCCCGCATAGCGGTAGGGAGCCGCCGCGCCCTCCAAGCGGCCCAGATAGTGCAGCCCCGCCGAGAGGCGCATGGTCGGCTTGCGGCGCAGCGCATCCAGTTCCGCACAGCAATCGGGGCAGGGGCTCACCGTTCCCAGCACCCGGTCGCAAAAAGGGCAGCGGCGCGGGTAAAGCACCCAGCGCAGCTGCCGCAGTGTGCGGCAAACGCCGCTGTTCGATTTTAGGCTCAATCGTTCTTGACCGCGATGATGACGCGGACCTTCTTGCCCGCCGCACAGCCAAAGTTGTCGTACCAGCCGGTGAGCTTGTATTCGTCGGTGTTGACATAACTGAGCTTGGTGGGGTAATACTGGCCCTTGTACCACAGGTAGACCTGCGCGTCGTCGGCCATCTCATAGCGGGTGCCGCCCGACAGCACCGAGGCCGCGCCCACCCGGTCGATCTTCAGGGGCATCAACTGGACCATGGTCTTGATCGAGCCGGTGGTCTCCTGCCGGGCCGCAACGCCGCCCGCGATGACCGGGTACTTGATGGCCGTGGTGAAGCTGACCTGCGAACCATTGACGTAGCAGACGTAAGTCGCGCCGCCGCCGATGAAGTTCAGGATCTGCTTGAAGGGGGTGCCGGTGATCTCTGCCACCTGTTTGAAGCCGATGCTCAGCAGCGAACCGGTGTTGCTGGTCAGCTTCTGCCATGAGGTCGAGAGGATATCGCCGGAGACGATGCCCCACAAGATCTCGCTGGTGGTGGGCACCAGCAGGTTCGACACCTGCCCGGCTACCGTGGCAGCGGTCGTGGTGGTCGTAGTTCCGGTCGTGCTGCCGGTGGTTCCCGCAGTACCTGTGGTGCCGGAGGCCGCACCGGTAGTGGTCGTCGTGGTGGTCGTCTTCGGGGTGGCAGTGGTACCGGAGGAATCGCCGCTAGGCTGGAAGCTGCCAATAAAGCTCTTGAGATCGGTGTAGTTGGCGGCGAGGTTCTTCACGTCGTCCAGCACGCCGTACTTCCACAGATCGCCGGTGACATCGTTCAGGATCAGGCGGTCGATCTGGCCCGCCTCATTGACGGTGTAGTAGCGGACGTCGGAGCTTCTCAGTGTTACCCCCGATAGGCGGCTGGGACGAACCGTCCCAGCCACACCCTCCGAAGTCGTATCCAGAATTTCTACGTCGTCGGCAAGGGCGGCGCTGCCCAGCGCCGTGGCTGCCTCGTTGATGGTGCCGTTGGTGGAGCGGCTGTCGATCCGCTCCACGTTCTCGCCGTCGGGGCTGACGGTGATCTCCACCAGCCAGCCCGCCGGGAAGGTCAGGCCCTTGTGCACATTCACGGTGCGGGTGCTGCCGTCGGTGCAGTAGACAGCCCCCTTCTGCAGCCCGTCCGCTCCGTTCTCTTCCATCAGGCTGCGGGCTGAGGACTGGACGACGCCATAGAAGACGCTGTCGGCCTCTTCGCCGGTCACGATACCGGCGGCCTCATTGTTCATGCCCAGCAGCAGGGTCACGACCTGACCCACGCCGCCGCCGTTCAGGGAGGACACCTGCGACGCCACGGCCGAGGAGCCGAGGGTGTAGGTGCTGCCCGCGACGGTCACCGAGGTGGGAGCGCTGGCGCTGGGGGAAACGGCCGTGATGCGGCCCGCCGCGCGGCGGGTGTAGATCCAGACGGTCTGTAAACTCTCGCTGTAGTAATACACATCGTATTGGTTTAACTCGGCAGAACCGGAGACCTTATCGTTGCGGTAGATGCTGGCCGGGGTGAAGGGAAGCTGGGTAGTGCCGTCCGCGATGAAGGGGCCCTTCAGGCTGCTCATCATGACGCTGGAGGTATCCACCTGACCGTTGGAGACGGTGAAGCCCAGCGAGGTGCCGTAGGCGCTGCCGCTGGCGGAGTTGGCCGTCAGGGCGTTGTACATCAGGATGGCGCACTCTTCATAGTTCAGCGCCTCGCCCTGCTGGCGGTCCAGCTGGTTGCGCAGCCCCAGCTCGCTGGCCTTGTTCAGCTGCGCTTGGGGGAAGGAGCCGCTCAGCTCGGTCATCTTATAGCCCAGCAGCTTGAGGACGGCAGTGACGGCCTCTTCCAGCGTCACGGCGTTGTCCGGGCGGAAGGTGCCGTCGGTGTAGCCGCTCAGCCAGCCCTGCTGCACCGCGATGCGGACATAGGGGGCGTAAGCGGAGGTGCCGGGCAGGTCCTTATACAGGGTGCCCACGGCCCCCTGCGAGCCGACGCTCTCCCGGAAGGTGGAGTAGGACACCAGCATCCGGGCAAAGGCCCCGCGGGTGACCACAGCGTTCAGGGCGGCGGTCTGGGTGGAGTCCATGCCGTTCAGGGTGATGGACAACTGGACGGCGGTGTTGGCATTGCCCGCAGCCGAAGCCGGGAGCGCCAGCATCGACACGGCAATGCTGACCGCGAGCAGGAATGCGAGAAGACGTTTTTTCATGAGGGAAACCTCCTTAATCGTAACGAAGGGCTTCGATGGGGTTGAGCCGGGCCGCCCGCTTGGCGGGCAGGTAGCCGAACAGCACGCCGATGAAGACCGAGATGCCGAAGGCCACTGCAATGGAGTTGAAGGACGGGCTGACCGTGACATCGATGTCCGACGAGATCATGGGCAGGACGTGGTTGGCTGCCATCGAGACGATGTAGCCCAGCACGATGCCCAGCACACCGCCCAGCGCGGAGGTGGTAGCCGCCTCCACAACGAACTGGGAAAGGATGACCCGCTCTTTCGCACCCAGCGCCTTGCGGATGCCGATCTCACGGGTGCGCTCGGTGACGGAGACGAGCATGATGTTCATGATGCCGATGCCGCCCACCAGCAGCGAGATGCTGGCAATGCCGGTGAGGATGACGATGACCATGTTGATCATGTTGTTCATCTCTTCCAGCCACTCGCTCGCGCTGTAAACGTAGAAGGCGCTGTCGCTCTTGAACAGATCGGTCAGGTACGCTTCCACGACGGCTTTGGCCTCATTGGCCTTGCTTTCATCGCTCATGATGGCGATATAGCTGCTGGCCATGGCCGTATTGGAAAGGCGCATTGCGATGGTGTAGGGCAGGTAGACGCAGTCATCGTCCGAGCCCTGCTGCATGGAGGTGTTGTTCACCTTGGCGTTCAGCACGCCCACGATGCGGAACTTGTAGGCCCCCAGCTTGATGGTCTGGCCCACGCCCCGCCCGCCGTAGGCCACGCGGTTGAGGTAATCGCCGATGACGCAGACCTGCTTGTTGTCCTTCATATCCATGTACTGCAAGCCGCGGCCTTGGGCGACGGTGTAGTTCTTCATGGAGGTGAAATTTTCGTCCACGCCGGCAACGGTGCTGTAGCGGTAGGTCGTGGTGCCCACCTTCGGGGTGTTGTTGCTGAAATCGATCTGGGGTGAGATGGACCGGATGAGGTCCGGGTTCTTGGTGCCGATGGCGTACACATCCTCCACCGTCACGGTGCGGGAGCCGTAGCCCCAGATGTTGATGGACAGGGTGTTGGTGCCCATGGCCGAGAAGCTGTCCCGCATACTCTGGGTCATACCGTTGCCGAGGCCGACGATGACGATGACCGCCATGACGCCGATGATGATGCCCAGCATGGTCAAAAAGGTGCGGAGCTTGTTGCTCCAGACGTTCTGGATGGCCTGCCGGAAGGTCTCAACGATCATGCTTCCGCCTCCTTTTCTGCCGCCGGGGTCTCCGGCACCAGCGTCGGCTGGACGAAGGCCTCCGGCGCGTGGGAATCGCCGTCGTACACCACCCGGCCATCCTCCAAGCGGATGATGCGGTCGGCCTGTACGGCGATGGAATTATCGTGGGTGATGAGGACGACGGTGTGGCCCTCCTCGTGCATCTGCTGGAGCATCGCCAGCACTTCGCGGCCGGTGTGGGAGTCCAGCGCACCGGTGGGTTCGTCGGCCAGAATGACCGCCGGGTTGCGCACCAGCGCCCGCGCGATGGAAACGCGCTGCTGCTGGCCGCCGGAAAGCTGATTGGGCCTGTTCTTGACCTTATCGCCAAGGCCCACCTGCTCCAGCACCTCGCGGGCGCGGCGGTGGCGCACGGCGCGGGGGATGCCCGCATACACCAGCGGCACCTCCACGTTCTCCAGCAGGTTCAGCCGGGGCAGCAGGTTGTACTGCTGGAAGATGAAGCCCAGCATCTCGTTTCGGATGGCAGCCAGCTCGTTGCGGCTCATCTTGCCTACGTCCTTGCCGTTCAGCCGGTAGGTGCCGTGGGTGGGCACATCCAAGCAGCCGATGATGTTCATGCAGGTGGATTTGCCGGAGCCAGACTGGCCGACGATGGCGACGAACTCGCCTTTGTCTATTTTCATGGTGATGTGGTCGTCCGCTTTTACCGTGGTGTCGCCCATCTGGTAATATTTGCAGACCTCATCAAATTCGATCAGAGCGCTCATCGTTCCTCCTATCAGAATATCATCATGCTGCTGCCGCTGCCGTCGTCATAGTAGTCGTCGGAACTGATGGAGTTGGGGTCGTAGCCAATGGTATCACCCTCCTGAATGCCGCTGACGATCTGGGTGTAGTCATCATCGCTGACGCCGGTCTTAACGGCGACGTAGACGAAGCCCTCCGGGGCTTCCATTCCCTGCTCGGCGTTGGAAGCGCTGGGGGAATCCTGCGTGACGAGGACATAGCCGCCCCGCAGCACCGCTGCGTTGGGCACGCAGAGGGCGTTGGTGGCCTCGGCCACCACGATCTCGGCGTTGGCGTTCATGCCGGGGCGCAGACCGTCGGTGTCGTCGATGCGGATGGTGACGGGATAGGTGGTGGTGCCGCCGTTGGCGGTGCCCTTCATGGAGACGCGGGTCACGGTGCCGACGTAGGTCTTATCCTGCACGGCGTCGGCGGTGATCTGGACCTTCTGGCCCACCGAGATGGAGCTGATCTGCAGCTCATCCACGTTGATGCTCATTTCAAGGTAGCTCAGGTCGTAGACGATGCAAAGGGTATCGCCCGCCTTTGCCGCGTCGCCCGCCTTGGCATCCTTTTCGATGATGGTGCCGTTGATGGGGGCGGTGATGGTGTAGTTGTTCATGGCGTCCTGCAAATTCTGCATCGAGATCTCGGCGCTGCGCAGGGACTCGGATGCAGACTGGATGGACTCGGTCAGGTCATCGCCGGAAAGGCCGATGAGGATATCGTCCTTTGCGACCTCGGCACCCTCCTGCACGTTGATGGCAGTCACGGTACCGGCAGCCTGTGCGGTCAGGGTCCGCTCGGCCTGATAGCCGAAGACGGCGGAGCCAATGGAGCTGACGCCGTTGATGGAGGCGGTGGCTGCCTGTGCGGTGGTCAGGCCGCCCGCGTTGCGCACAGCAATGGTCACGGTACGGGTCAGCAGGTTGCCCGCGCTCAGCGCGTCGGTGCCGGTCACAGAGGTGACGGTGCCGGTCAACTGCTCAAAGGTGCCGTCCAGCGTCACGTCGGCGCTCTGCCCCACCGAAAAATTGGCGGCATCGGCGGCGGGGAACTCCAGCGTCAGCAGCATCTTGGAGCTGTCGCGGATGACAGCCACCTCCTGCCCGCTGGTCACTTCGTCGCCCTTGTTCACCTTCAGGCTGCTCACGGTGCCCGCCACTTCGGCGCGGACATACTGGCGGTCCACGACCTTATCGTAGCTGCGCTGGGCTTGCTGCATGGCGATCTCAGCCTTTTCGAAGTTGGTGGAAGCGTCCGAGCTGTCGATGGTGTAGAGCACGGTGCCCTCATCCACGGTGTCGCCCTCTTCCATGGTGCTGGTCAGCACCTTGCCATCCACCAGAGACTTCACGGTGTAGGTGTTGGCCGGGTTCAGCGTACCGGTGCCGCTCAGGGTGTTGGAAACGTTCCGGTACTCCGGGGCCACCTCCGTATAGCTGGCGTCCACGCTGGCGGGTTTGGCCTGTTTGGGCCAAAGCAAAAAGGCACCGCCCGCCACGATGACACAAGCTGCCGGCACCAGCAATTTCCAATTCTTCTTCCAGAACGCGGCAGGGCCCTTGCCCGCTGCTGCGGCTTCGGGCGCCTGAGCTTCCGGGTTGTCCTTCTTCTTTTTCCAGTTCATGATCACTGTTCCTCCTGTATTGGTCCGGGTCGGCCGTTCCGCCCGGCGGATTCCGGATATGTATAAGTGTAGTGTATCGCATTTTTTCAAGTTGCACAAGCGTCCAAATTTCATTTCACTATTTTTTCAACAAAAAAGTAAGGTTTTGTGGAGTTTCTGCCCCTTGAAACGCAAAAGCGGCCTCCCGAAGTACTCCGGGAGGCCGCGAAAACGCTTATTTCAGGATGAACTTAGGCGTTTGCCTGAGCAGCAGCAACAGCGCAAGCGACGGTTGCACCGACCATGGGGTTGTTGCCCATGCCGATCAGACCCATCATCTCAACGTGTGCAGGCACAGAAGAAGAACCAGCAAACTGAGCATCGCCATGGACGCGGCCCAGAGAGTCGGTCAGGCCGTAGCTGGCAGGACCAGCGGCCACGTTATCGGGGTGCAGGGTACGGCCCGTGCCGCCGCCGGAAGCGACGGAGAAGTACTTCTTGCCGTTCTCGATGGCCCACTTCTTATAGGTGCCGGCAACGAGGTGCTGGAAGCGGACGGGGTTGGTGGAGTTACCGGTGATGGAGCACTGGACGTCCTCCTTCTTCATGATGGCAACACCCTCCATGACGTCGTTGGCGCCATAGCACTTGACGGCTGCACGCTCGCCGGTGGAGAAGGGGATCTCCTTGACGACGGTCAGAGTCTGGGAGGGGATGTCATACTCGGTCTGCACATAAGTGAAGCCGTTGATGCGGGAGATGATGTAAGCAGCATCCTTGCCGAGGCCGTTCAGGATGACGCGCAGGGGGGTCTTGCGGACCTTGTTTGCGGTGCGGGCGATGCCGATTGCACCCTCAGCGGCTGCGAAGGACTCGTGGCCGGCGAGGAAAGCGAAGCAGGTGGTGTCCTCGCTCAGCAGACGAGCGCCCAGATTGCCGTGGCCCAGACCGACCTGACGCTGCTCAGCGACAGAGCCGGGGATGGTGAAGGCTTCCAGACCTTCGCCGATGGCAGCAGCGCACTCGGCAGCATCGGTCAGGCCGCGCTTGACGGCGATGGCAGTGCCCAGAGTGTAGGCCCAGACTGCGTTATCGAAGCAGATGGGCTGCACGCCGCGGACGATCTTATCGCAGTCAATGCCCTTTGCGAGGAGCATCTCGTTGCAAGCGTCCAGAGATTCAAGGCCGTTGGCCTTCAGGCATGCCTCGATCTTCGGCATGCGGCGATCCATAGATTCAAAAGTTGCCATGAGTTGTTCCTCCTCTCTTATTCCTCACGCGGGTCGATGTACTTGACGGCGCCCTGATCTGCGCTGAAGCGGCCGTAAGTGCCCACGTTCTTCTCATAAGCCTCATTGGGGGTCTTGCCGTGACGGATGTCCTCCATCATCTTGCCCAGCTTGACGAACTGGTAGCCGATGACTTCGTCGTTCTCGTCCACAGCCAGCTTGTTGATGTAGCCCTCGGTCAGCTCCAGATAACGGACGCCCTTCTCCTTGGTGGAGAAGATGGTGCCGGTCATGGAACGCAGACCCTTGCCCAGATCGTCCAGACCTGCGCCGATGGGCAGACCGTCCTCAGAGAAAGCGGTCTGGCTGCGGCCGTAAACGATCTGCAGGAACAGCTCGCGCATTGCCACGTTGATGGCGTCGCAGACGAGGTCGGTGTTCAGCGCTTCCAGAATGGTCTTGCCGGGCAGGATCTCGCCAGCCATAGCGGCGGAGTGGGTCATGCCGGAGCAGCCGATGGTCTCGACCAGAGCCTCTTCGATGACGCCGTTCTTGATGTTCAGAGACAGCTTGCAGGTACCCTGCTGAGGTGCACACCAGCCAACACCGTGGGTGTAGCCGCTGATGTCCTTCACTTCATAGGCCTTGACCCATGCACCCTCTTCGGGGATGGGAGCCGGACCATGCTTAGGACCTTTGGTGATCGGGCACATATTCTGTACTTGCTGCGAATAGGTCATAATCATACTCTCCTTTTGACAAATTGATGCCATGCAGCAGGGGGGCTCCCCCGCTGTTTGCATTTGACCGGCTGCCGCTGCTCTCATCAGCGCCGCCGGTACTACCACGCATGATTTTATTATAGAGAACCTTGGCGCAATTTGCAAGACGTTTATGACAATTTTCCCGCAAACTTTTTGACGGTTATACGTAACTAACCGCCACATTTTATGCTTTTGCCCTCTTGATTGATAATTTTTTGTCAGCTTTGCTCAAAGGCTTAATTTTCCTTGGGCGGGCGGGGCGGTTGGACGGGCCGCAGCGCCCAGATGGCCGCAAAGCCCGCCGCCGCGCCGCCCATGGCCAGCCAGTGCCGCCCGGTTTCCAGCCCCCAGAGGTTCGCCGCAAAGGGGAAGGCAAGGCTGCCCACGCTCTGCCCCAGCGCCAGAAAGCCGTAGTTGACCCCCGCATGGGGCAGACCGAACAGGTCGGTGGAAAGGGCGGGCAGCACCGCCGCCAGCGCCGAATAGCAGAATGTCAGGCTGGCATACACCGCCACCACGGCCCAGCCCTGCGCGAACAGAAAGGCTGCGGACAGCCCCAGCGATGCCCCGAACAGGATCAGATCGGTGGGGCGGCGGCCGATCTTGTCGCTGAGCATCGGCATCAGCAGCCGCCCCGCCGCGCTGCCCACGCTGCCCAGCACCACGCTCCAGAGCGCTGCCGTCTCGTCCAAGCCCCGCTCCATCCCCAGTTTCAGGATGCTGGGGCTGAACAGCAGCACCGCCGGGGTGGAAAAGCAGACTGCCCCGGCGCAGAGCCAGTATTGCTTGGTGCGGAGCATCTGCAAAGGGGCCAAATCCAGCGGCGGAGCCGTTTTGCCTTTGCCCTGCTGTTCCGGCTTCGGCTTTTCGGGCGGCGGGTCCACCAACAGCATGCTGCCCCCAAAGCAGACCGGCAGCGTCAGCGCCCCCAGCGCCCAGAACGCCCCCCGGATCCCCTGCACCGGCCCGAAACCCCGCAGCGCCGTGCGGACGAAGACGGTGAGGAAGGCACCGCTCAGGCCCACCGCGCCCCCGATGACGCCGGTGGCAAGGCCCTTCCGCCCCCGATACCACTTCTGGGCGCAGGACTGGATGGACGGGTAGAGGA
>OJLA01001990.1_pt1 | contig 12757 bp, 7 predicted proteins | sample 1596611 | NCBI WGS metagenome assembly OJLA01 (sample SAMEA4350168, study PRJEB24818) | metagenome | biome: human; feature: gut; material: faeces | place: Denmark | collected 2013-09
ATCGAGCCTTCACGCTGCCAGTCGGCGGTATGTTTGAAAAATATCCCGGTGTCGCTCTTCGCCGATATGTGGTGCAGCGGCAACCCTCCTTGCTTTTTTGCCATCCGATATGAATTTATACGTTATATGACAGTTAGACTCCAGCACAAATTTAGCAATAATTCCTGATACCGGCGCCACCGGGTAATGCCGACGGATTCATCGCGGCAAATAGCATTAATTAAGTGAAACATGTTAAAAATCGCGGTCAAATGTACAAAATAGATATCCAACATACGGTTGTCTATTGATTTGTCTATCCCGATTAACGCTCAAAATGTTTGATTTCGCTTTAATTTGTATAAAAAATTTAAACCGCTCTTTCTTCCGTGTGCCAAGGCTGCACAAACTGTCCTGTCAGCTTTCATAAAACGGGATGAAAGACATAAAAGAGAAGAGATAAAGTTGATAACATTAATGTGACATCGCCACAATCATGCAGAATGCCTAAATGGAGATGAAAAGGTATTGGAAAGAAATTAGGAATAGTGCAAATCTCTTGCCAAGAGATACTTAATCAATGCAAAGATAACAAAAAAACTTAGGATTCAACCATATTGTGAGTGAATAAATAGTCAAAGACGCGCTTGTCAAGACGTGTTGTTTTGCAACCGGCGGTATTGAGCGACTGCGAAATGTTGATATCCAACAAATTGCAAACCGTCAATATCTCTTGGCAAGAGAATACGGCAATCTATTGTTGATAAGTTATATGCTTGTCTTTGCTTTACTGCTTGTAAGCCTGTCAGCATAGTGAGTGTAAATGTCACATTATTATAGGAAAAGTGCAAAAGATGCCGTCTAAACGGCGGCTGACATATTAATACAATATTAAACCAACATTATTTGATCCAATGAAGTATCTATACAGTTTACTGTTGATTTTGATGCTACCGACGGGAATATATGCTCAGATTGCAGTGAAGACCAACCTGCTGTATGACGCAACAGCCACCGTCAACCTCGGCGCGGAAGTAGCGGTCGCTCCGCAATGGTCGGTCGAGCTGTCGGGCAATCTCAACGCATGGACTCTTTCCGGCGAGAAACGCTGGAAACATGTACTCATCCAGTCCGAGGCACGTTACTGGCTGTGCGATGCGATGGCGGGGCATTTCTTTGGCGCCCATCTCCTATGGGGACAATACAATATAGGACATATCAATGTAGGTGACTTCACTTTCCTCGGCACTGACTTCGGGCGCCTCAAGGACCACCGTTACCAGGGATGGCTTGCAGGCGCAGGCATCGCCTACGGGTACTCATGGATACTCGGCAAGCATTTCAATCTCGAAGCGGAGATAGGAATCGGATGGACCTACAACCGCTATGACGTGTATGAATGTGCGGGTTGCGGACGACGCACCGAATCGGGACGCGTCCACAACTATGTCGGTCCCACCAAAGCTGCCGTAAACCTTGTATATATCTTTTAATCACTCACTCCGATGAAACATATAATACTCTCGATCATATCATTCATCACCATAGCCGCCTCATCGGCGCAGCCCCCGGTAAAGGATGTCAGTGTCGGTCGCACGGCAAGCAATCTTTTAGTGAAGATGACTGTCATCACCGGTGCAGCCGGTGATGAAGCCAACAGCGAGCTGTGGCTTCGCCCCCTCATCACCGCCGGAAGCGACACTCTCTGGCTGCAGCCTGTGGTAGTGGCAGGTCGCACACGCTACTATCAGCGGTTGCGTCGCGACCGCGATGCAGGTGACTACGTGATGCTGCGCGCCGGTAAAGACCCCGACTACGCCTATACCGCCGTAGTGCCTTATGCCGGCTGGATGGAACAGTCGCAACTGCGCATAGTGAGCCGTACCGACGGCTGCTGCGGCTCACCCACTACCCCCGAGACCACCGCCGACATTGCCGCAATCGATTTCAAGCCGAAAGTCTACGAGCCCGCGATTGTCTACGTCACCCCGGCAAGAGAGATGGTGAAGACACGCGAGATACACGGCTCAGCCTTTATAGACTTCCCCGTCAACAGCACCCGCATACTCGAGGATTACCGCGACAACTCGCGCGAGCTATCGGCGATACGCGCCACTATCGACGCGGTGCGCTCCGACAAGGATGTCACCATCACCTCGCTTTACATCAAGGGCTTCGCCTCACCGGAAGGACGCTATGCCGCCAACGAGCAGCTGGCGCGCGGACGCACCGAGGCGCTTGCCTCATATGTGCGTGACCTCTACAATTTCCCGCCATCGGTGATGCACACCTCATGGGAGGCGGAAGACTGGGGCGGACTAATCCGTTGGATCGAAAACCACGACATTTCCAACAAAGAGGCGATAATGTCGCTGATTTCCGACAATGCAATCGACCCCGACCGCCGCGACCAACTGCTTAAGAAGCGCTATCCCGCGCAATATGCCATGTTGCTGCGCGACGTGTACCCCTCGCTGCGTCACAGCGACTACACGGTCAACTATACCGTGCGTGACTACGCCACTGTTGAGGAGATAGCCGCCGTAATGGCGACAGCACCGCAGAAATTGTCGCTCGACGAGCTTTTCCGTCTTGCCCGGAGCTACGACAGCAACTCCCCCGAGTTTATGGAAGTAATGGAGGTAGCGGTAAGGATGTACCCCGACTCCGAGACAGCCAATCTGAACGCAGCACTCACCGCCGCATCGCGCGGTGAGATTGACAAGGCGCGCCGCTACCTCGCCCGCGCCGGCAAATCGCCCAACGCGCTCTACGCCGCCGGAGTCACAGAGGCACGTGACGGCAACATCGATGCGGCAATAGCCCTTTTCAGCCAAGCCGAGGCTGCCGGTGTAACCGAAGCAAGCGGCGAGATAGCGAAACTGCGCGCACTGAAATAACCTGCCAAAATAATATAATCAACATAACTATCAAAAATCTAAAAAAATGAAACAGACAAAACTTTTATTCGGTTTCGCCATATTCCTCGCAGCAGGAATCTCGGCATGTTCCGACGACACCCCCGCCCCCGACACCGGTGAAGTCGCACAGAAAGACGAAATGCTCTACATGCGTGTGGCAATCTTGGAACCGGCCGGAATATCGTCACGCGTTGAGAATACCAGTACTAATTTCGAAGATGGCATCGGTACTGAAAATGATGTAAAAAACCTTTATTTTAAGTTCTATGATGCCACCGGTAAACCGGTAAATACACAAAAAGTCACCACAGACTTGGAGTTTACTGATCCAGCGTCCACACTCAACCCCGGAGCACCGAGTGTAGGGAAAGTAAAAGAGGCTATAGTGTCTTTCCCGTTGAACAAAGGAGCCAGTTATCCCGCCTACGTAATGTGCTTTATAAATCCTGTGAGCTTTTCAGCATTAGCAACTGAGAGTCAAGTTAATATGGTGGATTTGAGGGATAGCACACGTATTTCTTACAAAGCACCCGACGGCTCATTTGCCATGAATAATTCAGTCTATTATGGTCTTGACGAGGTTACCGGGGCAACAAAAGTAAAGATTTCCGGTACTCCAATTAAATCTACCCAAATTTATACATCCGAACAGGCAGCAAAAGACGCGACCGACGCCATTAATATTTATGTAGAGCGTTATGCCGCAAAAGTGAAATTTGCAATTGGGAAAGATGCAATCCAGACAACAACTGTCGGGTCTTATACACTTACATTTACCCCCGAGGCATGGACTATTAATGCCGATGCCAATTCAATGTATGCAGTGAAGCGTTTCGGCAAAGAGCAGCCTGTTGCCGGTAAAACGCAGCCAATTCCAACCTTTACCGAAGTTGATAATATGCTTAGCGGTTGGGAAAATTGGAATGATGAGGCACTCCGTCGCAGCTATTGGGCTTGCTCTCCTTCATATTATGCCTCTGTTTTCCCTCAGGTATCCGATCAAATTGCAGACAAAGTACCGTCAACTACCACTACGCCTTCAGATGACTCCAAATATGGAGCAGGTAAATTGGTAGGGGACTATATGCTTAAATATTACAGCTATAATCAGATCTGCAATCCAAGCAGTCAAAGTACAGGCAAAGGTATCACAACATGGACTGCTGAAGCCGATGGCACTCTCCCTTGCAAATATGTACTTGAAAACACTATGGGTAAAGATGCATTTGCCTCACTGAATCCTAAAGCAGCAGCGCCTTCCTTGCTATTAGTCGGCAATTATCAATTAACTGCAACAACGGGTACAAATGCCATTGCAAAAGACACCAAATTTTATATTTACCAGTCTGAAATATTCTTTGACAATTCAGTTCCGACAAATGCAGCTGGGAATGCCCAAACAATGCTTGACAAATTCCTGGATAGCAATATGATTTTAGCTATAGATCAAAATGGTACTCTTCTTAAATCCGCCAATGCTGCAACTAATAATCTAAAAGGATTCTTTACCGTTAAGCATCCCGACAAAACTGTACGCGGAGATATCGCCGTTCCCCACCGTTATGTCACACTTCAATTTAGCGAAACCAATCTCAATGATGATACTCCTCTATTTTACAAACCAAACGGAAGCGATACATGGGTGCGCGTAACCAATGTGGTTAAGAATCAAATCAACACTTTACTTTGGCAACAGTTAAGCAACGCGCGGGCATTTACTCAAGGAAAGGCTTATTTTTCCATTCCTATTGCCCACATCGGTCTGACCGAAAATACCACAGATGAATCCCCGAAAGATGAAAATGGCAATATCGTATGGTCAAAAGTGCGTGTAGGAGATTTTGGTCTGGTACGTAACCATGTCTACACCTTGACAGTATCGCAAATCAAGGGATTAGGCACAGGCATTGAAAACCTCGACTATCCCATTGTTCCCCCGATGGAAGCTGATGACTATTTTATCAAGTACCGAATCAACATCCTTAACTGGAGAATAGTGCCCGAGCAAAAGAACATTATTCTCTGACGACACCATCAACCATTTTCAACACCATCAATGAAGATGCAGAATATACGACAACCGTTCACCCGCACATGCCTCCTTGCCCTGGCTGCGATAATGCTGACAATCACGACAGCATCGTGCCGAAAGATGCTATACGAATATGAGGGCGACTGCGACCCGCGCTACCGGGTGCATTTCCGCTATACGCGCAACATACTCAACACCGATGCTTTCGGCTCACAGGTGTCGCGTGTGTCGCTCTACCTCTTTGACAGGCAGGGAAACCTTGTGTACCGCACCACCCGGCAACGCGCCTTGACCGCCGACAATGACTTCTATATCGAGATTGACGTAGAGCCGGGCGTCTACGACATGCTTGCATGGTGTGAGGGAGAACCGCTGACCGACGACCCTGTATCGTTTCTCATCGGTGGTGGCGAAAATCCGGCATCAATCGACGAGCTCACGGCTACCCTCCCTCTTGAAGGGAGGGAGCCTGACCTCTATTCCGGGCGCGACATCACAAGGCTTTATCACGGCATCGCCACCGGCGTGGAATTTCCCGACACCTTCGGCGACATAGACATCGCCCCGATTGACCTCACCCGCGACACCAATCATCTCACCCTGCAGATATTGAACACTGACGGCAGCACTATCGATCCCTCCAATCTCAGCGTGGAGCTTGAAGCCGAAAACAGCTGCCTCAATTACCTCAACCTTCCTGTAGGCGAGCGGAAATTTGTCTACACACCATGGTCGCAGAAGCCGGTCAACGCCGACATCGCCGATGAAAGCGGTCGCGCCGGGGCAGGCAACGGTGTGCAGTTTGAGATTACTACCGGAAGGCTTATCGCCGATATGCCGCAGCGGCTCACCATACGCCGTGTCGACACCGGCGGCACAGTGATTGAGATACCCCTCATCGAGTATCTTCTTCTGGTGAGAAGCGAGTATGAGGTGGCTACCTCCAATCAGGACTATCTCGACCGCTACGACGACTATTCGATGGTATTTTTCATGCAGGGCGGCTACAACTGGATAAAGTCGCGCATACTCATCAACGGATGGCGCCGCGTACCCCCGCAGGATGGTATTCTTTAAGACAACTTTATAGCGACCGTAGCTATCTTAGCTAAATCAGCTATCCCTTTAACAAAATGGCTCTAAGAAACTTAAATATATTGTTGCTGCTGTTGCTGCTCGTATCGTGCGGCAGCGGGCATCAAGCGCTCCCCGGCAATCCCGAACCGATGCCGGAGGAAGAAAACATATATTTGCGTTTCACCATCATGACCCGTAACCAAGGTCAAAGCCGCGCCGCCGACATCGATGGCGATTATACCGGCTCCGGCGCGGAAAACTATATCGATGTCACCGACATCCAATATCTTCTCTTTGACGCCGACGGCAATTATCTGTATAATGTCACGCCGATGACCCGCACCCTGGCGGCAAACGACAATTACACCGTATATGACGTGACAGCACGTCTCTACCACTACTATTTCACCCGCAATATCGACAATCCGCAAATCGGATTCTATATACTCGTGCTCGCCAACCTCGACGGCTGGGGCATCACCCTCCCCGATACGGAGCCGGGCACATCGCTTCAGCAATATTTCACCCTCACCTCCTGTCTGCCCACGGAAGGCACCCTACCCGATGCCGCCGCTCTCATGAACGCGGCACGTGAATCGGCAGGCAACACACAACGCTTCCCCATGGCGGGACTCCAATATTTTTCAGTGTCGACCGACAAGCTGAAAGCATCCACGGCGACCGACCCTTACAACATCTCCGATGTCGCCGACGGCGGTAAGGATATCAACCTCCTCCGCTCACTCTCCAAAATCGAGGTGATTGACAAAATCGGCATCAGCGACGACGCGGTATTTAATCCCGCAACCGACGACACCGGTGTAAACAGGGTGCTGCGCATCGGCAGCGTGGCTGTCAACGGCATCATGGACCGTGGCACTATCCTTCCCTCCTTCACCGAATGGGTAAACGCCAACGCCTCCGAGACGCAGCAGGTCGACAATCCCACCCTACCCGCTTCGGCGCGATACATTGCCCCGGCACCCTTTGCCGACGGTACGGAGCCCGGCGCGGAAATCACGGCAAGCTCGCTCAGTTTCGTCTATGACCCCATAGCCACCGAGGCGCGCCCCGACAAATGCCCGGTCTACTCGGCGTATCTCTTTGAATACTCGAAGACAGGCATCGGTCAATCGCTGCAACCTTACATGCGTGTCACCACAAAAGGTGGCACAGAGACGCGTCCCGACAACACAACCGTAACCCATGCCCCCGTCACCTACTATCTCCGCATGGCGCAGTACACCGGCGGTCACGCCACCTCAGCCGACAACCTCCCCGCACTGCTCCGCAACCACATCTACCGCTTCGAGGTCACGGCTCTATCACAGTCAATGACCGTACACTGGACCGTCTGCGACATGGATACCGGAGTGTCAGACATCACTTTTAACTAATCAATATCTACGAATCCACTGCAAAAAATGAGCCTTTTGAGACTGATACATCTAATAATGAGAGCTGTCGCCTGCGCTGCACTGCTTGCAGCATCGGCAGCCTGCACCGACGATACCTTCGACGATATGCCCGATTACACCGTATCGGGAAAGCCGGTCACGCTGTCGGTCAAGCTGCAGCTCCCTGAAATGGAGGCGAAGAGCCGCGCCGACCTCCCGGTCAATGACATAAACCGGGTGCAGACACTATGGGTGCGCACCTACAGCTCCGTCACCAAAAAGGCAACAAGCGACTGGACCAAGCTCACCCCCGGCACCGTCGTGATCGAGGGTACTCACGACGTGACAATCAATATCAACACCCTCAGCGGCTACAACTATATCGTCGGGGTGGCAAACGTGGACAACAAGGCAATCCTTAAAAGCAATCCCGGTGAAGAAAAGACTCTCGCCCAGCTGCTTGAAAATGCCGATACGTGGGATGATTTTCTTGACATCGCCGTGGTGTCGCCCTCCACTTTCAACACCATGTACGCCCCTTCCGTGCCACTTCCTATGGCGGGGTGCTATGTCGACATCGACCCCGGAGACACCCATCCCACAGCTCTCAGCGAATGGCAGGAGTTCAATTTCACGCCTCACTTTATTCCCGTAAAGAAAGGTGTGGTAGAGTTTCAGACAGGTGCCATCCACCTTCGCCGGCTCGTGTCGCAGGTCACATTCAATTTTATCCCGGGCGACAAAAACTTCGACCTTACCGTCAACAGTTATACCATCTACAATGCCCCGAAATATTCATGGGTCTACGAGCGAGGCACAAAAGACGGCATGACCACCAATTTCGGCGATGCGGCAACAGAAAGCACCACCGCCGCCTATTTTGCCGGCCCAATACAGTACACGGCACAATATATCTCTAAAGATGACAAGACCGGCACATCGACATTCAACTACTGGCAAGGTGAGAGCAAGCACACCGGCAGCGCAACTAAATATACCGATCGCGATGCCTGCTCGGGCAACCTCTTCACCTCGCTCACCGGCAGCGCGTGGACCCCTAACAATATGGCATCGTATGTAAGAGTACAATGCACCATCGCCTATAAAGGCACAATCAAGGTCGACGGTGAGGGTGCAACCGACAAGGGTGGCAATATCAGCGTACACCGCGTGGGAAATGCCGACTATATCATTCACCTCGGCAATATAGGCGGCATCGCTTCCGACTTCAACTGCTACCGCAACACCCGCTACACCTACAATGTGACTGTGAACGGTGTCAACGACATACGCGTCGATGCATACCGTACCGATGAACTATATCCCGGCGAAGAAGGCATAGTAAGCGACATGGACCAGATAACCGTGGAACTCGACTCCCACTACAACACTTATAATGTCCAGCTGACAGAATCAGAACTCAAGCAGCCTAATTTCGGTTTTCTCCTCACCACATATTACGGAGGCGTACAGCGTAATGTCGACGAGTCCAACTACACCGACTATGATTCCAAATTTTACGACTGGGTGGAGCTACGTCCCACCACCGGGCGGTATGTCCTTGCCGGATACAAACCGAAGGGGTACCGAAACGACAACAAGACATTTCTTCTTGCCGACCTTGTGAAAGGCACCCACGACAACGCCTGGGACAACATGCAGTCGCAATGGAAATCCAAATCGGGATGGTACACCGTGTTCGTCAAGGAAAACACTTCCGAAAGCTCCGGCAACGAAACCACCGGCGCAACCGACCCCACATGGCGTAACTACGTGAACCAGAACCCGCGCCGATGCTACATAAGGGTTACAAGGAAAATATCGCCCGACGGCAACAGCGTCTACGCCCGCTCAAAATACGGCATCTCGCAACGCTCAATCCAGACCTACTACTCCAGTCATGCCGAAATCGCCACGGCTATCGGAATGGAATCATTCAACGAGACCGAAGGGCTCAATATGCGCAGCTCTTTCACCAAAGGTGGCACAAGCGGCTCCAACGGCAGATATAATATGGCGTTATGGCTTGGCGTTGCTAATGGAGGAAACGCCGACTGGAGTACATTCATCGAACAGACAGAACCATTGGAAGTGCCGGGGGTAGGCAAAGACAGAGCACAAGGAGGGCCACCAATCCCTGAGAGAATAATTACTGAAGATGGAAGCGGCAATCCCTATCCAATGCCGAGAGTGGTCTACAAAGCAAATGAATCTTCTTACTTCAATGACCCTCAGAAAGACAGCAAATATACAATCGAATATCTCAATGCATGCATGAATCGTAACCGTGATAATAATGGTAATGGTAAAATCGATCCCGAAGAACTTCGATGGTACTTACCTGCCATGGGAAAATATCTTCGTTTACTTCTCGGAAGAGAATCGTTGACCGAACCACTTATGGACTTCTCTGCGGTTAATCAGTTACCCTATGTCTACAACCAGGATTGGTCAACCTCAGATACTGAGGGAAGTAAAATTGACAATATATATTATACTCGCTATATGTTCGGGACAAGCGATGTATATAACGGGTCAATCCGCGTACTTTGGGCGCTGGAAGGCATGTCGACATCTACATTAAATCAAGTGTACGACTGGGGTAAGTGTGGATATCCGTGGCAAGTAAGATGTATCCGCAACCTTGGTACTGACCTGACTACCATATCTGGTGAGGAAAAAGTGACGGCTGCATACGAGGTAGACACTAAAACACGTACTGTCGAGATGAAATATTACGATCCACGTTCGGTTAGACAAGTCGCATATTCCGGCAATGGAAATGAAGATAACAATATGCCCATTCATAGTATTACCGACCCGTATAATATGCCTTACAAAAAATTTGAATATTATAGAGAAGATTTGACAATAACAAATAGCTATCCTAATTATTATTGGAATCTATATAATCTGCAAACTTACATCAATTCAAATCCATGCAAACAATTGGACACCCCGAATAAAAGCGGTTGGAGAATACCGAATCAAAAGGAAATTGCCATTCTTAAAAATTACGGGAGTATCCTCACTCAGGGAGGTGTAGCATGGCTGTCATGTACATATTCCTATTATAATTTAACGAATGGTATTGGAGGAGAATATAGTAACGGTAATAATGTATTTTTAGCGATGCTGAATGAGCGAGGCACACAATTGTCCGCAGGCAATATCGCCGCTTTCGGAGGGCGCGTACGTTGTGTCCGCGATGTACCGTAACAGTGTAATTATGAACGATATGAATATTGGGAAATGGCGCAATACCGGCAAAAGTGTAAAGAATGGCGCAAAGTCAAGGATTTTGCCCGGAATGGGCAAGATTGCCTAACCGCGGGCAGCGCCGAAGGTGCGCCCGTGGCAATGATACACCCGACACATTGCTACCCCAAGAGTGGGTTGCATAATCAGTTGCAAGTGATACGATTATGCAACCCGCTTCGGGGTAGAGACCATGGTGAGACGCTTAGTCCACAGGTATGCCTCCGGCATTACCCGCGGTTACGGAGATGCATCCCCTCCGGGGAATACTCAGAGTTCAGCATTCTATCCGCTCCCCGATACATTACACATCTCCTGATTTTGGCGGTCGTGATGTGGATTGCCGCGTCATGCCGCCATAATGCGGCTGCCGGTGATGCAGACGCAACCGACAGCATAGGGGTTGCCGAGCTTCCGCTGCCCGCATTGCCTGCGGGACTGACTCAACCCGAAGAGAGAGCGGCGTATCTGCTCGCCCACTTTTGGGACGACATGGATTTCAACGACTGCCGGTTAAGCCTCGACACCGCCTTCATGGAACAGAATTTCGCCAACTTCGCCGCCTTGTTTGACTACGCCGACTCTGCCGCAATGGCGCACGGCGCGTCGGTCCTGCTCGACAAGGCGGCGACTTCGGGCGAAGCGTTTGACTTCCTCAACGCCATTATCGACAAGTATCTCTATGACCCCGAATCGCCCATGTACAACGAGGAATATTACACCCACTTCCTGCGCGCACTCCTTGCAGGCAACCGCCTTGATGATGCCGGGCGTGAACGCGCACGGTACCGCCTTGAGGCGGCGATGAAAAACAGCCGTGGCACCCGTGCCGCCGATTTCCGTTACGTCATGCGCGGCGGGGGCGAAGGCATGCTGTCGGAGTTTTGCCGCGACCATGAAATGACGCTGCTCCTTTTCTACGACCCCGACTGCGAAAACTGCAAGGCAATGATAGAGCGGATACGCCACACCGCGTTTCCTCCCGGCACCGCCATCCTGGCGATAGACGCCGAAGACAATCGCCCGCAGTGGGAACGCACATGCGCGTCGCTTCCCGCCGGATGGACAGTAGGATATGCCCTCGACCCCATACTTGACGATGAGACCTACGTGCTTCCCGCCATGCCTGTCATCTACCTTCTCGACTCCGGCGCCATGGTCCTCGCCAAAGACCCCCGCCTCCCCTGACTATGCCGACGACAGAATCTAACCGCGCTCGCGGTATTGGCGCGGGCTAAGGTTGACCTGCTGCTTGAAATATTTGCCAAACGCCGACTGAGTGGGAAAATTCAGGGCGTAGGCTATCTCCTGCACCGACATCTGCGTGTAGCGCAACATCATCTTCGCCTCCAGCACCACATACTCGTTGATCCATTCAAGAGCAGCTTTCCCGCTGTAGCTTTTAATCATGCCCGACACATATTTCGGGGTAAGATACATCTTGTCGGCATAAAACTGCAGGCTGCGTTCCTTCTCATGATAAGCCTGTAGAAGCGTCATGAATTTATCAAACAGTTGCTGTGCCCTCGGCGCATCCTCCTCCCCGTCGGCATGATTCTGCCCCTGGTAGCGCTTCACCATCAGCAGTATCGTGTGGGAGAGCGCGAGAGCAAGTCCTTTAATCACCTCCGGATTGCCCGCCTCCATGTTTCTCTTGAAAAGGTCATAATAAGGCTTAAGGTTAACAATTTCCTCATGGGGGACACTGATAGGACCGTTGCCTCTGAGACCGATATAGCTCTGCGCCCTTAGCCGGAAATCAAGCTGAAGCTGCTGCATGTAATCCTCGGAAAGCATGACGGCATATCCGGCGATATTGTCGGTACTGTGAATCTGTATTATATCGTTGGCAAAATTCACCAACAGGTGATTTGCCTCAATTTTGAACCGGCGCAGATTAATACTGCAATCAATCTCTCCCTGCAGGCACACAAGCACAGTGGTGGCCTTCAGCCTTGTGGGATGGGAAAACAATCGCATACCGTCAAGAGAGTTTATCATGACGATGTCCTTGTGAAATTCCACAAGCTCCGGGATATCCTGTTCAAGAAGTCGCTCGATAGAGATGTCAGTCAGGGTCTTATACATATATA
>OJLA01002001.1_pt1 | contig 12703 bp, 7 predicted proteins | sample 1596611 | NCBI WGS metagenome assembly OJLA01 (sample SAMEA4350168, study PRJEB24818) | metagenome | biome: human; feature: gut; material: faeces | place: Denmark | collected 2013-09
CGTCACCTTCCCGGCACGCTATCACGCCAAGGATCTGGCAGGCAAGTCGGTCGTCTTCAAGATCAAGCTGCTGGACGTCTGCGTCCGCCAGTTGCCCGCCCTGAACAGCGATTTCGCCAAGAAGATCGGCAAGGTGGACACCATGGAAGCCTTCCGGGAACAGGTCCGCAAGCAGCTGTACGATGGCAAACACGCCAGTGCCCTGAACCGTGCCAAGGACCAGATCCTGACCCAGCTGGCTGCCGCCGCTGAGGGCGAGCTGCCCAGTGTTCTGGTAGAGAGCACCTACCAGCACGAGATGGAGAACATCCAGCAGCAGCTCCAGATGCAGCGGATGAGCCTGGACCGCTACCTGAGCCAGATCCACCAGACCCGCGAGACCTTCACGGCCAACGTGCACGCTGCCGCCGAGAAGAACACCCGCGCCCGGATGGCCCTGCTGCAGGTCGCCCAGAACGAGAACCTCGTCCCCACCGATGAGGAGATCAACAAGAACCTGCAGGAGCGTGCAGACCGCACCAAGAAGACCCTCGAAGAGGTCAAGGCCGGTATGAACATCCCGATGATACAGCGCAATGAGGCCATCCGCCGCGCCGCCGACTGGGTCATTGAGCACTCCACCATTGAGGAAAAATAATTTTTCTGTCCTTTGCGCCTGCACCGCCGTGCAGGCGTTTTTTGTTGTTCATTTTTTGGCTCTTGACTTTTTCCCCAAGCTGCGGTATTTTTAAGGTGAAAAAGTTTGTCCGGGCACAGCCGGGTCCCGGGCAGATAACATAAAAATTTTGCGGGGCGATCCCCCTCATCCGGTCTTCTCTTTGCGACAGGAGGTTTTCCTTATGAAAAAGTTTCTTCTCGCTCTTTTGACAGCCGCCACAGCGGCGGCGCTGCTCTGCGGCGCTGCAGCTGTGTCCACCTACAGCGTCGGCTATGACGCACCGGCCGGCATCATCACCATCGTGGTGCAGGACAGCAGCGCCGCCGTCGTGCTGCAGGCCGCAGACACCGACCACATCCACGCCGACTACACCTACACCTCGAGCTATGCGTTCGAAAGCTCCAAGCTCTACGACTTCTCGGTGGCGGGCAGCACCCTCACCGTGACCAAGACCCGGGAGCCGAACACCTCCCTTACCATCAAGAGCACCGACACCCGCGCCTGCACCCTGACGCTTCAGGTGCCCCGCCAGACGCTGGCCAGCCTCACCGTCAGCACGACGAACGACAACATCACGCTGGACGGCGTTTCGGCCCAGACGGCTGCTTTGACCACCGATAATGGCCGCATCGAGGTGACGAACTTCAACGGCACCTCCCTGAGCGGCACCACCCGCAACGGCAAGATCACCCTGAGCGGCGTCACCTCCCAGAACGTGGCCGCCACCATCCAGAACAGCGGCACCCTCAAGCTGGAGAACATCTCCGCCAATGTCTGCAACGCCAAGGTCCAGAACGGCAGCATCACCGGCTCCGTGATCGGCAGCGGTAGCTCTTACGGCTTCGAGCTGGCCGCAGGCGGCGGCAAGATCCGCGTCTCCGACGCCAGCGACAAGAGCTTCCTCTTCTCCGGCAAGGACACCCTGCAGCAGAATGCAGATGCCCCCAACAAGCTGAACCTCGCCACCAAGAACGGCGACGTTGAGGTCGAGTTCGTCCGTTAAAAGAACATTAAAAATGCCTGTGCAGCATCTGCCGCACAGGCATTTCTTTTTGTCCGGATACGGTCAGCTGAGCCAGTTGAAGCCCATGACCACCACGCCGAGGATGACGAGGATGATGCCGGTGGCGCGGTTGAGGGTCTTGGCGTCGGCCTTATTGGCAAAGACCGCCGCGATGCGCGCCCACAGCAGGGTGAAGCCGACACAGAGCACCCAGACATGCCAGTCCGGTGCGCCGCCGATGGCGAAATGGCTGACAGCTCCGGTCAGGGCCGTGAAGGTCATGATGAACACGCTGGTACCCACAGCCGTTTTCAGCTCGTAGCCGAGGACGCTGGTGAGGATGAGGAGCATCATCATGCCGCCGCCTGCGCCGATAAAGCCGCAGATGAAGCCGATGAGGATGCCGCAGACGATGGACTGGATGGCCCGCTTTTTTGCGCTGACGCCCTGCATGGCCTCTTTGGTGGTCATGACGGGCCGGACGATGAACTTGATGCCCAGCAGGAAGGTCATGAACACCGAGAAACTGCCCATCGTGGCCGAGGGGAGCAGGCTGGCCACCCAGCTGCCCACCACCGTGAACACCAGCACGCTCACCATCATGATGAGGCCGTTTTTGATGTCGAGGTTCTTGTTTTTATGGTAGGTGTAGGCCGAGACGGCGCTGGCCAGCACATCCGACGAGAGGGCGATGCCCACGGCCATATAGGGGTCCATATGCAGAAAGGTGATGAGCATGGGGCTGATGACAGCCGCCGCGCTCATGCCCGCAAAGCCGGTGCCGAGGCCCGCGCCCATGCCGGCGAAAAAGGTGACTAAGATCGTAAATAAAATGTTCATGCTTCTCCTTCCAGAATGGCATTCAGATTCTTATTTATGATGTCCATCGTCTCGAAGAACGCCTTTCGCTGTGCTTCATTGGTGTGTTCCAGCAGACGCGCGCCAAATTCCTCCTGCAAGGCCCGGCCCTGCTCAATGATGGGGCAGGCTTTTTCGGTGCAGCGCAGCAGGGTGCGGCGGCGGTCGCCGGGGTCAGCCTCGCGGACGAGGTAGCCCTCCTGCACCAGACGGTCTACGTTCACCGAGACGAGGTTTGCTTTCAGTTTGCGCACCTCCACCACGTCGCTGGCGGTCTGGTAGCCGGGGTTGTTGGCGAGGAACATCAGGATGTCAAAAGCCGTCTGGGGCAGATGGAGCTTCTGGCACAGGGGCTTGCAGAGGGCGGCGTAAGCCGCCGAGGTCTTCCGCCCGAATTCGATGCCCGGGGTATTCATGGGACGCCTCCTTGTGATTCAAAATTGTATCATTCAAATTTGAAGTAATAATAGCACAAAAACGCAGCGATTGTCAAGAGAAAAGGAGCGGCCCGCATCTTGCAGGCCGCTCCCTGTTTCCGTTTTCTTTACAGCATCATGATGAGCCGCGTGCCGAAGGCCGCCAGCCATGCTACGATGCACTGATTTGCCACCATGATAAACGCCCACTTGCCGCCCAGCTCCCGCTTGACCGAGGCCACCGCCGCGATGCAGGGCGTATAGAGCAGGCAGAACACCAGCAGGGGTGCAGCCGCCGCCGGGGACAGCGCGGCGGCAAAGGCCGCAGAGGAGCCATAGAGGATGGTGAGGGTCGAAACGACGCTCTCCTTGGCCATAAAGCCGGTGATCAGGGCCGTAGATACCCGCCAGTCGGCAAAGCCCAGTGGCGCAAACAGCGGCGCGATACCGCTGGCCAGCCATGCAAGGATGCTCTGCTGCGGGTCAGCGGTGAGGCTGAGCCGCAGGTCGAAGCTCTGCAGGAACCAGATGATGATGGTCGCCACAAAGATGACCGTAAAGGCGCGCTGGAGGAAATCACGGGCCTTTTCCCAGAGCAGCTGGACCACATTCTTGAGGCCGGGCAGGCGGTAGTTGGGCAGCTCCATCACAAAGGGGACTGCCTCGCCCTTAAAGACACTGCTCTTCAGCAGGATGGCCATCAGAATGCCCACCGCAATGCCGAGGAAATAGAGGCTGACCATCACCAGAGCCGCGTGCTCCGGGAAGAAGGCCGCCGCAAACAGGCTGTAGATGGGCAGCTTGGCCGAGCAGCTCATAAAGGGGGTGAGCAGGATGGTCATTTTGCGGTCGCGCTCCGAGGGCAGGGTGCGGCTGGCCATGACGCCGGGGACGGTGCAGCCGAAGCCGATGAGCATTGGCACGATGCTGCGCCCCGAGAGGCCGATGCGGCGGAGAAGCTTATCCATCACGAATGCCACGCGGGCCATGTATCCGGTATCCTCCAGCAGAGAGAGGAAGAAGAACAGGGTCACGATGATGGGCAGGAAGCTCAACACACTGCCCACACCGGTGAAGATGCCGTCGATGACCAGCGAGTGGACGGCTGCGTTGACGTTCCACGCCGTGAGGGTGGAGTCCACCGCGGCGGTCAGGGCATCAATGCCCACTTCCAGCAGGTTCTGGAGCGCCAGACCGATGACGCCGAAGGTGAGGTAGAACACCAGCGCCATGATGCCCACAAAGGCCGGGATGGCGGTATAGCGGCCCGTGAGGAACCGGTCGATCTGGGCCGAGCGGAGCTGCTCCTTGCTCTGGCGGGGCTTCACGACGGTCTGCTCCACCAGCTGGTGGATGAAGTGGAACCGCATATCCGCGATGGCGGCGGCGCGGTCCAGACCCCGCTCCTGCTCCATCTGGACGATGATGTGCTCGATCATCTCTTTTTCGTTCTGGTCGAGCTTCAGGGCCGCCTCGATGCGCTGGTCGCCCTCCACGAGCTTTGTGGCCGCAAAGCGCACCGGAATGCCTGCGGCCTCGGCATGATCCTCGATCAGGTGGATGATGCCGTGGATGCAGCGGTGGACTGCGCCGCCGTGATCCTCCTCGCTGCAGAAATCCATCCGGCCCGGCCGCTCCTGATACTTTGCGACATGGAGCGCATGATCCACCAGCTCGTCCACGCCCTCGTTCTTTGCCGCAGAGATCGGCACGACCGGGATGCCCAGCATGGCCTCCATCTTATTGATGCGGACAGTGCCGCCGTTGCCGCGCATCTCGTCCATCATGTTCAGCGCCAGCACCATCGGCGTATCCAGCTCCATGAGCTGCATGGTGAGGTACAGATTCCTCTCGATGTTGGTGGCGTCCACGATATTGATGATGCCCGTTGGCTTCTCGCCGATGATGAACTGCCGGGTCACGATCTCCTCGCTGGTATAGGGCGACATGGAGTAGATGCCGGGCAGGTCTGTGACCTCCGTATTCGGGTTATTCCGGATCGCACCGCTCTTGCGGTCCACCGTCACACCCGGGAAATTGCCGACGTGCTGGTTGGAGCCGGTAAGCTGGTTGAAGAGGGTCGTCTTGCCGCAGTTCTGGTTGCCCGCCAGTGCAAAGGTGAGGGTCGTGCCGTCGGGCAGAGGGTTCTCGCCCTTTTTGGTGTGGTAGCGTCCGCCTTCGCCGAGGCCCGGGTGCTCCACCGGCTTTTCACTTTCTGCCTCCGCCTTTTTTGCCGCCGGGGCTTTGGCCAGAGTGACCCCGATGCGGGCGGCATCGTCCAGCCGGAGGGTCAGCTCGTAGCCGTGGATGCTCAGCTCCATCGGGTCGCCCATCGGGGCAAATTTGACCAGCGTGACCTCCTCACCGGGGATCAGCCCCATATCCAGAAAATGCTGCCGCAGAGCGCCTTCGCCGCCCACGGTCCCGACCACGGCAGTCTCGCCGATGTTCAAATCTTTCAACGTCATATGGAATGCTCCTCTCGAGCGTGTTTGTTAGTTCGCGTTAACAATAGTAATATAGGCTAACTTTCCAGCGTTGTCAAGAAAAACGGGGCTGTTCTGAACTGCTCTCTGAAAAAATAATGTCGCCTTCCTCGAATATCAGAAAAAGTGCAAAAAATAAGAGCCTGTACCCGGGAAGTACCCGCCGTACAGGCTCTTATCATTTTTTTATTCAGTTCGCGGTGTGGTAGCCGTCAGGGTTCTTCTTCTGCCAGTTCCAGCTGTCGGCACACATTTCCTCGATGCCGTACTCAGCCACCCAGCCAAGCTCATTCCTGGCCTTGGTGGGGTCAGCATAGCACTCGGCGATGTCGCCGGGGCGGCGGGCCTCGATGACGTAGGGGATGGGCTTGCCGCAGGCCTTCTCGAAGGCATGGATGACATCCAGCACGCTGTAACCCTTGCCGGTGCCGAGGTTGCAGATGAAGAGGCCGCAGTTCGTTTCCAGCTTCTTGATGGCGCAGACATGGCCGCGGGCCAGGTCCACGACATGGATGTAGTCGCGGACGCCGGTGCCGTCGGGGGTGGGGTAGTCATTGCCGAAGACGTGGACCTTTTCCAGCTTGCCCACAGCCACCTTGGCGATGTAGGGCATGAGGTTGTTGGGGATGCCGTTGGGGTCCTCGCCGATGAGGCCGGACTTGTGGGCGCCGATGGGGTTGAAGTAGCGCAGCAGAGCCACGTTCAGGGTGGGGTCCGCCTTGCAGACATCGGTGAGGATGCGCTCGGTCATGGCCTTGGTGGTGCCGTAGGGGTTGGTGGTGGCACCCACGGGGAAGTCCTCGGTGATCGGCACACTGGCGGGGTCGCCGTAGACGGTGGCGGAAGAGCTGAACACGAAGTTGTGGCAGTTGTGCTTGCGCATCACATCCAGGATGACCAGCGTGCAGTTGAGGTTATTGTAGTAGTATTCGATGGGCTTGGACACGCTCTCGCCAACGGCCTTATAGGCTGCGAACTGGATGACCGCCGTGATGTCGGGACACTCGGCGAAGATCTTCTCCACATCCTCGTGTTTGGTCATATCGGCCTGATAGAAGCGGAAGTCCTTGCCGGTGATCTGCTTGACGCGGTCGAGGACCACAGGGGATGCATTATAGTAATTGTCCGCCACGACGACGTCGTAGCCGGCATTCAGGAGCTCGATGCAGGTGTGGCTGCCGATGTAGCCTGCGCCGCCGGAAACCAAAATAGCCATGTCCAGTACCTCTCTTGTTCCAAATGTTGCTTCGCACAGAGCCCTTGTGCTCTGCCTGCCTAAAGGATACCGCTTTTTGCACAGAGAATCAAGTACCGGCTTTTTTATTAAAATGTATTTTTGTTGCATATTTTCAGCCAGTCTGATGAACTGCAAAGATTTTTAGTCCGCAAGGCATGGAGAGGACACGCAAAAAACAGCAAAGGACAGCTCCCGCAAGAGAGCTGCCCTTTGCTGCGGCTGATATTTGCTTAGAAAACGGATTCTCTTTTATAATCGGCCGCACTGACGGCCGGTGAAGAAGCGGAGCGTAGTGTTGGCTCGGAAGACTTTGCCTGCCCGCAGCACCGTCGTCGGGAACTCCGGGTGAGAGGGGCTGCAGGGGAAGTGCTGGGTCTCAAGGGCAAAGCCGCCGTACTTTTCCAGTGGGACGCCGCCCTTGCCGGGGGAGGGGCAGTTCTGCAGGAAGTTGCCGGTGTAGAGCTGGATGCCCGGCTGGGTGGTGTACATCTTCATGCTGATGCCGGTCTTGTCGCTGGACGCCCAGGCGCAGAGGCTCTGGCTGGCACCCCGGGGCCGGTCGAGGACATAGCAGTGGTCGAAGCCGCCGCCCGCCATGGTGGTCTGGTAGAAGCCGGTGTCGAGGTCGCGTCCCAGAGGCTTTCCGGTGCGGAAGTCCATCGGCGTACCGTCCACAGGCAGGATCTTGCCCGTGGGGCAGGTCTCGTTGTTGCCCTCGAGGTAGTTGGAAGCGTAAATGCGGAGCTTCTGGCCCAGCACATTGCCGCCGCCGTCGAGGTTGAAGTAGGTGTGGTTGGTCAGGTTGATGATGGTGTCCTCGTCAGTGGACACACGGTAGTCCATCCGCAGGGTGTTGTCCGGCGTGAGGATATACCGCACACTGACCTTCAGATTTCCGGGGAAACCGTCTTCGCCCGCCGGGCTTTCGGTCTCCATCAAAAGGGTGTCGCCGAACATCTTCACATCGTAAATTTTGCGGGGGAAGGTGCCGTGCAGGTGATTTTTGCCATTGTTGGCTTCCAGCTTGTAGGTCTTGCCGCTGAGAGAAAATTCCGCATTTTCAATGCGGTTGGCGTACCGGCCCACGAACGCACCGCAGCAGGTGCTGCCGGATGAGTTGAAATCCGCCTCATAGTCGGCGAGGGTGTCGTGTCCGACGACCACATCCACCGGACCCGTTTTTGTAGGGACGAAGAGATTTTTGATCACACAGCCATAGTTCAGCACGCTGATCTCAAGTCCACCGGGATTGGAGATGATGTATTCATCCACCTTATCGCCGTTTTTGGTCTCACCAAAGGGCTTGGAGCGGAACTGTGCCATAAGGCTCGCCTCCTTCTTCATTATTTTCGGTCAGGGCAGCGCAGCCCCGACCTCGTCCATAATTATGATTATAGCACAGTTTTCCAGACTTGTGTGAGAATGCTTTTAGATTTATCTTCCAAAATTTCGAGAGATTTTTTGGACATATTGCGAAACAGAAAAAGGAGCTGCTGCAAAATGCAACAGCTCCCTTTTGAATCTGTATAAAATTATGCTTCCGGCTGAGCCTCGGCGGCGTTCGACTGCGCGATATACTCGGCGGCATCATCGGGGATGTCGTCCATCCCGTCGTCACCCACATCGACCACCAGCGGCGGCTTCTTGAAGAGGATGTCGTAGAGGATGGGGACAATGTACAGGGTCATCAGGGTGGCATAGCTCAGGCCGCAGATGATGACGATGGCCATGCCGCTCATGAGCTGGCTCGCCATATCGTTGCTGAACACCATCTGCAGCATGGCCAGAACGGTGGTCAGGGTGGTCATGAGGATAGGACGCATACGGGTCTTGCCGGTGGCGACAAGGGCCGCACGGCGCTCCAGACCGCCCAGACGCAGCTGGTTGGCGTAGTCCACGAAGACGATGCCGTTGTTGACGACGGTACCCATCAGGACGATGAAGCCCATCAGGGAGATCATGGTCAGCTGCTGGCCGGTGACCAGCATACCCAGCAGGCCGCCAGTGAAGGCCAGCGGCACGGTGAACAGGACGATAAAGGGGGACAACAGGCTCTGGAACTGAGCCACCATGACCAGATAGACGAAGGGCAGGGCCAGAGCCATCCACTGCACCATCTCGTCGACCATCTGGTTGATGGTGGAGGACTCGCCGTCCAGCGAGAAGGAGCAGCCCTCGGGCATCTCATCGGTGAGGGCGAAGGCGTCCAGCGTCTTCTGCAGCACGCGGGACTGGACCGTGGTGTTGTAGCCGTCCAGCGTGTCGGCAGACACCGTGATGTAGCGGGTCTGGTTCTCGCTGGTGATAGAGTCGGGGGCGGTGCCGGTGAACCAGGTAGCGATGTCACCCAGCGTGCAGGTGCCGGTGGTGATGGCGCCGGTGGCGTCCATGACGCTGGTGGTGAAGGTCATGTCCATCATGTTTTCCTTGGTCATAGGGTCAAGATTATCGCTGATCTGGACTTTCATGGTGGAGCCGTCCACCGTGACGGGGGTCTCCGCCGTGGTGGTGGTGGTGAGCTTGGCGGCGATCTGCTGGTAGACCTGCGCGACGGTCAGACCGTAGGCGCGGACCTTGTCGCGGTCGATGTCCAGATTGATGGTCGCATCGCCCTGACCGAGGCCGGTGGCGGCATTGGCGAAGCCCTCGGTGTCGTTGACCATCTGGACGACCTTATCGCCCAGTGCGGTAATGGTATCGGCGTCGGGGCCGTAGATCTTGACAGAGAGGCCGCTGCTCAGCTGGCTGGTCAGGTCCTGCATTCCGCTGATCTCTACGGTACCGGTGCAGTTCTCGACGCTGGCCACTGCATCGTTCAGGGCCTGCTCCACGGCAGCGATCCGGGTAGAGGACAGTGACTCGTCCAGCATGACGTTGAACCGGTAGCTGCCGTAGCTGTTGGCGGCGCTCAGCAGGTCGGTGATGGCGCTGGGCAGACCCAGCTGGCCGATGTCGATGCCGGCCACGGTGGTGTCGGTGGTGACGCCCACCTCTTCCACGCCGTCCACGGCCATGACGGCCTCGACGACCTGTCCGGCCACACCGTAGGATTCCTCTTTGGTCAGGCCGTCGTCGGTGGAGAGGGCGATGGTGGCCTCATTGCTGGAAATTTCGGGCAGGAGGACGACGCCCATGGAGAAGACCTTCCAGCCGCAGAAGACCAGCAGCACGACTGCAGCCACCAGCGGCAGGGCGCGGTGCTTCAGGCACCACTCAAGGCTGTGGGCATACTTATCCTGAATCTTTTCGAACCAGACCAGACGCTTCGGCTCAGCCTTTTTCAAGACGGTGGAAGCAGCGGCAGGCACGACGGTGATGGCTACGATGAGAGAGGCCATCAGGCAGTAGCCGATGCACATGGACATGGGCTGCAGCAGGCTGCGCACCGTGCCGGAGGCAAACACCACCGGCAGGAAGACGCAGACCGAAGTAAGGGTGGAGGCCACCACCGACATACCCACCTGACGAGCGCCCTGCACGGCGGCGCGGGCCGCCGGTACGCCCCGGCCCCGCAGACGGTAGATGTTCTCGATGACCACCACCGAGTTGTCCACCAGCATACCGACGCCCAGCGACAGGCCCGCCAGCGTCATGATGTTCATGTCGAGGCCGGTGAAGTACATCAGAACGACGGCGAACAGGACGGACAGCGGGATGCTGACGCCGACCACGAGGGTGGGCTTGATGTCCTTCAGGAAGATGGCCAGCACGATGATGGCCAGCGCAGCGCCCACCAGCATACTGCTGATGATGCTGTTGACGATGATGGTGATGTAGTTGCCCTGATTGGACAGGACGACGACGTGAAGGTCAGAATACTGGGCCTGCAGCTCTTTGAAGGCGTTCAGGCAGCCGTCCGAGACGCTGCTGGCGCTGGAGGTGGCGTTGCGGAAGATTTTCAGCACCACGGCCCGCTCGCCGTTCAGGCGGGTGTAGCTGGCCTCGGCGTTGTCGATGACGGCCACGTCGGCCACATCGGAGAGGCGGACATCGCCGAAGCCCTCGACGTGGAGCAGAAGTGCGCCCTCGATGTCCGAAACGCTGTCGTACTCTTCGCCGACCTTCAGCAGCCAGGACTCGCCGCTCTTATCGGCGACGTAGCCGGCAGGCATCGAGAAGTTCTGAGCGTAGATGAGCTGGGCGAGGGTCTTGATGTCCAGCTGCTTGGCCACATCGGCGCTGGCAAGGGCCTTTTCCTTGCTCTCCTCGTAGAGCTGCTTGGCGTCTTCCAGCTGGTTCTCATAGTCCTTGAGCATCTCGCGGGCCTCGGTGAACTGCATATAGGCACTGAGCTGCTGGCTGGAATAGCTGCCCAGAGCGACGGAGAACTGGTTCATCAGGCCGGGCACATTGTCCATAGCTTTGATGACCTGATCCAGCGTATTGTAGATGGTGCTCAGGCTGCTGGACACCTCCAGCTCGTCGGCAAGGTCGGAGACGCTGCCGTCGCTGGTGCCAAGACGGCCCTGCAGCTCCTGCAGAGCTGCGGTGAGCTTATCGGTGATGTCGCGCAGCTCGCCCACGATCTCGATGAGGGAGTCGATGTCCCGCATACCGGTCTGATTGAACTGGTCCACGACCCGCTGCAGGCCGTCACGGACATCGATGAGGGCCTGCTGGATCTCCGGCTCATTGACCACGCCGATGAGCTGGTTGACGCTGTTGAGCAGGGCCTGCGCCTGATCGCGCACGACGGTGACGGCGTCGGCCACCTCGGTGCCCATCTGGGCCATGACGGTGTCGGAGACCGTATTGCCAAAGTTTTTCAGCTGCCGTTCGTACTCGGCACGGCCCGCGGCGATCTGGGCCTCGGCGTCATCGAGCTGGGCGCGGGCGTCGGCCAGCTGGGTGTCGATGAGTTCCAGCAGGCGGGTGTTGATCGCGTCGATCTTGTCCTGATTCAGCTGCACCTGCACCATCTTCTCGATGAGGCCGTTGGCCGAAACGCTGGACACGCCGTTGGTACGGCCCACATAGGGCGAGAGGGTGTTATTCACAAAGTCCGACAGGTCGTAGACGTCGCTGCCCTCCCGGCTGACTGCCACCGTCATAAAAGCGTTCATGTTCAGGCTGTACTCGATGATGGATGGGGTCAGGCAGGTGCTGGGCAGGCTGGACGCGGTCTGGTCCACCTTATTCGAGGTCTTGACCATCGCACTGTTCATGTCGGTGCCCTCGGCAAACTTCATGAGCAGGAGGCTGTAGTTCTCCGCCGAGGTTGCGGTGATGTTCTCGACGCCGGACACAGTGCCCAGCGCGTTTTCCATCACGTCGGAGACTTCCGACTCCACGCGCTCGGGGCTGGCGCCCGGGTAGACTGTGACCACCATGAGGTAGGGCGTGCTGATGTCGGGCAGAAGGTTCGTCTGCAAGCTCGTGATGGACACGAAGCCCAGCAGCAGGACCATAATGACCGCGACAAGGATGGTGAATGGCTTTTTGACGCTGAATTTTTCCATGATTTCCTATCCATTTCTCTTTTCTATGCCGCAGCCTCGCGGCAAGGGACTGGCCGCAGACACGGCAGTCCCCTGAGTTCTTCTTATCATTCCTATTATACACGAGGCCGCCCCTCTTGCAATAGTGGCAAAGCCAATCTTTAACAAAACTTTCCTTAATCTGCCTTCGTCCCGGAGGCTGCTGGGAAGATTCCGGCTGTTTTCTTGCTCTATTTCGTGGAAATGCGGGCCGGATTATGTTATACTAGAATGCAGAATGGAATTTTATCGCAATTTCAGCCACAGTCCCGCCCAAAGCGGGCTGTGGAGCGAAAATACAGACTGCTGACAGCCCATTTTTCCGGGCTTATCCGTGTCAGATACGACCCCAAAGAGGAATGCTATGAAAAAAGTTATATCCGTCCGTTTCAAGGACAACGGCAAGACCTATTATTTTGACCCCGCAGACACCCCCATCCAGACCGGCGATTACGTCATCGTCGAGACGGCCCGGGGCGTGGAGTGCGGCGAGGTGGTGCAGGGCGTGAAGGAGATCGCAGACTCCGCCGTGCCCAAGGCCCTCAAGCCCATCACCCGGATGGCCGAC
>OJLA01002002.1_pt1 | contig 12702 bp, 15 predicted proteins | sample 1596611 | NCBI WGS metagenome assembly OJLA01 (sample SAMEA4350168, study PRJEB24818) | metagenome | biome: human; feature: gut; material: faeces | place: Denmark | collected 2013-09
GGCCTTTTTCATGCATGAAAAACGGGCAGAAACAAAGTTTAGGGGAGGCTGTGACCCAAAATTGACCGCCTCGGAAGAAAGAAGTGGGGAACAAGAGAAAATAGTTTTGAAAAAACCGAAGAAAACGAGCTTTTTCATAAGATAAATTAATTATGAATACATGTGAAAACGCCAATATTTATGTTGTTTTACTATTTTTCTCAAAAAATATCTGTGCTATAATATTTACAAGTATATCTATCTGCAAAAGTACGGGACGGATATGCTGAAAAATTCTGTAAAGAAGGCGGGGCTATGTCAGAAATAGAAGAAAGATTAGCCCAGGTAAGAGCCCGCATCGCGGAGGCTGAAAGGAGATCTCCCTACGGACAGGAAGTCACGCTTGTTGCTGTGACGAAGTTCCATCCGCTGGAGGATATGGAAGAAGCCATCCGTCTGGGCGTTACCCAGGTGGGCGAGAACCGAGTGCAGGAAATGGAAGAGAAGAGAAGGTCTCTGTCAGCTCCTGTCGTCTGGAATTTACAGGGACATTTGCAAAAGAACAAAGTAAAAAAAGCCGTAGCCTGTGTGGATCTCATCCAGTCCTGTGACTCGGAAGAGATCTTGAAGGAAATCGACAAGAAAGCGGAAAGCGCGGGAAAGGTGCAGGACGTTTTTCTGGAATTCAATATTTCCGGAGAGGAGAGCAAGTATGGGTTCTCCCCGGAAGAATTCAAAAACGCCGTGGAGGCGGCCAAAGCGTGCACGCATGTGCGCGTGAAAGGCCTGATGTGTATGGCGCCGAATGAAGAACCTGAAAAGACGCGCCCCGTATTCCGGGAAGGCCGCAGGCTGTGGACTGAAATGAAAAAGGAATTTCCTGAAGGACAGATCACGATACTGTCCATGGGCATGACGAACGATTTTGAAATAGCCATTGAAGAAGGGGCAACAATGGTGCGCATAGGCACCGCTATATTCGGAGCCCGGCAATACCACTGAGAGGAGAAATGATTATGAGTTTACTGGACAAGTTCAAAGGTAATTTTGTTGACAACGATGATGATGAAGAATTAGATGAAGAAGAGGGCATGGAAGAAGAAGGCATGCCTGCTTCTCCTGTCAATCCATCCGCTCCTGTACCGCCGAGATCTCAGGCTGTACGCAGCAGCGTAGGCCGCGCAGGAGTACCGGTCCGCCAGACATCCAAACCATATACCATGGTCGTCGTTTCCCCTAAGGAATACGCAGATGCTGAAAAAATCGCTGACCATCTGAAAGCCATGCGTCCTGTTGTCATGAACATCGAAAAGACAGATGACGACGAAGCAGAAAGAATCGTAGACTTCGTACAGGGCGTCATGTATGCGCTTGACGGCCGTTTGGACCGCATTTCCGACAAAATCTATCTCTGCGCGCCGAGCAATGTCAGTGTTTCCCAGGATTCCCTGACACCTCAGCCTGAACCACAGGCCGCTCCTGAAGCTCCGCAGTGGAATCAGGGCGCAAAGGCTCCGCGGATCTGATGGCAGGCTTATTCTCAAGCCTGAAGAACCTGGCAGACGGGTTCTTCATGGAGGAAGAGGATACAGACGATTTACCGGAACTGGAAAGGGATAAGCCTGTACCGGCAGGCGCGCTGCCAGTCAGGAGTATCCGCCCTCTGGAAATCGTCACCATGGTCCCGGGTGAGTACCGGGATGCCGGACGCGCCGCTGATGCCCTTGCAAAGGGGCTCGTCGTCGTCGTGCTCCTGGGAGACAACGTGGACAGCGACACAGCGAAACGGTTCGTCGACTTCCTGGCCGGCGCCGTCTACCTGACGCACGGTGATATCGAACTCCTGAACGACAACGTTTTGATTATCACGCCCGATACCGTGCGCGTCGAAAGAGACACGTTCATCCCCGTATCGGACATTCCGATGTGGAAAGGACCGCAGGGATGAAGAAAGTTATCATTATCGGGTGCGGCGCCATGGGAGGAGCGATCCTCTCCGGGTGCCTTGCCCATGACATATGGAAAAAAGAAGAAGTCAGCGTGAGGGAACATAGCGAAGAAGCTTCCGCTGCAAAGGCAAAACAGTACGGGACAGAGATCTGCCATGACCTCAAGGAGGCAGAAACGGCCGATCTTGTCCTTATTGCCGTCAAGCCGAACATCGTTCCTTCCGTCCTGGAAGAACTCCGTCCGCATCATCCGAAGAAAGTCATTTCCATCGCAGCGGCCGTTGCTTTGGAAACCCTTGAAAAAGGACTTCCGGATGCGGAAATCGTCCGCGTCATGCCAAACACACCGGCTTCCGTCGGCGAAGGCATGACAGCCATAGCGCCAGGGAAAAAGGCATCGGATGAACTCGTAAAGACGACAGAAGAAATCTTCACCGCACTGGGGAAGGCTGCCGTCGTCACAGAAAGACAGCTCGACGAACTGGGCGCGCTCTCTGGAGCAGGCCCGGGATATGCATTCGTTATCATTGACGCTCTGGCGGATGCAGGCGTCCTCGTCGGACTTCCAAGAAAACTCGCCATCGAAGCCGCAGCGCAGACACTCTACGGCGCAGCCAAGATGGTCCTTGAGACAGGAAAACATCCGGCCGAACTCCGCGATCAGGTCACAAGCCCGGGCGGAACGACGATCGCCGGTATCTATGCCATGGAAAAGAGAGGCATCAGGGCCGCTCTGATTGACGGCGTGAAAGCCTGCCTCGACCGCTCAGACGAAATGTCCGGGAAATAAAGAAACCCTTGGATACAGGAAGAATCTCCCGGTATCTTGGGGGGAATTGAGGAATACATGAAAGATAGAGAAAAAATTCTTCGCTACTTTACGGCAACAGGCGAAGAAGCAAAGGACATGGCCATTCGCCTGCTGGATCTCGCCGATGCGGTAGACCGCGGCCGTCCTTTTGCTGTAGGGCCTTTTATGAGTCCCTTTGCCGCACAGGTCGGACAGACGATTGCCGCGCATGCGGGAACCATCACGGCCAAAAGCTTCGGCGGTTACCACGAAGCTGAAAGAATAAAAGTAGCCTTTGTCGATGGCGGCTATGAAGGCCCCGTAGACTTTGGCATCAAACTCCTCTCCGTCAAATGGGACGGCAGGTACCGCCTCATCGGACACAGGGATGTCCTGGGCTCCCTCATGGGCCTTGGCATCGACCGTGCCGTCCTGGGCGACATCCTCATGCAGGAAAACGGATGCCAGATCCTCTGCGATGCAGATATGGCACAGTGGATCATCGACAACTTCCATAAAGTCGCCATGGTCACCGTTACCGTCGAAGAAGTCCCGATGGAAGAACTCCATCCGCCGGAAAAGACAGCCAAGGAAGTACGTGCTACCGTCGCCTCCCTTCGCCTCGATGCCGTCGGAGCTGCAGGCTTTGGCCTTTCCAGGACGAAGATGGTCCAGCTCGTCGACGACCAGAGGACAGAAGTCAACTGGCAGATGGCAAAAAGCGCCTCCCAGGCAGTCAAGCCGGGTGACGTCATCAGCGTCAGAGGACGCGGAAGAATTGAAATCAAGGAAATCACCGGTAAAAGCCGCAAAGGCCGCATCGGGGTTTTGATAGAAAGATACCGCTAAGATTTTGCGGCAGAGGAAGCAGGAAGCTGCTGCACGCCGGCCGGGGAAACCCGACATTTCCTTTGCCATAGAGGCATGCGTCACACATCGTACACTAGGAGGAAATTTTATGATCACACCGATGGACATTCACAACAAGACATTCTCCAAACAGATCAGGTGATACTCTTCCGAAGAAGTCAACAGCTTCCTCGAAGAACTCGCAGGCGATTACGAAAGAATCTACCGCGAACACCGTGAAATGGAAGAAGAGATGGACGCCATCAAGACAAAGCTCCGCAACTATGAAAAGATGGAAGAAACCATGTCCAGCACCCTCGTCATGGCTCAGCAGACCGCTGAAAACGTGAAGAGAAATGCGAATAAGGAAGCAGAACTCTCCATCCGCGAAGCACAGAATGAAGCCAGAAAGATCGTTTCCGACGCTGAAGCAGCACGCCGTAAAATGAATGCAGACCTTCTGAAAACAGAAGGCGACATGAACCTTTATATCGAAAAGCTCCTGTCCAACTTCAAATCCGCACTCTCCCTGATCGAATCTGCCAAAGCTGCACAGGCTCCGCAGCCGATCCAGACTGCGCCGAAGACGCAGGAAGTACCAGCAGCTCAGGAAGCTCCTGCAGCAGAAGCACCGGCTGAAGACATTCCTGTCCAGACAGAAGAAACTGCCGAAGGCGCTGAAGAAACAGCAGAAACCGTTGAAACAGCAGAAGCTGAACCGTTCGCAGAGGCGGAAGAAGAGGCTGCTGCTGATACAGAAGAAGAAAAAGAAGAAAAAGGCGCCAACGTATTCGACGTGGCTGCTGAAACCGTAAAGAAGGAGGAAAAGAAGGACTAAGCCTATGGAAGAGAAACAATACGTCACCGAATGGGCCAATGAAAACCTTGGCCTCACACTGAAAATCACAAAAATGCTCCATGAAGAACAGACACCGTATCAGAAGATTCAGATTGCTGATACCCTTGAATACGGCCGTCTGCTCATCCTTGACGGCGTTTTCCAGACATCCGTCAAAGATGAATGGACATATCACGAGATGATCTCCCACGTGCCGCTCATGCTGCACCCGAATCCGGAAAGAGTACTCATCATCGGCGGCGGTGACGGCGGCGTAGCCAGAGAAGTCTGCCGTCACGACTGCGTCAAGCAGGTCGACCTCTGCGACATCGACGGCCGCGTCATTGAACTCTCCAAGGAATACTTCCCGACCATTGCATCCGCGCTCCTTGATCCGCCGGAAAAGCTTCACGTCCATGTAGGAGACGGCATCGCCTTTGCGAAATCCGTCAAGGACTTCTATGATGTCATCATCATCGACTGCTCCGACCCGATCGGACCCGGTGAAGGCCTTTTCACCCGAGAATTCTACAAGAGTGCGCATGAAGCCCTCCGCGAAGACGGACTCATCGTCCAGCAGACAGAGTCCCCGATCGTGCAGCAAAAGACCGTCCATGACGTCTACAAAGCCATGGGAGACGTATTCCCGATCGTCAGGATGTACTACTCCCACGTGCCGATCTATCCGGCCTGCATGCATTCCTTCATGCTTGCATCCAAGGTGCATGATCCGCTCCGTACCGGCGTAAGACGCCCGGTTCCGCAGCCGATGAAGTACTACAACAGAACGATCCAGAAGAGCTGCTTCGTCCTGCCAAACTTCATCAAGGAACTCCTCTACAAAGGAAACCTGAGCTTCTAAAAAATATAAAAGAGACTGCAAAAGTGCCAGTGAGCATTTCTGCAGTCTCTTTTTTGCTGGAATTTTCCAATCCAGTATATGATTTCCATTTCTCTAAAAACTCATTTAAAGGGGCCTTTCCCAGTCTGATAACGCGCAAAATAAAGGAGACCGGGAGGGAAGGCCCGGCCCCCAAGGAAGGGCGTTTTTTATGAAATCTGAATCATTTATCCCTTAATGCCATCTCGTTTCTTCCGGCGATATGCCTCGTCTTTCCATTTCAGGATGATGGTCATAGAATTCGGATTTGTTCTTGTACATTTTCTCATCCGCTCTCTGGAAGACATCCATGTAGCTGTTGTCCGTGCCGGGCACATAGCTTGCCATGCCGGCTGCGAGGACGACCTGGCCCGGGAGCTCACGGTAAGATTCGGAGTAGTCTCTCATTCTCTGCCGGAATCCGCGGATCATTTCGCCGCAGAGATCGGAAAGCTTGTTTTCCATGATGATGACAAATTCATCGCCGCCGATACGGTAGATTTCCGAGCGGGGGAATTCCTCCGTCAGGAGCTGGTAACCGTTCCTAATGAGGTGGTCGCCTGCTGCATGGCCCTGCGTGTCATTGACATGCTTCAGGTTGTTGACGTCGAAGACCATGACAGAGAAGATAGCGGTGCCTTCGTTGATCTTGTCCCCGATTTCCGTGATGCGTTCGATATAGGAAGAACTGTTGCCGGCGCCTGTCAGCGTATCGGTATGGGACATCTTGAAAATGCGGCGGAGGATACTCGTCATCGTGAGGATCAGGATGGCGGAAATGGCTGCCGTCAGAAGGAATATCGTGTACGTCATGACATCCTGCTTGTAGTTCAGTTCCGCTTCCGGGACGAGGATGGCCAGACGCATGCCATTTTTGATCTGGCTGCTTTCCACGAAGACACGGTTCTGGTGATCCGTGTAGCTCGTGGAGAGGCTGTCACGGGCGGGGTCCATGATCTTGTCGATGTTTCCTGCGGGATATGGACAGAACGGTTGCCATCAAAGAGGAGATCTCCTCTCGGGCCGAAGAGAACGGCAAAGCCTGATTCATAAGCCGTCATGTTGTTGATGCGCTTGCAGAATTCATCGAAGTCGATATCTGCGCCGACGATGCCGATCAGGGTATCGCCCTTGTAAATCGGACGGACATAGGAAATACACTGGCCGCCCATCATCGTATTGTAGTAAGGAGGAAGCCAGGTCGGTTCCTTACGGGAAACCGGCACGTAGTACCAGCCTACATGGTTCATGTCGTCTTCATCGAATTTATGCAGGTTGACCGGCGTCAGTTTGAGGACACTGATCCCGTCTGCCGAGCGTGCTACAGTGTAGCCTGCCTGCGGGTTATTCGTGAGTTCCGGGCTCAAGCGGTAGTAGAGGGAAGCAATCTTGAAATTCTCAGAGAGAAGATGGTAGCCAAGATTTTCCGTCTTGTCTTCGTAAGCGGAGAGGAATTCGGGATCTTTCAGGAGAGAAAGGTCGTCAGGGACGATGTCCGCATAGCTGGCGGTCAGTGCATTGACCGTCTGTGCCGTTACGCGCAGCGTATCATTCAGCTCTTCCATATCCGTCTGCTGGATGGACTTCATGATGGCGCGGTTATCATTGCTGCTGATTTCGCGAAAGGTGAAAGTGGAGATGCCGCCGATCAGCGCCGCTGCGAGCATGATGCCCATGACCAGTATGATGATCAAGTGCTTTTGCAGCTGTTTCATAGGCTCTCCTTTCCGCTTTCGCCGGCATTGAGATCCTCCAGCTGGCTTCTCGCTTCATCGAGGGCCTGCTGCGTTTCTTTCTGCCTGGATTCAGAGCGGTCCAGCGCTTCGATCGTTTTCTTGTGGCTGTCCTGCCCCTCATTGAGAGCATGCTTTGTCTTGCGTTCTTTATACTGCGCTTCTTCAAGCGCTTTCTGCGTTTCCTTCGCCTTGGCTTCGGAACGGTCCAGCACTTCGAGCGTCTTCTGGCGGTCGTCCTGCTGTTTCTTGAAAATACCCTTGTACTTGTCGAGCTTTTCCCTTGTCCTGCGTTCCTGGGACTGCGATTCCTCGAGTGCCTTGATGGTCCGTTTCTGTTCTGTCAGGGCAAAGCGCAGATCACGGTCGCTTTCAAGGTCCTGTACCTTGAAGAAATGCCAGAGGTAAAGGATCATGGTACCGATCGTTGCGCCGATATTGATAGAAGCAAAGGACGTGAACGCAAGCTGAAGGATGCCGGAAATGATGAGCACGCCGAAAACAGCTGCCAGGCAGTACCTGTCTTCCTTGATGATACGGTCACGGCGCTGATGGATTTTGTAGAGGCAGTGCCCATAAATGATAACAAGGATGCCGTAGAAGCAGAGGAATCCAGAACCTCTCAGGTAGTTATTGTGGATGTCGTAGAAATAGAAGAACCCGGTGAACTGCGTCACGCCGAGGAGCACAAGTCCGATGGCTGCCGCCGCTTCATTGAAGTAGAGCCGGACGGCAGAACGGACTCTCAGACGGGCATGGAGATAGTACGTGAATTCTACAGCAAAAACGAGCATCAGGACATAGACGGCAATATTGGCCGACTGTGAAATCCAGATGCCTAGCTCCGATTCATCCCCGCGGTAAAGGCAGGACATGCTGTCGCATGAAATCGTCAGCACATTCGTCAGGAGCAGAAGCCAGAGACGTTTTCCCGGCTTGTCATTTTCAGGGATCCTATGCGTCGTCAGGAGAGCGATGATGAGGGAAATGATGCACCTCCCAGAATTCTAGGCTGACCTGCAGGATGGTAGGAATAGATATATTGATAGACATATGAGATCCTTCTTGCAGTAAAGAATCCGAAGAACCCGTAGACCTGCGGATGCCGGTTCGTTCTTCGCATATGTACCTACGCTAATTTTATCATGATTCATTATAAGTGTAAAATTATTTTAATAACTCTTTTATATTTAATTTATATTTTACAAAAGGTAAAATGGTATGAAAAAGCAGCGGATAGGATCGTAAAATAGGGAAATGGAAAGTACCGCAAAATGAAGGAAAATGGCGGATCTCAGGAGAATTTCGCAAAAACCGGGCAGCTGATTTTCAGAAGTTTTTAGACCATTTGAAGAGGAATCAGCGGGGGAAGTGACAGGTGAAAATATAGATGCAGAGTATATACTAAAACTGCTATTTGTCCTGTAACAGACTGGCGAAATAGAAGGGGGGAGAAAGAGACAGAAAATGGAAAGTGAGTGATTTCCAAAAGAGTACCATTGTCTCTATGCCCATAGAGGCGATATAATATAGAAAAGGTTCGAAGGCTGTTGTATAAAACGGAGGCGGTAATGATGGAGTCCCTGACGAAACTCAATTGTCCCTGTTTAAGGGAAAAAGCAGTGAAAGCTATGTACAAAGGTATGAATTTGATGACAATTCCCTTGTCGCGCTGGGGACTGTCCCATGTGGAAATCCATGACGATGCTGACATCCTGGATATCGGATGCGGCGGAGGCAGGAATATCCAGCGCCTTCTCCGTGCAGCACCGAAAGGCCATGTGACAGGCATCGACCCGTCCGAGACAGCGGTATCCATGTCCTTTGCACTGAACCGCGAAGCCATTGCGGACGGACGCTGCGACGTCTATGAGGGAACGGCAGACATTCTCCCCTTCGGAGATAACCGCTTCGATCTCGTCATGGCATCGGAAACGATGTACTTCTGGAAGAATCCGGACGAATGCGTCAGGGAAATCCTCCGCGTACTGAAGCCGGGCGGCATTTTCCTTGCCGTCAATTCCAAAGGCGGCACCTGCCCCCTTGATGACATCTACGAGAAGATCATCCCGGGCATGAAAATTTTCCATCAGGAAGAACTCGAAGAACTTTTCCTGAATGCAGGTTTCCGCGACCTGGATACCGATTACAAACTGGGAGCCCTCGCTCTTACGGCTGTAAAGCCGATGACCAAGCTTGATGCAGTCAGGAAGAGACTCCTCCTCAAGGAACCGGCATCCTACGGAAAGATTGCCATCATGGCAGGCATCCTTGCGCTGATCGGCGTCGCTATCGCTGCTGGATCCAAGAAGAAAGAGTAAAAGAATAAGTCATATAAGAGAGCCTATGGACGAGACCGTTCCAGGGCTCTCTTTTTTTGCCCTGAATGATCGTTTATGCGCAATATACTGCATAATATGCATATGAAAATTTTGGAAATTTACAAAATATGTATGCAATTTTATTCGATAAATACGAGTCATTTCCAAAATATATGCAGAAAATTCCAAAAAAGTTGAAAAAAATACAGTTTTGCCTATTGCGTAATTATACATTGCGTTGTATAATTATTTCATCTTCAGAAAAGCCCCCGTGAAGGGCCAGAGAAATTGTCTATTACTTATTTGGAAAGGCGGTCATCATTATGACAGACATCAATGGCGTTAAAAAAGTAGTTCTTGCTTATTCCGGCGGACTGGATACATCCGTTATCATTCCGTGGCTGAAAGAAAATTATGGCTGTGAAGTTATTGCCTGCACCGTAAACCTCGGGCAGCCGGAAGACTTCGATGCCATCCATGAAAAAGCACTGAAATCCGGTGCATCCGTCGCTGAAACCCTCGACGTAAGAAAAGAATTCATCGAAGAATACGCTTACAACGTACTGAAAGCTGACGGCATCTATGAAGGCAAGTACCTCCTGGGCACCTCCTTCGCTCGTCCGCTCATCGGCAAATGCCTCGTCGACATGGCCAAGAAATACGGCGCTGACGCTATCTGCCACGGCGCTACCGGCAAGGGCAATGACCAGGTTCGTTTCGAACTGACCATCAAAGCACTCGCTCCGCATATGAAGATCATCGCTCCCTGGAGAATCTGGGACATGAAGTCCAGAGAAGATGAAATGAAGTACGCTGAAGAACATGGCGTGCCGATCGACAAGTACGATGAAAAGCAGTCCGAAGAAGAAAAAGCTGCCCAGAAATACCCGTACTCCATGGACTGGAATATGTGGCACCTGTCCCATGAAGGCGACGATCTGGAAAACCCGGAAAACGCTCCTCACAAGGATATGTACCTCGTTACCTGCGATCCGGAAGACGCTCCTGACAAGCCGGAATTCGTTTCTATCGACTTCGAAGCAGGCGTACCGGTTGCTGTCAATGGCAAGAAGATGGACGGCGTCGAACTCGTCAACACACTGAATGCCATCGGCGCAAAGAACGGCGTAGGTATCAATGACCTCGTTGAAAACAGACTCGTAGGCATGAAATCCCGTGGCGTTTATGAAAACCCATGCGGATCCATCCTCTTCTACGCACACACCGAACTCGAAAGACTCTGCCTTGACCGCGCTACCTTCCACTTCAAGGAAATCGCAGCTGTCAAATACAGCGAACTCGTATACGACGGCATGTGGTTTGCACCGCTCCGTGAAGCACTGCAGGCATTTGCCGACAAGACCTCTGAAACCGTCACCGGTACTGTCAAACTCCGTCTCTACAAGGGCAACATCATGAGCGCAGGCGCAACAAGCCCGTACTCCCTCTACAACGAAGAATTCGTAACCTTTGGTGAAGACGACGTTTACAACCAGGCTGATGCAGAAGGCTTCATCAACCTCTTCGGACTTCCGCTCACCATCAGAGCCCTGATGAAGGAGAAGAATGAAAAATGAGTGAAATGATGTGGGGAGGCCGCTTCACGAAAGCCGAGGAAAAGAATGCGCTGGATTTCAACGCCTCCATTTCCTACGACTGCCGGATGTACAGGGAAGATATCGCCGGATCGATCGCCCATGCGAAAATGCTGGCTGCTCACGGCATCATCTCCGCTGAAGATCAGGAAAAAATCACAGCGGGTCTCAAGAAAATCAAGAAACAGATCGATGAGGGACAGTTTGACTTCTCCATCGAACTCGAAGATATCCATATGAATATCGAAAAGCGGCTGACGGACGACATCGGCGATGCCGGTGCCCGCCTGCACACCGCAAGATCCAGAAACGACCAGTGCGCCCTGGATCTCCATATGTACATGAAGCGCCAGATCGGCCGTCTCTCTGAAAAGCTCATCGCTGTCGAGAGCGCGCTCCTCTCCGCCGCTGTCAAGTACAAGGACGTCATCATCCCGGGATATACCCATATGCAGCGTGCGCAGCCTGTCTACTTCGCGCACCACATGCTTGCATACTTTGCCATGCTCGAAAGAGACTTCAAACGCCTCGAAGACTGCTACGAAGCCTGCGACATGTCCCCGATCGGAGCATGCGCTCTGGCGGGTACAACCTATGACACCAATCCGCTCGAAGAAGCAGAGGACCTCCATTTCTCCTCCGTCTATGGAAACAGCCTGGATGCCGTCTCTGACAGAGACTACCTCCTGCAGTTCCTGTCCTTCGCATCCATCTGCGCCATGCACCTGTCCCGCCTGTCCGAAGAATTCATTTACTGGAGCACCAGCGAATTCCAGTTCATCGAACTCGACGACGGCTATTCCACAGGAAGCTCCATCATGCCCCAGAAGAAAAATCCGGACATGTGCGAACTCATCCGCGGAAAGACAGGCCGTGTCTACGGGCATCTCATCGGCCTTCTCACTGTCATGAAGGGCCTGCCGCTTGCCTATGACAAGGACATGCAGGAAGACAAGGAAGGCGTATTTGATGCCATCGACACGCTCTACTTTGCCCTCGACATCTATGCCGGCATGATTTCCACCATGACCGTCAATGGCGACAAGACACGCGAAGCCCTTGAACACGACTTCTCGAATGCCACCGACATGGCAGACTACCTTGCCAAGAAAGGACTTCCTTTCCGCCAGGCCCATGCTGTCGTCGGCAGCGCCGTCCATTACTGCATCGAACACCATAAGTATCTCCTGGATCTCACCATGGACGAATTCAAATCCATGAGCCCTCTCTTTGAGGAAGATATCCTGGAAGCACTGAAAATCGAAAACTGCGTCAACCTCCGTGAAAGCTACGGCGGCACCGGACGCAAGTCCATCGAAAGACAGGAAGCCCATGCCTCCGAAACCATCGCCAAGATGAAGGAAGCCTCCGCATCCTGGAAGGAAGAAATGGCTTTCCTGGACTAAGACGAAACCACGGCATTCCGCCTGGTATAGACAATTTCACACGGGAAAGGCTCTCCGAAGAGGGGAGCCTTTTCTGCTTTTATGCGGATTCCGGGGTCATGCATACTGAGGCTTATAGGACATTTCGTGTTGGTTTTAATGCCGATGGAACCCGTATTTATCGGGCTCCATCGGCATTTTAAGATTTTCAGTGATTCTTAAAGGGTGGACAAAACGTGTTGGTAAAAAGTCTCAGACACCTTGTAAATACGGGCTAAAATGGTATTTTATCTTTCCCAGGAAATGAATTATTTTCTAGGAGGTTATTTTATGAAAGAAGTTAGATGTCGTTATTGTGGTTTTACCTGCTACAAATATGGAAA
>OJLA01002010.1_pt1 | contig 12673 bp, 9 predicted proteins | sample 1596611 | NCBI WGS metagenome assembly OJLA01 (sample SAMEA4350168, study PRJEB24818) | metagenome | biome: human; feature: gut; material: faeces | place: Denmark | collected 2013-09
TCTTCGGATCGACCTTGATCTCCGGATCGTCCAGAACGGCCTTGGTGTCGTTGTACATTTTCTTATGGTCGACCAGACCGCCCTTCAGCGGGAAGCGGCCGAGCCACATGTTTTCCATGACGCTGCGGTAGAGCACCTGATTGAGCTCCTGATGCACCATGGCGACGCCGTTGTCAAGGGCGTGGCGCGGGTTGACGAAGTTGACCTCCTTGCCGTTCATCCGGATGGAGCCCGCGTCCTTTTTATAGATACCGAACAGGCACTTCATGAGCGTCGATTTGCCGGCGCCGTTCTCGCCCATCAGGGCGTGGATGGAGCCGGGGCGCAGCTGGAGTCTGGCATGGTCCAGCGCCTTGACGCCCGGGAACTGCTTTTCGATATCGAGCATTTCGAGCAGGTAAGTTTCTTCCAAGTGTATCACCAATTCCTTTTTGAATAATCAGGTGGCCCCATGGGGGGCCACCTGATTCGTTTGCATGCAGCTTACAAGATCAGCAGGGATAAGGATTATTCCGCAGTGATCTTTGCGTACGGGATACGGATGGAGTAGCCGTCGTCAGCCATGGTGTAGTCGGTGCCGTCGAGCCAATCCTTGCCCAGAGCGCCGTTGATGGCCAAGAGGATGTTGGCCTTGCCCATTGCGTCGCCGTCCTGCTTGACAGTACCGTAGAGCTTGCCGGCGTTGATGTATTCAACAGCGGTGTCGGTGCAGTCGACGCCGATGACGATGACTTCGTCGCCGCCGTCGCCGAGGTTGTAGCCGACTTCGTTCAGAGCAGCGATGACGCCGATGGCCATGTCGTCGTTGTTGCAGAAGACAACTTCAATGTTCTCAACGCCGAGGGAAGCGATCTGCGCGGTCATCATTTCCTGTGCCTTGGCGGTATCCCAGTTGGCGACCTGGTTCTCGGTCATCATCTCGCAGGGAACGCCCTTTTCGATGGCGGTGGACAGGGAGTACTCGGTACGGGCGATGGCTTCGGGGTTGTTGATCTCGCCTTCGAACTCAAGGGTAGCAACCTTGCCGTCGCCGTTCTTGTCGACCTTCTCGGGGTTGGCAGCGTACAGGTCAGCGAGGATCTCGCCCTGCATGATGCCGGCCTCTTCGGGCTTGGTGCCGACGAAGATGGAGTTGGAACCGGTCACGATCGCGGAGTCAACGGGCTCCTTGTTGTAGAAGGAGATGGGAACATTGTACTGCTTGGCAAGGTCAACCAGATACTGGCCAGCGGAGGTGTCGCAGAGGTTGATGATGATGTGGTCCTTGCCGGCGGCGAACATAACGTCAGCCTGGTTGTTCTGGGTAGCCTGGTCGTCGTTGCCGTCCTGCATCTCGAGGTTGATGGTCAGGCCCTTCTCAGCGCCGATCTCCTTGGCGTACTTGTCCATGGCAACACGGACGGAGGAGCCGTAGGTGTCGGAGTACTTCCAGACGAGAACGCCGATGTTCAGCTCGGTCTTGCCCTCGGAAGCGGCCTCGGTAGCGGTCTCTTCGACGGGTTCAGCGGTTTCGGTCGTTTCCGTGGTGGTCTCGGCAGCAGCCGGGGCCTCGGTCGTGGTTTCGGCCTGTTTGGCAGCGCAGGCTACCATGGCCAGAACCATCATCACTGCAAGCAGCATAGCGATGATCTTTTTCATGTGTGATTTCCTCCTAAAGTAGTGTTGAAACGGGGATACCCGGTTCATATTGCCATTTTAACATGGGGAAAAAGAAAGAACTAGTAAAAAACGTTTCCAAAGTAGAGAAAAACATCCCTGCCGACGTAAAAAACAGACACGCTGTTTTGTGCATTTTGCCATATTCCTTTCCCTTTTTTCTGCTGATACAATATATATAATAAAATCGCCGGTCCGCGGCCCCGGCCGCGCCGCCGGGCTTTACAAATTTACTACTCTTTTAAGGAGGACCGCAGCCGTATGCTTGACCTCAAAAACGCAGGCCTGACGGAGCTGCTGAACAACTTCTACACGCTGACGGGGCTGAAGCTCTGCATTTTCGACACCGATTTTGAGGAATGCGCCTCCACGCCCATCAAGCTCTACCCACTGTGCCTGCGTGCGCGCGAGGACCCGGAGTTTGAGCGCCGCTGCCACAGCTGTGACGCGGCGCACATGCAGATCTGCCGCCGCACGCGCAAGCCCCTGCTCTACCGATGTCATGCGGGGCTGACGGAGTATCTGGCTCCCCTGTATTATGAAGGCGTCATCGTCGCGTTTATCTGCATCGGCATGATGACCGACGGCACGCAGAAGGAATTTGAGTCCATCGCCGCCTACACCGCCCAGTTCGGCATCAGCGAACAGACCTGCCGCGAGCTCTATGACAAGCACCGGCACTATACGCCCGCGAACATCAAGGCGGCCTGCAGCATCCTCGACGCCTGCATCAGCCATATCTATCACCAGCGGATGCTCGAGGTCCGCAGTCTCGACACGGCGCAGCAGATCGAAAAATACATCAACGACAACATCGCCTGGGACCTGTCCATCGAGCACCTGTGCGCGCACTTTTCCATCTCCCGCGCGGAGCTGTATCAGCTGTTCCACACGAACTTCAATGCCTCCGTCGCTGACTACATCCGCAGCAAGCGCATCGCCATGGCCGAGCAGCTGATCCGCACCACCTCGATGCAGATCTCGGAGATCGCGGCCAACGTCGGTTTTTTCGACTACAACTACTTTTCCAAGGTTTTTCATAGAAAATTTGGCGTTTCTCCAAGAGAGTACCGGAAGAAATTGGAAGACAATGGAACCGGACAGGAAAAAACAGCCGAACAAGGCAAATCAAACACAAAAAAAGCATAAAAAAATCATCCGCTGTACAAAAATCACTAGTCCAAATACGAATTTCCTGCTATTCTGGTATAGAAGGACCAAAGCTGCCGGGGGCATTGACCCGGCATGAAAGGAGAACTCACATGAATCAAAGCGCGTATTACGGACACGAATCCCAGCTGTTCGGCGTGGAGGAGGTCCGGCTGCAGGGCGGCAAGGGCGACGGCATGCGCCTGCTGCAGGTCCGCAACGGCAAGGGGCTGGAATTCACCGTCTCCGCCGACCGCTGCGCGGATATCTCCCGCCTCATCTTCCGCGGGGAGAACTGCGGCTTTTTCTCGGCCAACGGCTACGTGGCCCCGGCCTATTACGACGACAAGGAAGACGGCTGGCTCAAGAACTTCACGGCGGGCTTTCTGACCACCTGCGGTCTGCTCGCCGTCGGCGCGCCCTGCACGGATGAGGGCGTCCGCCTGCCGCTGCACGGCGCGGTCGGCAATATCCCGGCGGAGCGCGTGTCCTGGGACATGGACGACGAGAAGATCTGGATCAAGGCCAGAATGCGCCACGCGCGGATCTTCGCGGAAAAGCTCATCCTCACCCGCACGATCACCTGCTCGAAGACGAGCAACGAGCTCACCATCACCGATGAGATCGAAAACGTCGGCGGCGAAGCGTCGCCGCTCATGGTCCTGTACCATATGAACATGGGCTACCCGCTTCTGTCCGAGGCGTCCGAGCTCTATATCCCCGCCGCGGAGATCAAGCCCCGCAACGCCCACGCCGCTGAGGACATCGACACCTGGAACAAGGTCCTCACCCCGACGCCCGGCTTTGAAGAGCAGTGCTATTATCACGTGTTCCAGGACAAGCCCGGCCTCGCCGCCATCTTCAACCATGACCGCGGCTACGGCCTTGCGATCTCGTTCGACTCGCAGAGCCTCGACTGCTTCACGCAGTGGAAGATGATGGGCGTCAAGGACTACGTCATGGGTCTCGAGCCCGGCAACTGCACGCCCGACGGCCGCGACGTCATGCGCGAGAACGGCACGCTCAAGTTCCTGGCCCCCGGCGAAACAAAGACCTACAGCGTCCGTGTGACGCTTGTGGAAAACGAGGCGCAGTGGTCTGCGCTGAAGCAGCACTGAGCATCCAAGCAAAGGAGACAACACAATGAAAGCACAGGAAGCAGTCAAACTGGCATGGCAGCACCATACCATCGTCCCGGCGTTCAACATCCCCTATCTGCCGATGGCCAGGCCCGTCGCGCAGGCCATCATCGACGAGAAGACCGTCGCCATGCTGCAGGTCGCGCGTCTGGAGTGGGAAAAGTTCGAGTCCAGGAGCCTTGAGGCCGTCGCGGAAGAATATTTCAAATATTATGACCCGAAGTACACCCTGCTGCATCTGGACCATGTGCCCGTCATCGACGAGGATCACAAGCGCGTGGACTTCATGCCCATCCTTGAGCGTGCGGTGAAGGCCGGCTACCAGTCCGTCATGGTCGACGGCAGCCGCCTGTCTCTCGAAGAGAATATTGCCACCACGAAGCAGGTCGCGGAATTTGCCCATGCCAACGGCATCGCCTGCGAGGCCGAGCTCGGCTCCGTCATGGGCCACGAGGGCTCCGGCGCCAACATGGACTATGAAGAGATCTTCCGCACCAAGAAGGGCTTCACCGACCTGAACGAGGCCAAGCGCTTCGCTGCCGAGACCGGCTGCGACTGGCTGAGCGTGGCTGTCGGTTCCATCCACGGCGCGATCGCCGACGGCGTCCGCAACCAGAAGAAGCCCGAGGCCCGTCTGGACATCCAGCACATCGCCGACCTCAGCAAGATCACGGGCATTCCACTCGTCCTGCACGGCGGCTCCGGCATCAACAACCAGTGCATCCTGGACGGCATCGCCAACGGCATCGCCAAAATTAACGTCGGCACCGAGATCCGCCAGACCTACGAGCGTACCCTCGCCGAGACCGGCGACGTGGAGAAGGCCCGCGCAGCCGTCTACACCCGCACCTGCGAGATCATCCGTTCGTTCCGCATCGAAGGCAACCAGGAAAAGCTTTTCGGCTAAATCAAATCGTCCAAACAGCGTCTGCGGCGGGCCTCCGCCGCAGACGCCGTGCAAATGAACAACAACTATCAGGAGGAAGCACTCATGAAGAAAAAAATGACCTTTGCCCTCTGCTTCTGCAACCGCGGCTTCATGCCCGGCGAGCTGATCTACGGCGCACGCGACGACATGGTCAAGGCCGTCACCGACGCGGGCTATGACTACATCATGATGGATAAGGAGCTCACCCGCTACGGCGGCGTCGAGACAAGAGACGAAGGCCTGCTCTACGCCAAGTGGCTCAAGGAGCACGAGGGCCAGTATGACGGCGTCATCTTCTCCATGCCCATTTTCGCCGACGAAAACGGCGCCATCACCGCCCTGCAGGACGCGGGCGTGCCCATCCTCATGCAGGCGTACCCCGACGAGATCGGCAAGATGGACTTTGCCCACCGCCGCGACGCCTACTGCGGCAAGTTCTCCGTCACGGATGTGTTCTGTCAGTACAACGTCCCGTTCACGGTCCTCAAGCCCCATGTCGTGCATCCGCTGAGCGCCAAGTTCCAGGAGAACCTGCGCGACTTTGCCGCCATCTGCCGCGTGGTCAACGGCATGAAGCGCTTCAACCTCGGCTGCATCGGCGCGCGCACCACCGCGTTCAAGACCGTCCGCTTCGACGAGGTCGCCATGCAGAAAAACGGCATCAACGTCGAGTCCTTCGACCTCTCTGAGGTCTTTGAGAAGGTCCGCGCCAAGGCCGATGACGATGCAGTCGTCCTGGCCAAGCTCGAGCATCTGAAGAACTACACCGACTTCTCCAAGGTCCCGGCCTCCAACGCCCTGACGCTGGCGAAGGTCTCCGTCGTGCTCGACGAGTACATCGAAGAATACCATCTGGACGCGCTGGCGCTGCGCTGCTGGAACGAGATGGAGACGTATCTGCGCATCTGCCCGTGCGTGCTGCTCTCCGAGCTCAATGACCGCGGCATCGTCGCCTCCTGCGAGATCGACATGTGCTCCGCCATCACCATGCGGGCCATGAGCCTCGCCAGGGAGCAGCCCACCGCCGTTCTGGACTGGAACAACAACTACGGCGAGGAGGAAAACAAGGTCATCCTCTTCCACTGCGGCCCGGTCGCCCAGAGCCTGATGGCCGGCAAGGGCACCGTCACCGAGCACAAGATGTTCGCCAAGAACGATCCGGGTTCCGGCTGGGGCTGCAACGAGGGCCGCATCAAGCCCATGCCCATCACCATCTCCAACTGCCAGACCAAGGACGGCAAGATCGTCATCTACGCGTCCGAGGCCAAGTTCACTGACGATCCCATCGAGGACGGCTACTTCGGCTGCGGCGGCGTCGCAGAGATCCCGCACCTGCAGGATAAGTGCATCACGCTCGCCAAGGGCGGCTTCAAGCACCACACCGCCATCTGCGAGGGCCACTACAAGGACATCCTCAAGGAAGCGTTCACGACCTACCTCGGCTACGACTGGGTCGACATCGACTGATCCGCAGACGCACCACGCCCCGGGCGGCATTGCCGCCCGGGGCGTTCTTTGGATATTGGCAGCCTACAGACCGAGCGCGTGCAGCTCTTCGGGGGTCAGGGGGCGGTAATCGCCGGGGGCGAGGGCGGCGTCGAGCCGGACAGGGCCGATGGCCCAGCGCTTGAGATAGAACACGTGCGCGCCCACGGCCTTGACCATCAGCTTGACCTGATGCTTGCGCCCCTCCGTGATCCAGAGCTTCCCGACCGTGACCGGACGGCCGGGATTTTTCAGATATTTCTCCCGGAACCGCTCAGGCAGGTACGCTTCGCTCTCCCCGATGGTGGTGTGCGCGAGCAGCGCGGCCCGTGCCGGGCGCGAGAGCGGCTGGCCATCCGCGGGCACGACGCCTGTCTCGAGCTGCCGCTGGGCGGCCTCGTCCAGATGGCCGAAGGCGCGGTATTCGTATTCCTTTTCCACGTGCCGCTCCGGCCGCAGCAGCCGCACGTCGAGCATCCCGTCGTCCGTAAACAGCAGCAGCCCCTCCGTGTCCTTGTCGAGCCGGCCGACCGGATGCAGCGTCTGCTGCAGCGCCTCCGGGAAGCAGCGCATGACGGTCTCGCACCGCGCGTCCCGCCGGGCGGTCAGAAGCCCGCGGGGCTTGTTGAGCATGTAATACTGCGCCATCCGATCCCTCCTTCCGCTTTTTTGACCATCATACCGGAAGCGGCGGCAAAATGCAAGAACGGCGTACAGGAAATGACGGAAGCGATGCGAAATCCTGCAAAAACGGCCGCCGACCGCTGGCTGAATTGTGAAAAAAGCAGAATTTATGAATTTTTGCAGGAACACTTTTCAAAAACGCGTTTCTGTGATAAAGTGTAACAAAAGAAAAACCGACCGGAAGGAAGGACCAACCATGAAACTGACGAACCACGGCGTTTTCCTCTGCGGCGGCGTGCCGCAGAGCAGCGCTTCCATCCGCCCGGAGGACGGGCGGCGGCTGACGATGGCCTACCGCATCCTGCAGGCGCACAACCAGTCCGGCGACGAGAAAAAGCTCCGGATCCGCTTTGACGCCATGCTTTCGCACGACATCACCTACGTCGGCATCATCCAGCAGGCCCGGGCCAGCGGCATGCGGGAATTTCCCATCCCCTACGCGCTGACCAACTGCCATAACAGCCTCTGCGCCGTCGGCGGCACGATCAACGAGGACGATCATGTCTTCGGCCTGTCCGCGGCCAAGAAATACGGCGGCATCTACGTGCCCGCCAACCAGAGCGTTATCCATTCCTACGCGCGCGAGCAGATGGCGGCCTGCGGCGCGATGATCCTGGGCTCGGATTCGCATACGCGCTACGGCGCGCTCGGCACCATGGCCGTGGGCGAGGGTGGGCCGGAGCTTGCCAAGCAGCTCCTCCGGCACACGTGGGATGCGGACCTGCCCGAGGTCGTGCTGGTCTATCTGACGGGCAAGCCCCGCCGCGGCGTCGGCCCGCATGATGTGGCGCTCGCGCTGGTGCAGGCGACGTTCGCCTCCGGCTTCGTCAAAAACCGCGTGCTGGAATTCGCCGGCCCCGGCGTCGCCGGTCTGCCCATCGACTTCCGCAACGGCATCGACGTCATGACGACCGAGACCACCTGCCTGTCCTCCATCTGGCAGACCGATGAGGAGACGAAGAAATTCTTTGAGATCCACGGCCGCCCGGAGGCGTATCAGGAGCTCGCCCCCGGCGACGGCGCGTATTATGACCGCATGGTCGAGATCGACCTGTCCGCCGTCGAGCCGATGATCGCCCTGCCGTTCCACCCGTCGAATGCCTACCCCATCCGCGAATTCCTTGCCAATGCACAGGAACTGCTCGCCGGGGTCGAGGCCGAGGCGAAAAAACGCTGGCCGAAGGCCGACGTGCACCTGCTGGGTAAGATCCACGACGGCGCGGTCTGGGCCGACCAGGGCATCATCGCGGGCTGCGCGGGCGGCATGTTTGACAACATCGACGAGGCTGCGCAGATCCTGCGCGGCGGCTCGATCGGCGATAGCTATTTCTCCATGAACGTCTATCCCACGTCCGTCCCCGTGAGCCTTGCACTGACGCGCATGGGCGTGACGGCCCAGCTGCTGGAGACCGGCGCGATCATCAAGCCCAGCTTCTGCGGCCCGTGCTTCTGCGCCGGCGACGTGCCCGCCAACAACGGCTTGTCTCTCCGCCATACGACGCGCAACTTCCCGAACCGCGAGGGCTCCAAGCCCGGCGAGGGGCAGTTCGCGGGCGTGTGCCTGATGGACGCGCGCTCCATCGCCGCGACGGCGAAGAACGGCGGCCGCATCACCCCGGCCGACGCGCTGGACTACGAGCCGGAGCGCCACCCGTATGTCTTTGACAAGACCGTCTACGCCCGCCGCGTCTACAACGGCTTCGGCCATCCGCAGCCGGAGACGAAGCTCATCATGGGCCCGAACATCACCGACTGGCCGAAGATGTACGAGCTCGGCGAAAACCTCCTGCTGGAGCTGGCCGCCGTCATCCACGACCCCGTGACCACGACGGATGAGCTCATCCCATCCGGCGAGACCTCATCCTACCGCTCGAACCCCCTGCGGCTGGCGGAGTTCACGCTCTCGCGCCGCGTGCCGGACTATGTGCCGCGCGCAAAGAAGATCGCCGCGCTCGAAGCCGAACGCAGAGCTGATTCTTCTCCCGAGGCGCTGCGCGCCGTGCTGGCGCACTTTGGCGACGCCGACGCGCTGATGAAGACCACCCAGTTCGGCTCCTGCGTGTTTGCCAACAAGCCCGGCGACGGCTCTGCCAGAGAGCAGGCGGCCTCGTGCCAGAAGGTGCTGGGCGGCTTTGCGAATATCTGCTACGAATTTGCCACCAAGCGCTACCGCAGCAACTGCATCAACTGGGGCATGCTGCCGTTCACGCTGGATGCGGATACGCCGTTTGATCATCAGCCGGGCGACTGTGTCTTCGTGCCGGATGTGCGCCGGACGTTGGAGCAGGGGAGTGAGGATTTCCCGGCTATGGTCCTGCGCGCCGACGGGAGCAAAACGCCCCTCGTGCTGCACGTCCGGGGCCTGACCGATGACGAGCGGGAGATCCTGCTCGACGGCTGTCTGATGAACTACTACGCCAAGCGCGGATAAGGAGAATCGCATGGAAAAGATCCAAATGAAAACGCCGCTCGTCGAGATGGACGGCGACGAAATGACCAGAGTCCTCTGGAAGATGATCAAGGACGAGCTGATCTGCCCGTTCGTCGAGCTGAAGACCGAGTATTATGACCTGGGCCTGCTGCACCGCAACGAGACGAAGGATCAGGTCACCGTCGACGCGGCGCTGGCCACGCGAAAATACGGTGTGGCTGTCAAATGCGCGACGATCACGCCGAATGCCCAGCGGATGGCCGAGTACCCGCAGCTGACTGAGATGTGGAAAAGCCCGAACGGCACCATCCGCTCCATCCTGGACGGCACGGTCTTGCGCGCGCCGATCCTCCTCGATTCCATCAAGCCTGTCGTGCGCAACTGGGAAAAGCCCATCACCATCGCCCGCCACGCCTACGGCGACGTCTATAAATCCGTGAGCTTTGCCACCGACGAGCCCGGCGAGTGCACCATGACCTTCCGCGGCGTGTCCGGCAAGGAGCAGACCGTCCTCGTCCAGAAGGTCGACGGCCCGGCCGTCTTCCAGGGTGAGCACAACAAGGAATCGAGCATCCGCTCGTTCGCCAAGGCCTGCTTCCAGTATGCCATCGACACGAAGCAGGACCTCTGGTTCTCCACCAAGGACACCATCGCCAAGGTCTACGACGGCGCGTTCAAGCGCATTTTTGAGGAGGAATACGAGCAGACCTACAAAGCGCAGTTTGAGGCGCTGGGACTGACGTATTTCTATACCCTGATCGACGATGCGGTCGCCCGCGTCATCCGCAGCCGCGGCGGCTTTATCTGGGCCTGCAAGAACTACGACGGCGACGTGATGAGCGACATGGTCTCCACGGCCTTCGGCTCGCTCGCCATGATGACCTCCGTGCTCGTCGCGCCGGACGGCACGACGGAGTATGAGGCCGCGCACGGCACGGTCACGCGCCATTATTATAGGTATCTGCAGGGCGAAAAGACCTCGACCAACCCCATGGCGACCATCTTCGCCTGGACCGGCGCGCTGCGCAAACGCGGCCAGCTCGACGGTCTTGCCGACCTTGCGGCGTTTGCCGATAAGCTCGAGGCCGCGAGCCTCGACACCATCCGCGCAGGCGTCATGACGAAGGACCTTGCCGGTCTCGTCGAGGGCCCCGCGCCCAAGGCCGTCACCAGCGAAGACTTCCTGCACGCCATCCGCGCGCGCCTGGAGGCGTAAGAATGATCAGAATCCCCGCCCGGCGGCCTGTCTGCCGGGCGGGGATTTTTTACGCATTTTGTGCGGCTTGCATATTGTCATTTCGGCGCGTTGTGTGCTAAACTGGAATGAAAAATTTTAAGAGGTAAAAATAGCACAGGAGCGTGAATTATGAGTCAGGAACCGAAAAACAAGGAAGAGGGCTTTATGTACAAGTTCGCCAGCTTCATCGTCGACAAACGGAATCTGATTTTTCTGATCGTTGCGATCGGGCTGGTCTTCTCGGTCTTCTCCCGCAGCTGGGTGCAGGTAGAAAACCAGCTGTCCGCCTACCTGCCGAAGGAGTCTGAGACGTACAAGGGCCTGCACCTGATGGAGGACGAGTTCACCACCTTCGGCACGGCCAAGCTCATGCTGGTGAACGTCTCGTATGACGAGGCGCAGGCCGTCTCGGAGCAGATCGCGGATATTGACGGCGTGCAAAGCGTGAGCTTTGACGACACCAGGGATCACTACACCAACGCCTCCGCCCTCTACGACATCACCTTCGACTATTCCGAGGACGACGACCGCTGCGAGACCGTCATGAACGACATCGAATCTTCCCTCAGCGGCTACGACATGTACGTCTCCGCGACCTTCGGCGATACCGCGTCCAAGACGCTCGCGCAGGAGATCGGCGTCATCGTCATCATCGTGGCGATCGTCGTCGTGTCGGTGCTGGTTTTGACGTCGCAGACGTATGCCGAGGTGCCGGTCTTGCTGCTGACGTTCATTGCGGCGGCGGTCCTGAACATGGGCTCGAACTTTTTGCTCGGGACGATCTCGTTCGTGTCCAACTCCGTCACGATCGTGCTGCAGCTGGCCCTGTCGGTCGACTACGCCATCATCCTCTGCAACCGCTATAAGGAAGAGCATGAAAAGCTTCCCATCCGCGAGGCGGTCATCGTTGCGCTCAGCAAGGCCGTGCCGGAGATCTGCGGCAGCAGCCTCACGACGATCGGCGGTCTGGTGGCCATGCTCTTTATGGAGTTCCGCCTGGGCTTTGACCTCGGCATCTGCCTGATTAAATCCATCTTCTTCTCGCTCTTTGCCGTGTTCTTCCTCATGCCCGGCCTTCTCATGCTCTTCGGCAAGAAGATCGACGCCACGCGCCACAAGAACTTCGTCCCGAAGATCCCCTTCGTCGGCCGCTTCGCCTACGCGACGAAGAAGATCGTCCCGCCCATCTTCCTCGCGGTCATCATCGTGGCCATGCTCTTCGCCAACAACTGCCCGTATGTCTACGGCTTCAGCTATCTGAAGACCACCAAGCAGTCCGCGCAGCAGATCGCGGACAATATGATCGATACCACGTTCGGCTCGAGCAATATGGTCGCTGTCGTGGTCCCGGCGGGGGACTACACGTCGGAAAAGAAGCTTCTGGACGAGCTCGGGACCTATGACGAGGTCGACTCCACCCTCGGCCTTTCCAACGTGGAGGCCATGGGCGGCTATATGCTGACCGACGCGCTCACGCCGCGGCAGTTTTCCGAGCTGACGGACCTCGACTATGAGGTCGCGGAGCTATTATACGCGGCCTATGCGGCCGACGGCGGCAACTACGGCAAGATCATCGGCGGTCTGCCCAAGTATTCCGTGCCGCTCATCGATATGTTCACCTTCCTCTACGGTGAAATGCAGGACGGCTACGTTTCGCTCGATGCCGATATGACCGAGACGCTGGAAAGCGCCTATTCGCAGATCACCAACGCCCGCAAGCAGCTGCAGTCCGACGATTATACCCGTATGCTCGTCTATCTGAACCTGCCCGTGGGCGGCGACGAGACGTATGACTTCCTCGACCAGATGCGCGTCGTCGCGCACAAATACTATCCGGACGGCGAGGTATACGTCGTGGGCGATTCCGCGTCCGAGCAGGACTTCAAGACCTCGTTCTCGCGCGACAACGTCGTCGTGTCGGTGCTGTCTATCCTTATCGTTCTGGTCGTGCTGCTGTTCACGTT
>OJLA01002016.1_pt1 | contig 12638 bp, 7 predicted proteins | sample 1596611 | NCBI WGS metagenome assembly OJLA01 (sample SAMEA4350168, study PRJEB24818) | metagenome | biome: human; feature: gut; material: faeces | place: Denmark | collected 2013-09
TATTCATCTTCTGATTCACTGCAAAATAGGCTTTATAGTTTTTTCATCGCTGGCAAACACGTATTACCGTGATTGATAACGTCGGCAATGTATAAAATCACATTTTATGTGCAACAACTTTCATTTCACTCTTGATTTTTATAAATAATATATGTCATAAATTTTCCAATTCCATTCATAAGCATATATATGCCAAATAAAATTGGGAAAATAGCTAAAAATTTTGTTTTATTTGATAAGAAGAATAATCCTGTTATTAAAGTAGTAAACGAAGAAAATATATCTTTTGCTTTTCGTACTTTAATTACATTTAAAATTAAAGTAACAAATCCTAGGGTTATTAATAGTATAGAAATTACTAAATGAAACATATTGATATATCTTGTTCTATAAATTATTAAAACTAACCCTGTTATAAAAAACAGAATAGAATTTATAATATAAGTTGTCTTCGTAAGTGCTTTTTCACTCATTATATCACCTTGTAATTAATATCTTATCATAAATTAGTACTTGTGATATAATAATATTAGTTAAATTTAGTTATAGGGAGAGATGTATGAATAAAATTTTTTCTAAGTTTTTAGAAGATTGCAACGACATAGAAAGTTACTATGAAAAACTTGTGGAATTAACAAAAAATCACAACTATGTCGGTTCTACTAATGAATGGGTTATAGATAATTTTTATTTAGTTGTAGAACAAAGAAATGCAATTAAAAGAACATTTAAGAATAAAAAGAATGTAAAAGAGATGCTGTGTATAAATGAAGATATGTATAAGATTCTTTCAGATATCTTCAAAAGCTTCGATTATAATATAGATAAATATATTCTTATAAGGGAGTTAAATAGTTATCAAAATAAGAATAACTGTTATTTTTCTTATAATACCATTGCAGTTATTCCAATATTGATATCTATGATACTTATTGATGAACTTAATAAACTTTGTAAGAAAAGAGAAGAAAAACTTGAAGATTTAAGAAAAGTAAATATTTTAATTTCAAAGATTGATAACGATCGTTTAGAAAATCCTGATATAAAGCTAGAAGATTATGTAAAAATAGATGATTATATTTTGACTCATCCTTATTATTTATATAACTTAACTTCAAATTTAAAAGAGTTTGGTGAATCTTCAAATGATATATTTCAAAAACTTAATAAATATTTACAAGAAAATAATATTGATTTAAAAGAAGTTATAAATGGAGAAAATTTATCTAGTATAAATGATGATTTATTAGTATCTAATTTATTTAATAATTTAAGAACTTTAACAAGACTTAAGAATGATGAATTATGTAATAAGATAAGTAAGACAGAAAAGCTTTTGTTAACAGATTCTGTGTATAAAAATATGACTCCTGATTCAAAGAGACTTTATCGTAGTCAAATAGTTAAGAATACTAAAAAAATAGATGAATATAATTATGTCTATAATATAATGGAAAAAGTAAGAGAATCAAATAAAGAGATTTCAGATTATATATTTAAAAAGAAGAATACTAATAGATTATTTATTCTTTATATAAGTATTATTTGTGTTATTACTTTAACTATATCTTTCTTTGTATCTGGTTTATTACTAGATTTATGGGTACTAGCATTTATATTACTTTTAGTACCTATTAGTGAAGTTGTAACACAGTTTGTTAACAGAATATTTATGATGCTTAATAGACCTAGGTCACTTCCTAAACTTGATTTTTCACAAGGAATACCTAGAGATTGTTCTACTATGGTTGTTATTCCTACAATAGTTAAGAATACTAAAAAAGTAGATGAGATGTTTTCACAACTTGAGAAATATTATTTGTCAAATAAAACACCAAATTTATATTTTACTTTATTAGGAGACTGTGCTGAATCAAGTGTAAGAGATACAGATTATGATAAAGAAGTAAGTGAATATGGTGTTAAAAAGGCAGAAGAATTAAATAAAAAATATGGAAAAGAATTGTTCTTCTTTATGTATCGTAAAAGAGTTTTCTCTGAATCTGAAGGAAAATTCTTAGGATATGAAAGAAAACGTGGTGCTTTAATGCATTTCAATAAGTTACTTTTAGGTAAGTTAAGTGATAAAGATAAAGAAACATTTGTAACTGTTGAAACTGTTAGCAATCTAAGAGCATCTATTAAATATGTTATTACTTTGGATGCTGATACTGAACTTGTTTTGAATACTGCTCAAAACTTAGTTGGATTAATGGCCCATCCATTTAATAGACCTGTATTAAGTAAAAATAAAGATAAAGTAATTAGTGGGTATGGAATAGTTCAACCTAGAGTAAGTGTTGATATTGAATCTACTAATAAATCTACTTATTCTCAATTAGTTGCAGGTATTGGTGGATTTGATATTTATTCATCAATAATACCAAACTTCTATCAAGATGTTTTCGATGAAGGAAGCTTTGTAGGAAAAGGAATTTATGACTTACAAGTATTTGAAACAGTAATTGGGGATAAATTACCAGAGAATTTAATATTAAGTCATGATTTGTTGGAAGGAAATTATATAAGATGTGGATATGCATCTGACATTGAATTAATCGATGATTTTCCAAGTTCTTTCTTGGTTGATATGTCTCGTCAACATAGATGGACAAGAGGAGACATTCAAATCCTTGGTTGGTTAAAAAAGAAGATAAGAAATAAAAATGGAATTAGAGTAAAAAATCCACTAAATAAAGTAGAAAAATATAAAATATTCGATAATTTAAGAAGAATACTTAAAGAACCTTGTTTACTTTTACTTTTAGTATTGTCATTTATATGTGGAAATCCATTTAATACGTTAATAGCTACAGTAATAGTAATATTCTTACCAATGTTCTTCTATTTAAAAGAAATATTGAATATTCAGAAAAAAACATCAGCTTCGTTTAAGTATTATGATTCATTAACATTTGGAACTGGTGCTTTAATATCTCGTGTATTTTTAGATTTTATTACTATGCCTCATGTTGCTTATATGCATTTAAATGCTATGTGTAAGTCACTTTATAGAATGTTTATTAGTCATAAAAACTTACTTAACTGGATTACTGCAGAAGATGCTGCAAAGACTATAAATAATAAGTTATCAACATTTTTTAAAACATTTAAAGCTAACTATGTAATGATTATATTACTTATGATCTTATCAATTATTTATTCTGATTATTTCTTTATTGGATTAGCTGTAAGTATTTGCTTTCTAGTTGCACCAGTACTTTTATGGAAAGTTAGTAAAGAAAGAAAGGAAGTAGCAGAAGCTAGTAAAGATGAAAAAGAAATAGCTATGGATGTTGCTAAAAGAACATGGTTATTTTTTGAAAACTTATTAAAAGAAGAATATCATTATTTAATACCTGATAATTATCAATTAAATAGAGAACCAAAAGTTGATTTAAAAACATCTCCAACAGATGTTGGTATGTCTCTTGTTACTATAATATCTGCTAATGAACTTGATATTATTAGTAAAGAAAAAGCTCTTGATTATCTTGATAAAATAGCTACTACTCTTGAAGGACTTGAAAAATGGAATGGATTTATTTATAACTGGTATAATATAAAAACATTAAAGAAAATAATACCATTTGATATTTCTTCAGTAGATAATGGAAACCTTGCTGCATGTTATGTCGTTGCTAAAGAATATTGTTATAAAAATAAAGATAAATCTTTAGGTGATAGGTTTGAAAAGTTATTTGATGATATGCAATTTGATAAATTGTATACAGAAAAGGATGTCTTCAGTATTGCATATGACTCTACAGAAGAAAAACTATCAACATATAACTATAATAAATTTGCAAGTGAAAGTAGAATATTATCATTTGTTGCAATTGCTAAGGGAGACGTGCCATCTAAACATTGGTTATGTCTTGATAAATCACTTACAAAACATGGAAGATATAAAGGTTTAACTTCATGGTCTGGAACATCTTTTGAATATTTTATGCCTGAAATATTTATGAAGAGTTATCCAAATACATTACTTGATGAAAGTTATTTCTTCTCTATATATTGTCAAAGAGAATATATGAAAGAAGTAGATAAAGAAATGCCATGGGGTATTTCAGAATCAGCTTATGGAGAGTATGATGATGCATTAAATTATAAATATAAAGCATTCTCAACTCCATACTTGAAAGTTCAAGAAGATAAAGAACAAAGAGTAGTAATATCTCCATATGCATCTATTCTTGCAATTTCTAATAACCCTGAAGCAGTATTTCATAACATAGAGAAATTAAAACGAATTAAAACTTATGGTGATTGGGGATTCTTTGAAGCTTATGATTATGATGATAAAGAAGTAATTCAGTCATATTTTTCTCACCATCAAGGAATGATAATGGCAAGTTTATGTAATTATCTAAAAAATGGTGTTATTAGAGAATATTTCCATAATGATGTAAGAGTTAAATCAATAGAAATATTATTGAAAGAAAAAGTTCAATTTAATCCAATTATCGATCTTAAAATATATGGTTATAAGAGATATCATTACGATAAAGAAATAGTTGAAAATGACATTAGAGCATTTAACTATATGTCAGATGTACCTGAAGTTTCTGTTTTATCAAATAATAACTATATGTTATTAATAAATGATAGAGGAAATGGATTCAGTAGATACAATGAGATTCAGTTAAATAGATATAGAAAGATTACAGAACAAGATTATGGAATGTTTATGTATATTAAAGATCTTTCTAATTCTAAATTCTGGTCAAATACTTATTCACCAACTTATGTTAAACCTAATAAATATAATGTAATTTTTGCAAGTGACAGAATTACTTTTATAAGACAAGATGAAGATATTGTTACTAAGACAGAAATTATTGTTACAAAGGAACATAATGCTGAAATAAGAAAAATAACATTTAAGAATAATTCTAACGAAGATAAATACTTAGAATTAACTACTTATAATGAACCAATAATATCTAGAAATATTGATGATGTTGCACATAGAACATTTAGAAATTTATTTATAGGTAGTGAATATGACCACAATTACGAAAGTATTGTTATGTGTCGTAGAAATAATAATAGAAATATATCTGAATATTTTGTTAATAGATTGTTAATAGAAGATGAGAATCATCCAGTAAGCTATGAAACTGAAAGAAGTAATTTCATAGGAAGAAATAGAAATACTGATAATCCGCTTGCAATGGAAACTAAACTATCAAATACAGTTGGTACTAATATAGATCCAATTATAAGTTTAAGATCAAGTATAGTTGTTCCTAGTGGAAAACAAAAGACAGTATTCTTTATAGCAGGATATAGTAAATCTCGTGAACACATTAATGAAATTTTAAATGCATATGACAATTATTCTAAGATTAATTTAGCATTTGAGTATGCTACTTTAGCTAACAATATTAATACTAAAGTATTAGGAATAAATGGTCCTGATATGAGAAATTACAATATGATGCTTAATTACTTATATCAGACTAGTAGACATTTTATTAATCCAGAAAGAAAAGATATTCTTACTAAGAATAGTTTGAATCAAACTAACTTGTGGAAATATGGAATTTCTGGTGATTATCCAATTATTCTTGTTGAGATAAGAGATAGTGAAGCAGTTAACTTAGCAAGAGAAGTAATTAAAGCTTATGAGTTTTATAAAACAAGATCAATTTTTGTTGATGTTGTAGTTGTAAATAGAGAAAGTGATGAGTATAAACCTATCATCAAAAGTGAAATAGAAAAAGAAATCTATAAAATGAATGCATTACTTGATTTTTACGCTACTCCTGGAAGAATCTATGTTCTTGATGGAAACGATGTTAGTTATGCAGAAGATATTTTGCTTAATATGGTAGCAAGATTAAGATTTGATAGTGGTAGGTCAACATCTCTAAGTGAAAGTGTTCAATTACTTCAAAAAGAAAATAAAATGATTAATTATGATCCAATTAGATATGCAGATGTTTTAAAAGCAAAAGAAGATAAAGAATTAAAATTCTTTAACGAATATGGTGGATTTAACAAAGATGGAAGTGAGTATGTTATAGTAAATCCTGATACTCCAACTCCATGGAGTAACGTTATTTCAAATGATAAATTTGGATGTATCGTTACAAATAACGAATGTGGATTTACTTATGCTTATAACAGTCAAATGTTTAAAGTAACTTCTTGGACTAATGACATTGTTCTTAATGATAAATCTGAAGGAATAATAGTTGATGGAAAAAGAGTAGATGCTAATAAGTGTATTCATGGATTTGGATATTCGACATTTAGTCATGATACAAAAGAGTATTCTTTTGATACAACACACTTTGTAGCACTTGATGACACTATAAAATTTTATGATGTTCGCTTTGTTAATAAAACAAATGAGGATAGGACTTTTAAAGTAACATTGTGGATTAATCCAACATTTGGACCTAACGAAGAAAAATCAAGTAGATACTTGTTATCTGATTATTATGAATCAATGAATGCTGTATTAATAAGAAATGTTTATAATACTGACTTTTCTCATATTACTGCTTTCTTAAGTTCTACATTACCAGTTAGTAGTTATTCAATTGATTTAGTTCTATTTAAATCTATTGATGTTGAACTAAATTTAAAAGCTAATGAAGTAAAAGATTTCTCATTTATGTTAGGTACTGAAATTGGAAATGAAAATGTTTCTAATTTGATAAGTAAATATAATTCAGAAGAAAGAATTACTAAAGAATTTAGTGCTGTTAAAAAGTACTGGAGTAATAGATTATCAGTATTTAAAGTTAAAACTCCTGATGAAAGTTTTGATACTATTTTAAATGGATGGTATTTATATCAAACATTATCATCAAGATTAAATGCTAAAGCTGGATTCTATCAAGTTGGTGGAGCATTTGGTTATAGAGATCAACTTCAAGATAGCATGAATATTGTTGTGGTTGACCCAGAGTTAACTCGTGAACAAATAATTACTAATGCCAGACATCAATTTATGGAAGGAGATGTCTTACACTGGTGGCATGAACTTGTTAGATTAGGACTTAGAAGTAGATATAAAGATGATTATTTATGGCTTGTGTATGCTGTTAGTAGATATGTTACAGTTACTGGTGACTATAAGATTTTAGATGAACAAGTAGAATTTGTTGATGGTCAAAAGTTAGCAGAAAATCAACATGAACTTGGAATTAATTATGTTTATACTAATACTAAGAAGTCTTTATATGAGCACTGTATGTTAGCAATTGATAGAGCATTTAGTTCTATGGGTGAAAATGGTTTACCACTTATGGGTGGTGGAGATTGGAACGATGGAATGAACAAAGTAGGAATTGAAGGAAAAGGTACTAGTGTATGGCTTGGATTCTTCTTGTACTTTATCGTTAGAGAGTTTTTACCTATAGCTAAAAAACATGAAGATTTAGATACTAAAGAATATGAAAAGAGACTAAAAGATTTAAAGATTTCTTTAAATACAGTTGCATGGGATGGAGATTACTATTTAAGAGCATTCTTCGATAATGGTAATCCATTAGGATCTCATATTAATATGGAATGTAAGATAGACTTAATTAGTCAAAGTTTCTCAATATTATCAGAAGTTATTGATAACGATAGAGTAAATTCTGTTATAAAATCAGTCGAAGAGAACTTAGCTGATAGTAATATGAATATTATTAAGTTGCTTACTCCAGCCTTTAGTAAGTCAGAAGATATTCCTGGATACATTATGGATTATCCAAAGGGAATAAGAGAAAATGGGGGACAATATACTCACTCTGTAGCATGGTATATTATGGCGCTAGTTAAATTAGGTGCTAAAGATAAAGCTTACGAGTATTATCAAATGATAAATCCAATAAACAGGACATTAAATAAAAAAGATGTTAAAAAATATTGTGTTGAACCTTATGTTATAGCAGCAGATATTTATAGTAATCCTGATCATCAAGCACGTGGTGGATGGACATGGTACACTGGAAGTGCTGGATGGTTCTATTATGTAGGTATTACTGAAATACTTGGTATCAAAAAAGAAGGAAATACATTAAGATTTAAACCATCTGTTCCACATACTTGGAAGTCATTTGAAGTAGAGTATAGATATATGGATACTTTGTATAAAATTAAGATTAACTTAAATAGTAAAAATAATGACATTTTGGTTGATGGAGATAAGATAAATAAAGATTACATTACACTTAAGAATGATAAACGAATACATGCTGTAATCGTTAATGGAGGTTTTAATGATTAATTTTGATTTTCATAAGTATGCATCTAGTTATATAAAAAAAGAAGATAAAGTAGAATACCTAGAAAGAGCAAGAGAGATTAAAACAAGATTTCTTGAAGGAGATTTAAAGTATTGGAATAAACTTGATACTTTTGTTTCTAGTCAAGAATTAAAAAAGATTGTTAATGTTTCTGATTATATTAAAAGTAATTGTGATGTGTTCATAGTTATTGGTATTGGTGGTTCATATATGGGAAGTAAGGCTGTTATTGAAGCCTTATCTCCTATATATAACAAACATAAACCTGAGATAATATTTTTAGGTACTGATTTATGTAGTGAGTATTATCATGAGACACTTGAGTACATTAAAGATAAAGATGTTATTGTTAATGTTATTTCTAAGTCTGGTACTACACTTGAGCCATCTATTGCATTTTCTCTAGTTATGGATGTAATGAAAGAAAAATACAAAGAAGAAGAGCTTAAAGATAGAGTAATTATTACTACTGATCCTGAAAAAGGAGATTTAAGAGAACTTGCTAATAAAAAAGGATATGTTACATTTACTGTTCCTTCTAAAGTTGGTGGAAGATTTTCTTGTTTAACACCTGTTGGACTTTTACCTATTGCTGTTTCAGGGATTAATATAATTGAGTTGATTGAAGGAGCTAGACTATCATATGAAAGAGTAGATAGAGCAATTGAATATGCAGTTATAAGAGATATAATGTATAAAAAAGGGAAAATAGTTGAAGCTTTCACTGTATATAATCCAAAATTGTATTATTTTACAGAATGGTTAAAACAATTATTTGCAGAAACCCAAGGAAAAGACAAAAAGGGAATACTTCCTATATCATGTGTTAATACAAGAGATTTGCATTCTTTAGGACAATTCTTGCAAGAAGGACACGATATCATATTTGAAACAGTATTGGGAATTGATAAAGATGTTAAAGTTGTTTTAGAAAAGTATGATATGGAACTTAATAGTCTTAATAATATTGCTCTTGATAAAGTGGGACTTGCTCATTCAAATGGATATACTCCTAGCAACATAATTACAATAGATGAAAAAAACGAAAAAACAATGGGAGAATTATTACATTTCTTTATATTAGCATCCATTATTGGAGCATTACTTATCGATGTTAATCCATTTGACCAACCTGGGGTACAGGAATATAAAAAATTGATTGGAGAAGAGTTGAATTAATATGGGAATTTTAATTGTTGTTGGTGTTATTTTATTTATTATAATGTGTACTTCTATAGTTCAAGTTAATGAATACGAAAGAGGAATTAAGTTTACTTTAGGAAAATTTTCTAAGATTATGAATCCTGGATGGAATTTTGTTCTACCTATATTTCAATCTTATAAGAAAGTTGATATAAGAACAAAGGCAGTTGATGTTCCATCACAAGAAGCTATTACTAAAGATAATGTATCTGTTAAAATTAATGCAGTTATTTATTACAAAATTTTTGATGCATCAAAAGCTATATTAGCTGTTGAAAACTATTATTACGCTATAGGACAACTTGCACAGACAACTATGAGAAATGCAGTAGGTGCTGTTACTCTTGATGAATTATTAGGAGAAAGAGAAAAGATTTCTGTTGAAATCTGTGGAATTATCGATAAACTAACTGATCCTTGGGGAATTAAAGTTGAAAATGTTGAATTAAAAGATATTTCGCTTCCTGAAGAGATGCAAAGAGTAATTGCAAAAGCTGCTGAAGCAGAACGTGAGAAAATAGCAGTTATTACTAAAGCTGCTGGAGAAGTTGAAGCATCAAACAATTTAGCAAAGGCTGCTGAAACTATGGCTAAAGTACCTGGTGCACTTCATTTGAGAACTTTATCAACAATTAACGATTTATCAAGTGACCAATCAAATACTATTATATTTGCAATACCTATTGAAGTATTAAAAGCTGTTGAGGGTCTTGGAGAAATAGGTAAAGCAATGAGTAAGAAAGTAGAAGCAGAAGCCAAAGTTGAAGCTCAAAATAAAGAAGAAAATAAACCATTATAAAGTAAGGCGTACGAAAGTGCGCTTTTTTCTTTTAAATGTGCTATAATTTTTGATGGTGATACTATGAAAATAATGTTTGTATCAGATGTTCATGGTTCTTCTAAGTATTTAGATATATTAAGAGAAATATATTATAAAGAAAAACCAGATAAAATAGTGTTTTTAGGTGATATGTACTATGGGTACGACTCTAGTGATAACATAGATATGATACTTAATTCATTTAGTAATGTGTACATAGTAAAAGGAAATTGTGATAGTGAGTATGATGTTATGACATCTTCTTTTGGATTTATGGATTATTATTATTTTGAAGATTTTGATAAGAAGTTTTATTGTACACATGGTAATAAATATAATATGACTAGATATTCTAGTATGTATTTTGATGTTATGGTTTCAGGTCATACTCACAGAGGAGTAATTGAAGAACACGATGGAAAACTATTTTTAAATCCTGGTTCTATTAGCTATCCTAGAGGTGGAACTGTTAATAGTTATATGATTGTTGATGAAACTGGCGTATATTTAAAAGATTTAGAAGAAAATGTTCTTGATAAAAAACTATGGTGAATTTATAATACAGATATAGGAGATATTATGAGTAAGATTAATAATTGTGGAAGTTTAATTGTTTTATCTGGACCTAGTGGAGCTGGAAAGGGAACTATTTTCAATGAACTTTTAAAGTTAGATGATAATCTTAGATTTTCAGTTTCAATGACTACTAGAGAACCTCGTAAAGGTGAAGTAGATGGAGTTGATTACTTTTTTGTAACAAAAGAAAAATTTGAAGAAGAAGTAAAGAAGAATAGTTTTTTGGAGCATGCTTGTGTTCATGGAAATTATTATGGTACTCCAAAAGCAAAAGTTGAAGAGTATTTAAAAGAAGGACATGATGTTATTCTTGATATTGATATTCAAGGAGCTTTAAGGGTAAAAGAAACTAATCCTGATGCAATATTTGTCTTTATAATGCCACCTTCAATGAGAGAGTTAAGAGATAGACTTGTCAAAAGAGGTACTGAGAGTAAAGAAAAGATAATTGAAAGATTTAAAAATGCATATAAAGAAATAAACGAAATAAAAAAATATAATTATGTTGTAATAAACGATGAAGTTCATAAAGCTGTTTTAAAAGTTCGTGCAATTATGCTTGCTGAACGTTGTAGAGTAGATAGAATTGAAGAATTTGATGTAAATAATCAAGAAGAATTAATCCACGAATTATTAGTTGATTTAAAATAGTTTTTCTTCTTTTATGCTGAAATAGCTTAGTAGGTAGAGCAATCGTCTCGTAAGCGATAGGTCGCAGGTTCGATTCCTGTTTTCAGCACCAGATTTAAGGATAACTCGAACAATTATGTTTCGAGTTTTAATATGCTTAAATTATGATAGACTATTTATATAAATTAAGATGATTATGTCAATTTAGAAACGCACTTGCATATTGTTATAGTCGATATGGTCAAAAGGAGTATATTAAGAACAGTGCTAAAAAAGTAGCTTATGAAATTTTAGATATTTCGCAAAAGATTTATCAAATAAATGCAAGTTGTTAGTGTCAATATAATTTTTAAGAATAAAACTTATAAGTAAAAAGAAAAATTGAGAAACTTTTTTATTTTATTAGATTGAGTGAAAAAAATGGATTTTATTATTTTGTAAACACAAGAAATTAATGGAGTTATTATTAAAGGAGAAAATGGCATCTATTGTGTTAAAGCATATATATTACTTCTCTTCGCGCACCATAAATATTTAATGTGAATCTCTAAAGATTCATTTTATATTTGAGTGAAATATGTTATACTATAGAAATTATTGGAGGTTTTACTATGATTTTAGACGAAACAGATATTAGTTTATCTGAAGTTGAAAAGGAAATGTTAAAATCATTTTTTTCAACTAATATGATATGGATAAAAAATAGCGATTTAGGAGATTATAAAAACATAAAATTATTAGGTGATATGTACGAATTATTTATATGTGAAAATAATATAAATGAAAATAGTAATTTAATGTTACTTTTAGAAGAAATAAGATTCTTTGAATCAACTTCACAAACGAAAAAAAATGATAAAAAAGCGATTAAATTTGGCAATAATATATCGGTTCGAGTTTTAAACGATGATTTAAATTTAATAGTTAAAAGCAGGCTACAAAAATGGCATTATGAATGTTTGATTTTAACTCCAAAATATAAAGCCGAATTAAATAGAGGCATAGCATATAGAATATGACAAAGACAAGCGGGACATAGAAATAATGTAGGTGATACAAAAAATATTTTTAAATAATTTATACTAATTTAACAACTGAAAAGAAATTTGTAAAAATATTAAATAATTTGCATAGAATTAGTATTAATTTTATAT
>OJLA01002017.1_pt1 | contig 12636 bp, 9 predicted proteins | sample 1596611 | NCBI WGS metagenome assembly OJLA01 (sample SAMEA4350168, study PRJEB24818) | metagenome | biome: human; feature: gut; material: faeces | place: Denmark | collected 2013-09
ACAGACAAAACCAGTCTGCGAGACCTCTTCGACAAATCGAATTTCAAAAATATCAATGTTCTATCTGATTCAAGTGAACTGAATTTATTTAATTTTTAACCACGTCCATTTTTAGTGGACAGTAGTGATAATAATGGAAAATCGAATTTGCATCGTCTTATTGACTCTCATGTCGGCTTTATACTCTTTTGCCGATAAGAAAATGACTATCCGAAACATTGACACAGGAGAGACGTTTGAAGTTTCAGTTCCTGATGGTTTGAAAATAAGTAATCAGGAATACAACAGCAATTGGCTTGATTCAATTCCCTACCTTGTGGAACATGCAAGATGGAAGGAGCCTTGGGCCTATGAAGCTCTTGCCGAATGTTACCGTTATGGCAAAGGTGGCGTTGAAAAAAGTATGTTTAATGCCATAATGTGCTATGAGGAGGCTGGAGAATCAGTAAGTGATATCGCTGATGCCGCTTATGAATCAAATCCGATGGATGAATTTGGATTGCTCAATCATCTAATGAATGGGCTGGACAAAAAGCGCATTCCAGAAGAAGATGCGATTCGATTGATTAATGGGGTGACAACTCCGAAGCCCAGTTGGATGGTATTCCTTGCAGACATTCTCAGACAAGAACATGATGCACGTGAGGAATATATTAAATCACGATTAACGCCTGACTCAAACAGTGATGATTTTCTTGTCGGGTTCGCTTGTCTCGCCATGGATGACAATCATATATTCGACAAAACAGTTGTCAATGTCTCAGACGATTATATGCGAAAAGTCAGAATCTTTGGTGAAAAGCTGCCTCCCATTTATGATGTGATAGCTGATAAAATGTGGAGAAGATATGATGAAAATTCAGAGGAGAAGGATAAATACCTTTCTGCGGCTTTTGATTGTATGTTTCATGCGGACCAGATGGGATTCTTATCGAAGTATAATATGACACGAGTGTTGACATTCTGCGAGGAGAATGGAATTGACGAACGCATTCCTTTCTCTGATGAAGATCTTGCACGATTCGATGCAATCTGTCCTAAAGAATATCGGGAACACATTAATTCCACTGTTGTAGTAGAGGAAGATACCGTTGAGATGGATGAATCTCCTGTAGAACTGATTGAAGAGTAGGATGAAATGGAGTATTTACGGCAAAAAGATGTTTATTGCCGACTTGATTATTGTCAGCTTTTGGGCATTATTTGTCTGGCATTTTGCTTGGGGACGCATAATGGCTCCGGCTATGATCGGACTGCGGCTCGCACTCTGCTTCATGCTATATCGAAGAAGCCGCTGGTCCTTCTTCAATGCTATGCTGTTTACGGCTATGTATATCGGATTGGCTTTCGATATGCCATGGGATGGTATCGTGTTTCGACCGATTGTGAAAATTGTATATGTGATTTGCTGCTTGTCCGGATATTCCGAATGGGCAGTTCAAGCCTTTAGCCATGTCAATGGAACGACTGCTGAAATTCCTGTACGTATTTCCATGTGGCTTTACACATTATGGCTGACGATTATACCTATTGTCTGTTCTTGGAAATTCAAGAGCATATTGCCGCTGTTTCGCAACCGCAAGAGAATACTGTGGTATGTCGGTGCCGTGGTGTCATTGTTCCTATACGTCTATTTTACCGACAGAGACGCTTCACTTTTTGTCGGCGGACTCTTCATGTCTCTCACGCCACTCGCATATCGATGTATCTATCGTAAGGGGAAGCCAACATTATTGCAATCGATTTTACAAGACAGAGCGCTGTTGCTCTATATGTCGGTAACCGCGATTTTTTTCTCTGCCATACTGATTGGCCTGTATGAAGTAAATGCGGCAAAGCCTTTTGCCTCGTTCCTTTTCCCGATAGCTCTTTACATAATTGCATTAAAAGCCACTCATACCAAGAGTATCCGAACGACTTCAGCCGTTTTGCTTGGCGTAGCCGGATTCCTCTCTATGATGGTATATAACCGTGGTCATGAAACGGTAATAGTGCTGATGTGTGTCTCGGGACTGTTATCATTGATAGGAGTATACCTTTTTTATCGTCAAAGTCGGTCAATATTCACAACATTGCTCTTACTCCTGGCCAATGTATTTGTATTACCGGTGTCTTTGCTCGGATATAACCCTTATGCTGCTATTGATGTCAATGAAGTTACATCACTGAGATGCAACAGGACGTGTCATCAGAGAGGTCTATACGAGTTTAAGCAGTATGGGCATGTCGGATTGAGAGATAGATATGGCATTGTTCTTTATGCCAACTATCAAGATTATGAGTTTCTTGACGGTAGAAACGATTATATGGTGCTGTATTCAGATTCCCGCGATTGGCATGAATATGCCATTGAGGATATTTATGATTTGAAACATCGAAGAAATATTCTTTCGGATGATGTCAATGGATTATATGGGATTGAAAAAATCCGAGAGAACGTATATGCCATTTACGATGATGAGAGAAATCGAATCTTTACTCTACGTCTCCCCGGGGTCTATAATGGTCTATATAATCCTGAAATGCGACTGACAGATTTTAAAGAAGAAAAATCGAATGATGTTCAACTACCGACAGACTTGTCAGATATTACCATTACAAAATCTGATGATGGGAAACTGACCCTATACGCATATGACACCGGTTGCGGTGGCACGAGCCCCGACTATTCCACTTATATTCAATATGAATCAGGCGATTCAATTGTGACTGATTATCTATATCCTCTTACGGAGAGTGATTTCATATGCGCCTCGGATATCTATAGAGATGGTTCAGATATTTACGATGGCTCGTTTTCCACAATTATTGCTCAGATTCCTCTGTCTGAAACTGAAACAGGATACATTATAGAGGCGTATAATAAGGCTTCAAGTGTTGAAGGAAATAGTCAAGCCTGTCTTGTCAAATATGTCGATGGTAGATTGACAAAGATTCCCTTTGAGAAGAAGCACGGCGAGATATGTAATTCAGTGAGCAGCGAGTATTATATTCCTGATTGGTACTTTACAACGGATGGTCTCGGCTGGGATTGGGTTCTAAATTTTGATAAAGAAACGAACACTATATATATACCGGAGGACGAGGGTATCATGGTAATGAGCGATAGATACGACTTATACCAGTTCAAAAACGGGAAGATGAGATACATAAGGAATGATGCAGGATATTGGCTCCATCCGTCTCTTCGTGAATTCCATTATCTCGCGGGAATTTATCAAACCGAAAGCAAACTTATCCGGATTGACGCATTGATTGACCATACATATAGATATGCTGCATGGCCTAAATCAAAACCAATGTCATCAAAGCCGGAGTTGGTCATGACCGGTGGTAAAGGCGGAATCATCAAGAACGCGATTGTATTCAAGAATGGCGACTATACCTATATTGTCCCGGAATACCGACGAGGTCATGGAGATGATTTCGGCAAAGTGATTATCAAATATAAGAATAAAGTTATTCAGGAATCTGAAGTATAGAATGTAGATAGATTATCCGATTGTCAAACTCTATATTGAAAAAAGGAACATTATGACAGCATCTAAAGAACTTTACAAGACCCTTTCAGCCGATTTCAAGACTGAGGAGAAATTTTATTTCGTCGACCGAGGCGAAAGCATGATGCAAGGCTGGGAAAAAGGTTCCAGCAGAATCTTTCTTGTCAACAAAAAGACAAAAGAGGCATGGGAGTTGATAACAGCAAATGGAAATTTCTCTTTCTGGGATGCTTCTGCGGTAGAAATAGCATCCGCTATCAACCTCCCGTACAAATCTCAGCGCAACGCCGTTGAACTTCATGCACCGTACCATTTCGGTGTCAATGAGTTTGAAGATGGAGTGGCATACGTGTCATGGACTCTTCAGCCGGACGGACGCTACTATGCTGATGAAGACGGATTCGGAATGGAAGATGACGATGAGATAAACTTCTATGCTTTCATTGACACGCAGGCAAATATCCTCATTCCATTTCAGCCTATGGACGACAGCCTTAAGATTCGCTACCGCAAACAGGCTGTTGCGATCTCCCGTAACCGCGAAGATGTGCCATACGTTTGTCTTTCTCCTGAAATGACAATCCCGGTGAGTGAAAACACCAATATGGCAGCGCACAAAGATAAACTTCTTAGAATTATCTATGGCATGATGTTCCAGTTCGGTTCACAGGCTCGAAATGCCTTCAAGCATGAAGAATATAAGGGCAGACTTGGGATTTTTACGGCCTTCAATCCGACGCCGGAACATTACCTTAGCATGACCATAATGGGAAATGCTAAGGAAAACGAGGATGGCAAATACGATATAACAATCGTAACAGCCCTATTCAAAGAAGGCGAAGAGCCACAAGGCTGCTGCACCAAAATGGGAACCTTCAATACTGCCGAGATTGAGGATATAATGAGCATTGAAGACAATGCCCAAATGATACTGGATGATTTCATCGAATCAGTAGAGATGATTTATTCCGGCAATCTACCCAAACAATGAAGAAATGAGGCATCTACTTACAGCTATCTTAGCCGTCATATTGCTATCTGTCGCGTTTATGGTATTTGCCAACAACAGATGCGATTCAGAAAGGAACGGCCAGACTGATTCAATAAGTTTAGCTGAATCTGTCAGCGACGAGCAGTCCCGCTATTATGGCGATACGCTATATCAGTTTGACGGCAATACCGTTATCTATGAATATTCCTCTTGAGATGACGCGCCTACGTTATTTTCTAAAAAAATCTCATCAGCTGTAACCTGAATATGGAAATTGAACACAGGAGCATGAACACATGGGGCTGTGATTGGCGCCGAAACGAGTTGGCGCGGAGTTGTGTTCAGATTTGTGTTCAAAGCAAAAGAAAAAGCAGCTACGGTATTGCTCGTAACTGCTTGGTTTTTAATCGGTGGTCCCACTAGGGCTTGAACCTAGGACTCCCTGATTATGAGTCAGGTGCTCTAACCAACTGAGCTATGGGACCTGAATTGTGAGTGCAAAGATAGTGTTTTTTTGAAATACTTGCAAGCAAGTGGATAAATTTTTCTACATTTGCAGCGGTAGTTTGTTATTTTTACGGAGAGAATGCTTTTTCTGCGTTTAAATAGGGCTTTTTGCCACGCTTAGATATTGGATAATGATGATAAGGATAGCTGATATAACAAAGACGGTTGTGGTGGCGGTCATGCTGACTGCGGTCATGACTGTGACAGGTGAGGCAGCGGTTTCCTCGCGGGGTGAACTTGCGCTGCCGACGGTGCCCGATTCGTTGCGCGCGCCCGCTGAGCGCGCCGACTACATTCTGCTGCATTTCTGGGATGCGATGGAGTGGGGCGACAGTGCGACAGTACGTGACGGCGCATGGATGGAGCAGACGTTTGTGAATTTTGCGAGTCTGATACCTTACGCTTCGTCAGCAGCGGCGCTTGACAGCGCATTCACGACGCTTTTTGACCGCGCACAGACCGACATGGAGGCATATCGCCTGCTGCTTGGTCTCGCCGACCGCTATCTTTATGAGCCGGAATCGCCGATGCATGACGAGGAGGCATATATGAGGGTGCTTGATGCAGTGATTGCCGACAATTGCCTTGACCCTGTGTTGCTCACCCGATACACATACCAGCTTGACGAGGCGAAGCGGAATCGTCAGGGAAGTGCCGCCACCGATTTCCCGTTGACATTGATGTCAGGCGGAGGATCGACTCTGTATGATGTAGCAGGCGACACGGATGAAACGCTTGTGATGTTTTATGACGCGGAGTGCGACCACTGTATCGAGGTGATAGAAATGCTTTCAGCCTCGCCGGAACTGAAATCGCGTGTCGACAGCGGGCAGCTGAAGGTGCTCGCCGTGTATTTTGAGGGAGATGAGGCGATGCTCCCGGAGGTGCGCCGTCTGATACCGGGATGGTGGATGTCGGCTTACACGCCGGGTAATCCTATTGAGGAGCAGGAACTGTATTCGATACGACGCTTGCCGACGCTCTATCTCATCAGCCGCGATGGTATAGTCAAGAAAAAGGATTTTAACCCGGAGACACTGCTGTAATCGGGGTAAAATACTTGTGACGCACGGTATTCGGGCGAGCTTCCACTCGATGTCACCAACTTAAGTTGCAAGAGCCAAAAATCCCCGCAAGGGGATTTATCCCGATAACCGCGGGTAATGCCGAAGGCATACCCGTGGCTCAGGCACCTCTCTCCTTGACTCAACCCCGAGAGCGGGTTCCCTAGGCATCTGATTAGCATATATTTATGCAACCCGTTTCAGGGTTGTATATTGTGGCGGGCTTACATTCCACGCGTGCCCCATTCGGGGCTACCCGCGGAAAACGACATCTTGCCCTTTCAGGGCAAAATACTTAAGTTAATAGGATTAAGCGATGTCCCTACGGAGATCAGTCTTCGTAGGCGGTGGTGTCGGTGATTCCCGCCTCGGCGAGAGCCTCGCGACGCTCGACACATGTGCCGCACTTTCCGCAATGTTTCTCACCGCCCTTGTAGCATGAGTAGGTGGTGGAGTAGTCGATGCCGAGACGCTTGCCGTGGAGTGCAATCTCGCCTTTGGTGAGATTTGTATAAGGGGCGCGCAGCTCGATATGCTCATAGGTGCCCTCATGTATTGCCGAGGCAAACGCTTTTACAAATCCGGGGCGACAGTCGGGGTATATCGCATGGTCGCCGGCATGGTTGGCAATCATCACGGCTTTCAGGTTGCGGCTTTCGGCAAGTCCGGCGGCTATGGCAAGCATTATGCCGTTACGAAACGGCACCACGGTCGATTTCATATTGTCGTCAGTATAGTGCCCCTCCGGTATCGCGTCGGCACCGCTCAGCAGCGAACTTTCAAAATATTGCCCCATGAAGGCAAGGTTAATCTCTATAAGCTCTATGCCGAGTTGCGCGCAGTGGAGCCGCGCGCATGCGGCTTCCCGCTCGTTGTGGTTGGAGCCGTAATGAAAGGTGACGGCAAGCGCTATCGAGGAGGCATACTCATGAAGCATGGTGACGGAGTCCATGCCTCCGGAGAGCACCATCAGTAAATCTTTTTGCATGGTCATGGTCAATCAGAAGTCGTTGCGGAATGAAGCGAGCAGGCGCGCCTTCACCATATCCTGATGCTCGGCGTCGCCATAGTTGGCAAACGGATATATGGATATGCCTCCACGAGGGGTGAAAATACCTGTCACCTCAAGATAGCGGGGGTCCATGAGTGCCACAAGATCTTTCATGATGATATTGATGCAGTCTTCGTGGAAATCGCCGTGATTGCGGAAGCTGAAGAGGTACAGCTTGAGGCTCTTGCTCTCGACCATCTTCTCACGCGGTATATAGTTGATGATGATTTTTGCAAAGTCGGGTTGACCCGTCTTTGGACACAAAGATGTAAACTCCGGACAGGTGAAAGTGACCAGATACTCATTGCCGGGATGCTTGTTGACAAATGTCTCAAGCACTTCGGGAGCATAACGGTCGGGATATCTGGTCGCCTGATTGCCGAGGAGTGTCACTCCGGGCATCTCTTCATTAGTACGTGACATGGCGTGCTGCTTTTATTTGGAAAATGTAGGTTGGGTTACTTTGAGGCGGTCGCCCGCATCCTTTACCACAGCGCGGAAATACTCGTCGGAATATCCTCCAAATTCCGGATAGGCGCATATTCCTTCCGGAGTGCGGAGAAATACCCCCGGCTCGGTCTCTTTCTTGATATTTCCGTCAAGATATTTCACAAACAGATAGTCGCCGAGCTTTTTGAACTCACGCGTAGAGTGGTTTGCCCAGTAATCAGTGAGCGCCTGGAGCTTCTTGACCTGCTGCTTGCGGGGGAGGGATGCAATCTCAGCCTCGGTCGTGGCGACAGCCGCCGCTATGGAGTCTTCGAGCCCGTTTTGTACACGGCGTATGTCGGGTATCATCTGAGAATAACGGTTGTAAGCCTGGTTTGCCACGTAATTATGTACCCAGAAAGCCGCGTCCCATGATAGAGTCAGCATGTCACCGTTGCCATGGGCATAGCAGTAGGGCACTTTTGTCACGCAACTGTAGACAGGTACATAGACGCAGGTATTTGTGTCATCGACACCAAACCAGAGCACACCTTTCATCGGTTGCGGCACACTGTCGCGAAGCTGGGCGACAAAGGTAAAGCCTGTCTGCTGGGTCGCGATGGCACGTTCATGAGTGTACTCCACGCTGTCGACGGTGAATGACATGGGACGCCAGCGGTAAGGCACCTTGAACGGCCCCGCGCCGACATCTTTTGTCATGTCGAAGGGAGTGTCCTCGAAATGGTCACGCATAGCCCACTGCATGTCGCGTACGGTAAGCGCACTGTCGGGTTTCACCCAAAGCGGCATTACCTCTTCCTCCCCGTTCATGATCCAGGGGAGATACTTGTCCATGCCTGAGGCATGATTGTTGAAAAACGACCATACGCGGGCATCACATCCGCGGAGCGCACCAAAATCGGTGATGGCGTAGGTGCGTGAGAAATCGAAATCCTCGTCTTTCCCCTCGTAATATCCCTGGTTGCGGGCGAAGTCGATGACATCGGGCGAATATAGCGTTTCGGGGTCGTTGAGGGGAAATGTGTGGATGCGCGGATGATTGGCGTGACCGGAAATCATGCCGTCGGGAATGCGGCGAGCCACCCACACGGCACCTTTTTCCTTGCCGCCCTTTCCAATGAGGTCCATTATCCATGCCTCTTTGCCGTCGGCGATGGAAAATGACTCACCTTCACTGGCGTAACCGAACTGATTGACAAGGCTTGTCATCACCTCGATTGCTTCGCGCGCGGTCTTTGCGCGTTCAAGCGCGATGTATATCAGCGAGCCGTAGTCAATGATGCCGGTGGTATCTACAAGTTCCTCCCTGCCACCCCATGTGCTCTCACTTATGGCAAGGCCGTGTTCGTTCATGTTGCCTATGGTGGCGTAAGTGTGGCGCACCTGCGGGATTTCACCAAGATACTTGCCGGTGTCCCAGTCATGGATTTTTCGCATGGCTCCCTTCGGATAATCTTTCGCGGGGGAGGAATATAGCTCGCCGTAAAGATTGTGGGAGTCGGCGGCGTATGTGATGATGACGCTGTTGTCGGCAGTCGCACCGGGAGTCGCGATGAGGCTTGTACATGCGAGAGCCGAGGCTGCTATACTTAGCAACGCGGCAACAGAAATTGTGAATCGTTTGATCATAAAATAAAAAATTAACTTTGCACTGTCAGGGCGCGCGGGGATGCCTGCGCGCCTTCTAATGCAAAGTTAATCATTTCGCGGTTAATAACCAACAGGCAGTTGCCTGACGGGTCAGAGGATTATTTTCGTGCCTGCCACGATGTAGAATCCGTGGGGGAGGGTGTCGATGACATTTACGCCGGGATGTACGTTGACGAGGCGTACTGTACCGTCGGCGGAATATATCGCAACCGGCATTTCCGTAGCAGACTCGATGATAAGATTGCCGGCAGCCGAGTAAATCTTCAACGGGTTTTCTGAAGATACCGCAGCAATCGATGAAGTACCGTCGGGATTATACACGGTATGGTTTGTAAGCACGAGGTCGGCAGTCTGATTGCCTGCGCCGCCGTTGCCGTTGTTGAATATCACCATCGGGCTCTTCAACGATGCCGTGAACGAGATTGTCCACATCGATACACCGTTGACATCGGTAGTGGTCATCGTCGTGCCCGGCCATGCACCAAGGATTTGGCGGTCACCGTCGCCGCTATCCCATACGTAAGCACATACCGGATTCCAGCCATTATCGCCACGGAAATATATGGTCCACTTTGTCTCGTCGGGATCGGGGGTGACAGGTGTGTCCGGAATTTCGCCCGCGCCCTCGACAGTGTGGTCATAGCCGTCAAGGGTGTAGAAGCCGCCGTTGACCCACGAGAAATCGGAGGTCTGTGCCGAACCGTTGTTGAAGATTATGCCGGCGCCCTCAGGTATGCGCTTGTCGCCGCTGTAGTGCCATTTCCAGATATTGTTGCCGAGGTAGGTACAGGGTTCGCCCGGCCAGGATGAGGTGACAGTGCCGGTGGAGGTCCACACGTAGGCGTTTATCGTGCCTCCCCAGTGTCCTGTGTTTTCAAAAAACGCTCCCTGCTCGCCCTTTTCCATCGAGGGGTCAACGGGATTCTCAGGCTCCGGGTCGGGGGTGGTGCCATCACGCTTGGTCGTGGTATCGAGAGGCTCCTGGTTTCCATCGTAAGGCTTTGTCTCCGGAGTCACTGACTTGCCGGTGTAGAGATATGCGCTGTCATCGCCGATTTTTCCCGGTGCCTTGGTTTTATCGGTCGACAGCACGTAGGCGCGGAGATTACCCTTGCCGGAACAGGTTGCAGTCAGCTTGCCGTCGGTGACGGTCTTTGTGTCGCCGGTCACGACATCGGTGTAAGTGCCGTTGGGTATGCCGGTGAACGTAGCGTTACCGCTGATGGTGACAAGCACGTAGGAGTCAGTCGTGGCATCGGTATAGCGGCGCTTGAACGACATGCCGCCGCTGCAGCCTGCGGTGCTGTACTGACCTTTGCGGAGTGCGGGAACGGCTGCGCGTATCTTGTTGAGACGCTGTATGTGCATGGCGAGCGGGTGGCTCAGCGTGGCGGCAAGATTGCCTGTCGCATCGGAATATTCGGCGAAATCGCTCACGGTCACATCGCCCTCGACATAACCTCCGAAATAGGCGCGCCCCGATTCATTGAGGGCAAGCACAGCGCCCTTGTCGATGGGGCATCCCTTGCGGAACTCGATTTCCGAGCCGTAATAGATACACGGGATGCCTCGGAAGGTGAACATGAGCGAGAGGTTTTCCGCCCATGTGGCACGGTCGCCGATGAATCGCTGACCGTCGGCGCCGTTGGGGGCGTAGTCGTGAGAATCGACATACACCACATTGTAGGTTGCATCGTTGTAAAGATTGTCCTCTACATGGGCGTTGAACGCATTCCTGGCATTGCTGAAGCGCCAGTGCATAGGGAAGTCAATCACGTTCAGACCGGAGTGCTGTGAGTGGTCGGGCGCGTGGTAATCGTTGCCGTTGAGCCATGCGTTGTCAGACTTTCGGAGTATCGATGGCGAGTGACCGAGGTCATCTTCTCCCTGCTTGTTGACGGAGTTGGCGTTGGTGTGATTGCCTTTTTCTCCTTCCATCACCACGATATTGTCCCAGGAGTGTTCGTCCATGTCCCACGCATAGTTGCGGTTTTCTTTCCATGTGTAGTAGCAGGGTGAGCAGTTGTAGTTCTCTCCGCGGTATATGACCTCTTCGGAACGTGCGCACACCTCGCCATACATGAAGAACGGTGTGCCGCCGCGCTTGTCCTTGTTTTTCTCAGCCGCCTCGGCGAGCTGCGGGATAAACATCTTGTTGAAGGTAAGTCGCGAGATATGTCCTGCGGTGTCGATGCGGAATCCGTCGACACCCATTTCGATGAATTTAGTATAGCAGTCGACCAGATAATTGGTCACATAGGGATTTTCTGTATTGAGGTCAACGCAGTCGCCCGCAATCTGTCCCCACCAGCGCGAGGGGTCGTCCCAGCCGAAATGCGCGTAATGGTGCCAGTAGTTGTTGACATCATGGTTTTTGCCGTCGGTATTTTTCATCAGCGCGAGACGTGTGCCATACTGCTGATTGGCGGGAAGTGAATTGTAATTGGCGGGCAGACGCGTGTTGTCATGCAGCTTCATCGACTTGTTGATATTGTCAAGCGGCTGAGTGTAGTCGCGGGAGAACATCGGGCATAGGTATTCCTCGCCGAAATTTCCGGTGTGCTGCAGGACGATGTCGAGTATGAGTTTCATGCCGCGCTGATGCACAGCGTCAATGAGGTCCTGGAACTTGCAGTCGTCGCTCTCATAGCGTGGGTCGACCTTGCTGAAATTTATGGCGTGATAGCCGTGGTAGTCGAGACCGGAGGCGTTTTCCACGACGGGGGTTATCCATACGGCTGTGAAACCGAGTGCCTTGATGTAGTCGAGTTTGTCGATAAGCCCCTTGAAGTCGCCTCGCCACTCAGGGTCGTTGACATTGAGCACTCCGTCCCAGCAATAGGTGTTGTTGCCCGGATCGCCGTCGTAGAAACGTGTCGTCATGGCGAAATAGATGGTTTCATCACGGAAGTCTGTGCGGTCGCCTACAAAGGTCGAGCCATGCAGCGACAGCGCCGCCGGGAGCAATAATGTGCCCAACGCAAGATTTCTGAAAGTTTTCATTTCGTTAAATCACTGTGTTAATTAAATTTAGAATCACGAGATATTAGAATCAAGGGCAAATTTAATAAAATTTTGAAAAAGTACAAAAGTGTTGTCGCAAAATAAGGGTCGGCTTGGAGCGGGATTGATGATTCCCTGTCGGGAAAGTGTTGTCGGTTTTCAGATAGCGACTCTAAGGTCACTAAGGACTCTAATGACTTTAAGGTCGCGCTTGGCGAGGGTGTTGTCGGCCGCCGGGAGCAGGCGGCCTTCCAGGCAATGTCACTAACTTTGGTGCCGGAGCCATAAATCCCCGAAAGGGGGATTCATCCTGTTATCCGCGGGTAATGCCGAAGGCATACCCGTGGCTCAAGTGCATCTCTCTCCTTGACTCAACCCGGGAGCGGGTTGCATAGGCGTCTGATTAGCATATATTTATGC
>OJLA01002022.1_pt1 | contig 12615 bp, 13 predicted proteins | sample 1596611 | NCBI WGS metagenome assembly OJLA01 (sample SAMEA4350168, study PRJEB24818) | metagenome | biome: human; feature: gut; material: faeces | place: Denmark | collected 2013-09
ATTTAAAACATACATTTTTAAATTCTACAGTTCCTTTTTCATCTTTACTGTTTTTTGTTATATTTCCATCTTTTATACTTGATTGTGTTTCTAATACTTCATTAATACGATTTGCAGATACTTGTGCTCTTGGAAGCATCATAAATATCATTGCAAGCATTAAAAAAGACATTATTACTTGAAGGGCATATGAACTAAATACAACCATATCTCCAAATAAATTTAATTTATCTGCCATTAATGCATCTTTTATTAAATAAGCACCTACAAAGTAGATTGATAGTGTTAGTCCATACATTATAAGATACATAACTGGTTGCATTACCGCAAAAGCCTTTTGGTTAAATAATTGTTGATTTGTTAATTTATCATTTACATCTTCGAATTTATCTTCTTGATATTTTTCAGCATTAAATGCTCTTACAACACGTATACCCGTTAAATTTTCACGAGTTACACTATTAATTTTATCTATTAATTTTTGAACAATTTTAAATCTTGGAAGTACAATTATTAATATTATTCCTATAGTAGTTAAAAGTATTGCAAGACAAACTGCAGTAAGTACACTCCACTCTAAACTCTTATCAAGTATTTTTGTAACAGCCCATATTGCCATTACTGGAGCTTTTATTAACATTTGAAGACCCATTGATATTAACATTTCAATTTGAGTAACATCGTTTGTTGTCCTTGTAATCAAACTACTCGTAGAAAACTTCTTTATTTCTTCTGTTCCAAAAGACTCAACTTTTCTAAAAATAATTTTTCTTAACTTTTTAGAAAAACTAGATGCTAAGAATGATGCTAGATATCCAACTAAAATTGCAGAAGACAAGCTTCCCAAAGCACACAAAAGCATATAAGCACCTTGTGTTAATATCTCGCTCATTTCACTACCTTCTGTTTGAATTAATCTTGTAATTGCACTCATATATTCAGGCATTCTAAGATCAAGCCATACTTGAAAAACTACAAGAAGAAAACAAACAAGCATTTTCAAAATATCACTCTTGTTAAAATTTCTAAATAATTTAAACATAATTCCTCCTACATAATATAAAGCATTACTTATTTAATTAATCATGCTTTTTCAATATAACTCTAATAAAAATTATAGTCAATAAATTTACATATTATTTCACAATATTACATAATTTAAAAAAAACACTAAAAAAAGTGTTCCTTTCTAAATATATTATGCTTCTTTTTCTATCCATGACATAATTACTTTTACAACATAATTAATCTCTTCTTCTGTTAGTTCTTTTCCTTTTTCTATATGATGAATTCTTTCTAAACAAGATCTACAACAAGTACCAGTTGCATGTTGTGCTATAAAAACAGGATGCACCTGTTTCATTGGAGTCTGTTTACCATCATTTTTTGGATTCTTATCTTTTAACCTATTATTAACGAAAAATAAGGCATCTTTTTCTATTTTTTCCAATCCTTTTTCTTTAACATATAATTTCATATTACTATTAAGATGAAATGAACCTCTAAATTTAGTTTTTGCTAAAGACTCTAATAATATATTAATTCTTTCTTCCATAAATATAAGAAAATTAAAAAGGACATAGTCCTTAATAATCTATTTTAATTCCCACAATTGTATATAATGCGTTATCCCAGTCATGAGAACAAGTTTGTAGTACTATAATTTCTGAGTTTTCATCATAATAAGGGGGTTCAGAGTAAATTGTTCCTTCTCCTGTTGTAATATTTTTTATATGTTGTACAAAAGCTTTTCCAGTAGCAGTAACATTCATATGTTCTGTATTAGATCTATAAACTTGTTTAATTGCAAATATTTTATATACACTTTTTCCACCATCATGTTGAAGAATTATATATGGATTTTCTTTAAAATATTTCCAATTTCCAGTTTCTATTTTCTTAGCTATTTTCAAAAATGGTACTTGAATATTTTCATCTCTTGAATTATGACCATAGATATTTATTTGTTTACTAGTAGGATTAACTCTATAATCAATAAATTCACTACCTCTTATATCATACTCTTTACTAATTGAATGAGATAAATAAAAGTCATTATTTGTTCCTTTTACTATTAATACATTTAATAAGTTAGGAAGTTCAAGTCTTCCAACTATATCATTATTTTTATATTTTGCTCTTTCTGCTGCTAAATCAACATCAGGAGCCATCTTGATTTTTTCTTTTTCAATTACTTCTTCTTTTTTATCTTCTTCTTTTACTTCAATTTCTGCAGGAGTTGGTTTATAAATCTCTAATTCCTCTGGTTCTTTAGTATATTCTTTGTAAAGAACAATAGCTGATACTGCTATTATTAAGATAAATACAAAATATAATATTCCTTTAATACTTTTTTTCATATAAACACCTTTCATTATCTATGAAATCATTTTATCACAAAATTCCAAAAAAAAGAACCAAAACGGTTCTTTAATTATTCATGAATGTCAACACTAGTTGTTGCTTCAGTTGTTTGTTCTTGTTGTTCTTCTTTAGTTTCCTCTTTAACTTCGTCTTTTTTCTCTTCTTCTTTTTTTTCTTTTTCCGCTTCGTTATCTTTTTCTTTTTCTTTATCCTTTTCTTCGTCTTTATCTTTATCCATTAATCCTGTTAATCCAAGTCCTGCAGCACCTACTGCTAATCCAGCTAAAGCACCTAATCCAGAAGAACTTTGTGTAGTATCTCCAGATGAATAGATTGCATCAAGTCCAGTATGTGGACCATATGGATTTTGTGGTGATGTTGGCCATGTTGTTGGCGGACTTGTTATATATGTTGGTGGAGTTGTTGGACTTGTTGGCGGAGTTGTTGGGCTTGTTGGCGGAGTTGTTGGGTTCGTTGGTGGTGTTGTTGGATTTGTTGGCGGAGTTGTTGGAGTTGTTGGTGGTGTTGTTGGATTAGTTGGCGGAGTTGTTGGATTAGTTGGTGGTGTTGTTGGATTTGTTGGTGGTGTTGATCCTACTGGAGGTTTAACAACAGGAGGTTTATCATCAACAGGAGGTACTATTGGAGCTTCTGGAGCAGTAGTTAAGAATGTATCAGGATATCCTTCATATATTTCAGGATCATATTCCCTTACATACTTAATAGGTACTATCTCTCTTTGGTCCCAAATAACAATATCATCACCTATTTTATTTCCATTTCTATCAAAACATCCAATTGTAATTGTTCCAGTTAGAGGATCAAATGGTCCAGTAACAGCATATACATATCCATGAGCATCATCAAATATAATAACATCTCCAACTTTATAATCACTCAGGTTGGTTATAACCGGCATTTTCGAGTAATCTTCAAACTCGGTCAGGATAGCATCGTGATTTTGGAGCAGTGCAGCTTTATCAGCAATCATGTATTCTTTACTTTTTAGATTACCTAATCCAAAGAATGAAGCAAATGTTTGAACTGATTTATCATAGTTCTCTATTTGGAAGTATTCCATAACAACATTTAATAACATTTCATCCATTACATTCATTAATTCTTCAAGTTCAGCATTTAACGTGTTATAAGTTCCTTCTTTAGCTTTAAAATCATCCCATGCACTAGATTTACGACGTTCTGCATCTCTTACTTCACTTTCATTAGTACATTTACCATCATCATATTTACGACGAGGAACATGAATGCCATCATAAGTTGATTGAGCAGCTTCTTTTTCTATTAATGCATTATCAACATCTTGCTTTTTAGGTACTAATTCGTTTTCTTCCTTATCTCTAAGTGCTTTAAGATCTTCTTTAAATTTACTCATAGCAGAACAAGAAGGTTCCAAAGCTTGTAAAATGTTACCCATTGTAACTTCAAATTTTCCTAGAATACATTGAACTGCTGATGTTGAAGAATCATAAGCACTTCCACACCAACCAATCATTTCATCATGTTTTGCCTTAAATTTAGCTTCAAGTTCCTCAACTAAAGATCTAATTGCTTGTTCTTTAGCTTCGTAATCTGTATATTGAATTTTATCATATATGTCTGCAAAAATAGTTCCTTTAAAATAATGTTGTGGATGGGGAGCAAATTCTACATTACACTCTGATGCCAAATAATCAACAGTAACTTTTAAATCCTTAGCAGACCATTGACCAGTTGCAGCATATGCACAAATATAATCAAGTTTACTAAATGAATTGTGATCCGTATTACCTAAAATATTCTTTTGAGAAATTGATGCTAGATAAGGATTTTTAGCTAATTCTACAGTTGCACCAGGTTCATAGACATTATTCCTTTTAGCATGTCCATTTTCATCTACTAAAACATTTCCGTTTTCATCCTTTTGTAACTTTCTATAATCCTCTTTTGGATCAGTATAATTACCATCTCCATCAGAATATCCTAATGGTGCTATTCCTACTTTTTGAGTTACATGTGTATGATGCATCTTATCATCATGCATATCTGGCAAATCAGTTGAACCGATTCCATTTAACCTTGCAGTTCGATTTGAAGCAGTAGGAGTTGTAGGTGGAACTGTTGGACCTGGAGTTGGTTCTGGTGTTGGTCCTGGAGTTGGTCCTGGAGTTGGACTTTGAGTTGTAGCTGCACCAGTACCACTTAAAGTTTGATAGTTATCAACTTTTGTTCTATAAGCGTCAACATCTACAACTCTAATTCCCTCACTTGTACTAACAGGTATAGTCTCATTAGTACTAGGATTTACTATTGTATATTTATCATCATCTTGAAAAGTTAAAATAGCAGATGTCATACCACTACCATCAGAATTAGGAACTAAAACATTATACATTGCTCCAGCTTCTCTATCTTGAAGAGCGTCAACTGTATAATATGTTATAGGCATTTCTTCATTATTTTCATCCATAATCTATTACCTCCTAACTATTAACATTTAAAGATTCAGAGAAATCTTCCATATTCTTATTAATTTCTTCTTCGATTCTTCTATAATCTTCTAAAGTCTTTTTTAAAAATTTAATATATAATTCCAATGAATATTCTATAGGTTGAAAGTTATCACTTAACTTTTTATATTTTTCATACATTACTCCTGCTGTTGCTCCAGTCCAAGTATCTGTATTGTTTATTTCTTCAGCATTCCTTTTTTCATTAGCAAATAAATCTTTAACCTTATTAAATGAATCTTCAAAAGATGTTATTATTTGTTCAAATTTTCCAGCATCTGTTATTACAATTCCATTCATTATAACGTTCCCCCTCCTTGCGTATCAACTAATTCTTCATCATAGTTATCTACTTCTGTCTGAAGTTCCTTACTGAACTCTTCATCATTATCAGAATATCCAGCATTAGCTTTTTCAACCAATCCTGACATTTGGGTAAGAGCTGCAGGGATTTTTTTCATTTTTTCAATATATTGAGATACATTGTTACAAAATTGTTCTGCATCTTGTCCTTGCCAAATTGTCCTTAATTCTTCTATTTGTTTAAGCATATTATCGATTTCAACGCTATAAGCATCTCCATCTTTTCTCATTGTTCCCATTACATTATGTAATTCTTCATGTTTAACTTTTAAATCCATATTCTCACCTTAACTTTCCCTAACAATATTAAGCTTGTTCATCCATATTTTCAAATCTTTCATCGATTTTTTCAAGCTCTTCTTTTTCTTTATCTTCAGTTTTATTAGTTTGTATACTAGTTAAAGCTGCAGTTGAAGACATTGCCTGAGTATTAAGCATTAATTCATCATTTATATTTGCTGCTTTAGATCTATTTATACTTCCTAAATTAGTTGCAGCAATTGTAGATGAACCATCTAATTCTTGTTGTTCAAGAGTACTATTCTTATTTACATTTCCAAGAACAGATTTACCAAGAACTGTTGTTTCATCATACTCTTTCTGTTGTGTTTGATCTCCACTGATATTTGTAATAGTTGCTTTATTAAGGCTTGAAGAATCATCATAAGTTTGCTCTTTTGTTTGATCTCCACTTATATCAGCCATACCTTGTCTATTAACATTTGTTGAAGCATCATAAGTTTGTTCTTGTGTTTGATCTCCACTAATATTTCCAAGAACAGATTTACCAATAACTGTTGTTTCATCATATTCTTTCTGTTGTGTTTGATCTGCACTAATATCTGCTAATGACTGTGCAGACACAGTATTATCAGCAGTCTCATTAAATTGAGAAGATGTTTGACCTTCATTAACAGATCTTCCATCAATCTTTCCTAATATACTTCTGTTGTATTCATTAGTTTCCATTGAATTATTTGAGAAGAAATCATCAGGTATATCAATTTCCTCTGCCATTTTAGCCATACTTCTATCGTAATCGAACATCTTACTTGATTGTCTACTCATTATATTTTGAACATTACCAATAGATCCAGAAAGTAAACCTAATTGTTTTGATATTTCACCAACTGATTTTGACATTAATCCACAATCCATAGCGCTTTGAAATTCAGCAAGAATTCTAGATCCTGCATCTTCTAATCCAGTAGAACATTCTCTATAACCATTAGCGGCAGTCTGTATTTCTTCTTCATTCATTGTTAATACATTATTATTTGCCATCTTTATTATCACCTTACCCTATCGAATATTATATATATATCTATTTTAGAATATTTTTTCAAAATAAGCAACTTATTCCTTTATTAAATAATTATTATTTTATGAAAAAAAGAAAAAAAACTCTCTATTTTTTCAATATAAGTTTTTTTCCTTCACAAGCAACAAAACTATTTTCAAATGTTTTTTTGGATTCTTCTAAATATTCATTTTTATTAACTTCAGGCCAAAAATGAGTTAATAATAGTCTTTTAGCATTAGATCTTTTAGCAAGCTCTCCTGCTTTATAAGCAGTTAAATGTGTTTTGCAAGAAGAGTTATGTTTTAAAAGAAATGAACTTTCAGAGATTAATAAATCAGCATTCATTGAAAAATTTACAATGTCATCGAAATTATTTACTCCTACATCAGAAGTGTATATTACTTTACAGTTTTCATCTTCTAATTTAACCATAAATGATGGAATACTATGAGATTTACTATCATGAAAAGTTATATGTAAAGATTCTATATCAACAGATGAGTTATCATAAATATCTATGTAATCTACAAAAGATTCAGTATTATCTAAAATAGATTTCCTACTACCTTGAAAGTCTTCATATGGTAAATATATTTTAACTTTTTTATCTAATAGTCCCATATTATGATAGACATAGGAAGCATATTGAATAGCACCAATATCTCCAAAATGATCTTTATGATAATGAGTTATTATTACATTAAGGTTTGAAAGATCATCTTCGAAATTTAAAAGTCTTGTACTACCATTTCCACAATCAAGTAAGATATTATTATCATTATATTTTACAAGAAAAGAAGGACAATTCATATCATTTTTAGGATAAGGAGATACTGTTCCAAGGGGTATTACTAAAAACTCTTTCATTTTTTATCTCTTTGCTTTCATCTTTTTTAATACAAGAGATGGAACATATTTTGATACATCTTTATCTAAATTAAATACTTCCTTAACCATAGATGATGATACATACTGATACTCTTTATCTGCAAATAAACAAATAGTTAATACTTCGCCATTAGATATCTCTTTATTAACTTGTTCAAGCTGTATCTCATAATCAAAATCAGTTAAACTTCTTAATCCACGTACAATTGCTTTACAATTATTTAAAAGTGCAGCGTCCACTGTAGCACCTTCAAATGATATTACACTAACATTTTCACAATCACTATAAAGCTCTTTTATCATCTCTACTCTTTCTTCAGTTGAAAACATAGAATTTTTCTTTTTAGGATTTTGCATAACTGCAACTATTACTTCATCAAACAATTTGCTAGCTTCAAAAATAATATTCATATGTCCATTAGTAATCGGATCAAAACTTCCAGGATACAAAACTTTTGTCATAAACTATTCACCAATCTTTCTAATACATCTTTATAATTATCAACAATTACATAATCAAAATCTTCTTTGTTATATTCTAAACTTGCTTTTTCTCTTAATAGAAAAGCATCATTTGTTATATTATCCCTTTTAATAACTCTTTCTTTTCTTACCAAAATATCAATATCTAATAATACTTTAATATCACATTCTAAGAAAAACTTAGTTTTAGGAAGTAATATCCAATCAAGAATTACTACCATTTCTTTATTTTGTTCTAGTATCTTATCAATGATTTCTTCCATAGAATTCCAAGTTATTTCTGTTAATTTATCCATTTCTTCTTTTGAATCAAATACAATTCTAGAAAGAACTTTTCTATTTACTTTACCATCTTCTAAAATTTCTTTTCCAAAACATTTTACAAGATTATCTTTAACTTCACTAATTTCTAAAACATCATGCCCTATTTTATCGATATCCACAATAGCTACTTCTTTTTTACATAACGATTCAATGTCTTTTGCTAAAGTGCTTTTACCTGATCCAGTTTTACCACATAACCCAATAATCATATTATCCTTCCTTCAATTTGATTATATTACTTTTTCTGTTATAATAAAAATACATATTTATTATGTTAGATATAACTGGAGGTTATTATGAATATAGACTTTGAACTATATAGAATATTTTGTACAGTTGCAAACGTTTCTAATATCACAAAAGCAAGTATTGAACTAAATATTTCACAACCTGCTATTAGTAAATCAATTAAAAAATTAGAAAACGAGCTAGGAGGACAACTCTTTGTAAGAACTAAAAGAGGTGTAATTCTAACAGAAGAAGGAAAAGAATTTCATAAATATATTAAACAAGCTATTGAATACATTAATAATGCTGAAAATAAATTTACTGACTTAATTAATCTAGAATCAGGATGTATTAAAATTGGAGCAAGTGCTACTTTAACTAACGAATTTCTTCTTCCCTACTTAGAAGAATTCCATTCTAAATATCCTAAAATAGATATTCAAATTACCACTCATTTATCAAGTGAGATAATGACAAAACTTAGAGCTGGCTTAATAGATATTATGATTTTAAATATCAACGAAAAAGACTATGGAAATGATATAGAAATAATTAAATGTAAGAAGATAAATGATTGTTTTGTAGTAGGAAATAAATATAAAGACTTAACAAAAAAAGAGTTATCTTTAAATGAACTAAATAACTATCCATTGGTATTACAAGCTAAAGGATCAACAACAAGAGAGTTTGTTGATAATCTTGCTAAGAAAAATGGTATTGAATTAAAACCAAATATAGAACTTGCAAGTTACTCTTTAGTAGTACAATTTACTAAAATAGGACTAGGTATTGGATATGCTACTAAGGAGTATATAAAAGACTATATAGAAAAGAAAGAACTATTCGAATTAAAAATTAAAGAAAGTATTCCCCCAAGATATGTTGGAATTGCCATATCTCGGAATCATCTTCCTAATTTTAGTACCAAAAAACTAATCGAAATAATAACAAAAAAATGACCTCAAAAGTCATTTTTTTAAACAGAACTCCCATAATACTTTAGTTTTTTCATATCTATCCATATTCTTTTCTTCTAAATTATATACTTGAAACTTTTTAAATAATTCTTCAAAATCATCTTTTTCAAAAAATCTTTTATATATTTTTCCGTCGTAATAGAAATGCTTTTCAAGTTTTTTAGCATTTTCTAAAAAGTTATTTTTATCGTTAACAGAATTTACTCTTGCTACTAAGTATCCCCCATTTTTTAATACTCTATATATCTCATCAAGTATATATTTAGTTGTTTTATAATTAAAATAATGTAGACATAAATCAGCCACTAGAACACTTATAGAATTATCTTCAAAAGGTAAACCTTCACTTATATCAAATAATTTTGTTCCTAAATTAGGACATTCTTTATTAACAATTTTTAATACTTCTTCTGAAAAATCACATGCTACGATATTACTATATCCTTTTTCTAATAGGTATTTGCTACAATATGCTCTTCCACATCCTAGTTCAACAATAAAATCTTTTTTACTAAAACATTTTATATATTTATCAAGCCATCCATCATATGTTGATTTGTATTTAATATGGATATTATCCCAATATTTATCTAATTCTTCCATCTTACATTTTCTTTTTCATATCTTCATTTTGTATTATATTATTTAATTCTTCTTTATCGTAATACTTTTTTTATAACATTATTATTTAAAGTAATATTTTTCTCTTCTTTTTTTGCATAACATCTCAATAAACTTGCTTTTTGTCTAAGATAAATACTACTTTCTCCTGTCTTTTGTTCCTGTTCATTTGCTAGTGCTTCCAATTTTTCACTTTTCTCAAATAAATAAAATGCTCTTATCGAGTTAAAACCTTTCATATCTCTACTATTTCTTATCGCATCTTCTAAATACTTTTCAACATATTCTGGTCTATCAACTTCTATAACTTCATCATCACTTGATTTTTTCTCAGGAATATCTATTCCTAAGAAAAGTTTAAACCACGCTCCAACAATATGTCTATGGCAAAATTCATAATTAGGTTCGTAACACAATAACACAGAGTTATCAAGTTCGTTATATACTTCTTCTGGATCTAATTTAGATAAAACCTCTTTCCAATACTCTTGAACATAATATCTATTATTTTCTTCTTCTGATACCTTTCCTACACTATTACGCCAAACTTTCCAAAAAGAAGCATTTGGGGCAAGACCTGGATAACATTTTCCATTATATCCTGCATCTTTTCCACAATCACGTGAAATAGAATATGTTGTAAACTTATCAGATTTCCATTCTTTATAGCAACTTGTATAAATCATATTACCCTTTCTTTTAGTTAATTTTCTATCTACATTTATTTTAACATATCTTAATCCCAATAATATACATTTTTTTACATTAAAATTTACACAAAAAAATAAAGATAAAACCCTGTTATTACAGGGTCATATAGTTATAAAATTATAATATTTTACTTTTTTATTGATTCTAATTCTTCATATGCTGAATCATTAATTCTTGAAAAAATATCCATATTCCATAATTTTCCATTTATATAATATGAACCTAGTCTTATGCCATTTAGTTGAGCTACTTTTTCATGTAATCTTAATGATGGCTTGTTAAATTCAAATACAGAACTAGTTACACTAGCATAACCTATTGAGAAAAGTTCATCATAGAATCGATTTATAACCATAGTACCTAATCCTTGATGTTGTAATTTTGGATCAATTGCAATTTCTATTTCAGCATTCTTGTGATCAGTATTAGTCCTTAAAATATTTATATATCCACAATAATTGTTATTATTATCTAAAATGACATAACTATAATTCATTAATGCTTTAGAAATACCATAATTTCCATTTCCTTTTTGTAATATATATTTATCTTCACCTAAAGGAATAGTAAAATTCTCTCTATTTTGCATAGCTTTAATATGATCACTCATTATTTTATTAGAATCGATATTTAACTCTTCGAAAGCTTTAGAAGATACCAACTTAAATCCCCCACTAAGTTCAATTTTAGGATCTAACTCTTTCTTTTCTGTATCAAAAACAGAAAGTGGTAAAGAAACTTTTTCTGGAAGTATAATTCCATTTTCTTTCTTCATATTTGGTATATGTTGAAACATTAAATTAGACTCAACATTATCTTGATTAATAGCAGAGAATGGAATCTCCCCATAATAATTCATATTAGTATCATTTAAAATATCCAACATACTTTGATTGCTTGCATTTACAGACATAGTAACATTATGAATATTTGATTTGTGAACATAATCAATATAATCATCAATTATGTAAGAAGATAATTCATTAGTTATGTCACTACCTAAAGTTTTATCAAAAAATATATTTAGATTTGCTCTTTTATTAGGATAGCTTAAACTACTTAATCCAATAATTCCTATCACTCTATCATTGCTTTTTATTGTAAAAGGCATTTGTAATTTAGGAATTACATAATCTTCTGAGAATTTCTCTAAAGTTTGAGAGGAAATTCCAGGTAATAATAATTTACTAGGAATAACGATATTACTACTAATTTTTATTTCTCTTTTTTCTATATCTTGTGTATTTTTTGTTTTATAAAGAAGCTCATCTATTCCTGTTATATTAATAGAATCATATAAGTACTTTTTAAACTCTGTTAAGATTTCGTTTTTTTCATCCTCTGTTAAATCTTCTTTTACTTCAAGTCTTAAAGAAGAAACACTATTCTTGAAATCTACATTGTAAAGCCCAATATATCCAACATATTTTCCTTGTTTATTTGTTATTGCTGCTCTGTAAGTAGTTGGCATACTCTTTAATATAGCCTCTACTTCATCATTAATTAGATTAGAATTATCTTTTATCAACTCTTTTGTAGTATCAAGAAAAGCATCAAAACTACCTATAAGAAAGTGTTCCGTTTGCAATTTTTCTATAAAATTTTCATTCATAAATAAAATTCTCCTTACTTTCTATTATTTTATCATAATATATTAATTAATGTTGTTTTTTTAGTAAATTTAGGTCAATCTATTATTACAACTACTTCAAATTCTTTAAAAATTGAATAAAATTAAATATATTTTTTCAAAAATAGTAATAAAAGTGAAAAGATAACTGAAATACATAAAAAATTACGTTGAAAGGAAACACTTCTAATTTAACCATAGAAGACTATATAAACC
>OJLA01002023.1_pt1 | contig 12615 bp, 8 predicted proteins | sample 1596611 | NCBI WGS metagenome assembly OJLA01 (sample SAMEA4350168, study PRJEB24818) | metagenome | biome: human; feature: gut; material: faeces | place: Denmark | collected 2013-09
AAATCCGGCAGAGGAAACTCTGCCGGATTTTTGCGTTTATATTCAGTCAATTCGCTTGAGACCGCCGGGCGCTTTGCAGCGCGCGGCAAGATCAATGTATGTCTGCTTGCTGCGCTCCCATGCATAGATGTCTTTTTCTTCAAGCTCCCGCAAAACTTTCGCAGGCGCTCCGCCGACAACGACACGGGGCGGTATCGCCTGATGCTTTTTCACCACTGCGCCCTCCGCGACAACGGCGTATTCTCCGATATCCGCGAAAAGACTGACTATGGCTCCCATGCCGATATTTGCGCCGTCGCGTATATAATTTCCGTGGACCATTGCACCGTGGCCGATCGTTACGCGCTTTCCGATGTGGCAGCCGTCGGTCTTTGCATCGGGGCCGCCGACATGAATAACGCACAGATCCTCAACCGCGCTTTCGTCGCCTATATAAATCGGGCGCTCGTCGCCGCGGATAACGGCGCCGGGACCGACATAGCACCGCGCGCCTATGGTGACATCTCCAATCACGATTGCGCTGTCGCTGATATAAGCGCTGGGATCGATTTTCGGGCGCTTTGACTCAAATTCGTATATCATGCTATGAGTTCTCCTAACTTTGCTTTCTGACGTATGTTCCCGGTATGCCGAGCGCATCGCGGTATTTGGCAACAGTACGACGCGATATGGCAAAGCCGTTCTTGGTCATGATATCACTCAGCTGCGCATCGGACAGCGGCGCGGACTTATCCTCGCCGTCGATCACTTGGCGCAGATATTTTTTCGCTTCGTCGGCCGAGCGTTCACCGCTGTCTCCCTCGAGCTTTGCCGAGAAAAACAGCTTGGCCGGTATGACGCCGCGGCTGCACTGAATATACTTTCCTCGCATTGCGCGGCTGACCGTTGATACGCTCAGACCTGTCGAATCGGCTATGTCGGCAAGCGTCATAGGCTTGAATGCATTTGTGCGGCCATAGAAAAACGCGCTCTGCAGACGGGCAAGCTTGCCGAAGCAGCTCAGCAGAGTCTCCTCATATTTGCACACATTTTGATACAGTCTGCCGGCGGCAGAGATACGATCTTCAACGTATTTAAGAACGTCGGGATCATCCGACGATTTTTTCAGCTCGCTGCAAAATGAGCTTATTCTCAGGTGAGGGGTAAACGGATGGCAGAGCGAAACATTGAGCCCCTCGTCGGATGCACTTATTATGATGTCGGGTGAAACATATATGCTGTCGTCGCTCCTGTCGCCCTCAAAGGCCGATGAAGGATAAGGATAAAGCCACTTTATGCGCTTTTCCGCAGAGCGAACGGCTGCTGTTGTAACGTTCAGCGCTTTTGCTATTGCTGCGTAGTGGCCGCGCGATAGCTCCTCAAGGTGGTTTTCGACGATGCTGCGGGCTACTCCGTTCGCTTTATCGCTGCCGAGCTGAGCGGCAAGACAGCCGCGCACGTCCCTTGCGCATATACCTTTCGGGGGCAGGGAACGCATGACGGCAACGCAATTTTCAACCTCTTCCCGTGAAACGCCGAGCTTTTTTGAAACGCTTCCCCAATCCTCGGATAAAAATCCGCGGCTGTCAACGCAACCGATAAGGTAGCGGTAAACCTTTTTCGTTTCGCAGTCGGCATCGGAGTTTAACAGCTGGCTCAAGAGATATGCTCTCACGTCGGGGACCTGAGCACGGCTTGCTATCGGACTGTCGAGCGTGTCGTCGTCGCCGGCAATGTTTTGTTCACTCCTGTCGCGGCCAAATGAACTGAGCCACTCGACCTTGTCGGAAAGCTCGCTGCCTTTTGCTGCCGAACCGAGCTCGTCAATGTCGATCGCGGGATTTTCCATGGCCTGCTCGGTCAGATAGGAGCTTAGCTCGGTCGTGTTCATCTGCACCATCTCCAGCAGTTGAATCGTGGCCGGAGTGATGGTTTGTTTAATTGTAACCTGATTGTGTAGCTTCATGGCGTTAGACCGACAGGATAAATACTTCGGCGATCGATTGCAAAATGTTAGTTTACGATTTGACAATTTGAAACATTTTTTTGCGTAATATATAATAGTATCAAAAGAAACGTACAAAATCAAGCCCTAAAACGTGATAGTTTACAATGAAAAATGCTGCGCAGTGTTTCACGACGATACACTTTGCGCCAAAACAGCTGACTAAAGATGATACACTTTTAACAATTTGACACACTGCCGACTAAGTGATACAATGGCTGAGCAAACGTAAAAAATATTTTTTGAAAAAATTTTGAGAGGTGTGTTGGGCATGACGGCAGATTTTTTGAACCGCGGAAAAGAGTATATCAGTATGCTTGAAAGCTCGAAATACATGTGCGAGAGAAACGGCTTGGATGCGCATGCGCTTAAGCTTCCGGATGTCACGGAAGAGGATACGGAGCGCTGCAAAAAGCATGTCACAGGACATATCCGACTCATGCGAAAAAGCACACCAGAGTACTATCAGGCAGTGGCTGAGACACTTTCAGCAAACAAGGCGGTTTTGCTGTATTTGTACGATAATTTCGATATTTTCGGACGTTACGGTAATAAACAGCTAAAGGATGAGCTTTCACAGAAAAATATCAAGCTTGGCGGAAATCTCGGCGAGAATTTTGCCGGCACAAATGCTGCTGTCATGGCTGCACGCAGCCCAAAAAGCACATGGGTGGTAGGGGATGAGCACTATCTTGACGCGCTCAAGCCTTATGTGACATTTGCGTTCGGGATCAAGGGAAAATACGGCCGAAACGGGTATGTTGTGATTCTAACGCACAAGGAAAACTTTGATGAGCGCATGTATACGCTCTTTAAACTTCTCGAATCTACCGAGACCATAATAACCACCGGCCATGTTACAAAGGATGTTATCATGCGCGATATTATGCAGCGCAATGAGTACAGCAGGGGCAGCACCAACGATATAGTGATACTGGTCGATAACAGCTGCTCGGTGACCTTTGCAAACGATATGTTTTATGATTTTTATAATTATCATCCGCAGGAAACGATAAACAGCTTTTTGGGCGATATTTGTCCCGAGCTCGTGTCGCTCGTATCGAAAATAGCCGAGGGAAAACGGGTCGTAGGCAAGCCGGTAGAGCTTGTCCGCGGCAACGGAGTGCGCGAGCAGTATTCCGCAGATTGCAGTCCGATAAATACAAATTCGCGTCAATTCGGGGCACTTATAACCATATATAAAGACAAAATAAGAAAAGAGGAAAAACCTGCCGACGGCAACCATGCGCGCTATACATTCGATGATCTCATCGGCGTTTCGGATAATTTTGTGCAGCTCAAACGCTTTGCCGAGCAGATATCCGCAACCTCGAGTCCTATACTCATTCAAGGCGAGTCCGGCACGGGCAAGGAACTTTTCGCAAATGCGATCCATTGCACGAGCCAGCGCAAGGATAAGCCCTTTGTTGCCGTAAACTGCGCTGCGATCCCACGCGATCTTATAGGCAGCGAGTTGTTCGGCTACGTCGGAGGCTCGTTCACAGGCGCGAGCAGAAGCGGTGCAAAAGGCAAATTCGAGCTTGCCGACGGAGGCACTCTGTTTCTCGATGAGATCGGTGAAATGCCGGTTGAAATGCAGAGTGTGCTGCTGCGCGCGCTTGAGGAAAACTGCATAACCCGTATCGGTGCTACAAAGCCGATAAACGTTGATGTACGAATAATTACAGCCACCAATAAGGACCTGACAAAGTGCATCGCAGATGGAACTTTCAGGGCAGACCTGTATTACAGGCTGAACGTAATTAACCTCACAATGATACCTCTCAGGCGTCGCAAAGAGGATATTAAAGAGCTTGCAGAGTATTTCCTTGAGCGATTCGCGTTTGAAAACGGGAAGAATATCCACAGCATAAGCACGGCCGCAGCGCTGGCTATGGGCGAATACGGCTGGCCCGGCAATGTGCGCGAGCTGCGCAACTGCATGGAATACAGCGTGATCGTATGCAAAACCGATCAGATAGAGAGGGAGGATCTTCCGCAGAGCATAAGCATGCTCGAGAAAGAAGAGCCTGTTCCGGAAATCGAGCAGGATAGCTCTGAGCTGAGGATAATGAGCAATTTCTTCACCAAACAGCGTTTGGAAATGGCCAAAAAGCTTATGGTGGAGTATAAGGGCAACAAATCCCGTGTTGCAAAGGAAATGGGCGTATCGCGCTCGACGCTTTACAGGATACTCAACGCGGCGGAGAACACGCAGAATGAAAAATAGCAAAACCGATAAATAGTCAAAAGGAAGTCGGCTGTCTGATTTACGAAGACGGTCGGCTTCCTTTTGCTTTACATGAACAACAAATGTGTCGCGATAGAAAAACGCAGGTGATGGCAAAAATATTTTTTTGACAAAGTTGGCACGATGTTTGCAAGTAAAGATAGGCGTCACAAAAAATAATCGGCGCGATCAGTTCTCCGGCCGGGATAATCGATGCTGAGAACCGGTTATTAATTTGAGGAGGAAATCATGAAAAGACTTTACACACCGTTTAAGGTCAACAAGCTTGAGCTTAAAAACAGAGTGATCATGTCACCTATGAGCATAGGCCACACTGTTGATGGCTTCATTATGGATGACGTTGTTGAATTTTATAAGCGCCGCGCACAGGGCGGCGTAGGACTTATCATCTTCGCCAACATGCAGTGGGATAAGCTTCGCTACAATCCCAACCACGGCGCAATGCTCACTGACGAGAAATATATCCCTTCGCTTAAGAAGCTCACCGATGCAATCCATGAAGGAGGCAGCAAGGTTTTCGCACAGCTCATGCATCGCGGCAGATGTGCAAATCGCGCAAGCATTCAGGGCGAGCAGGCTGTTGCACCGTCTCCCATCCCCGGCAGATTCACCCACTTTGAAATGCCCAAGGAGCTTACCGTCGAGGAGATCAAGGAATTTGTTGATTGGCAGGCAGAGGCCGCAGTCATCGCAAAGAAGGCCGGCTTTGACGGCATCGAGATCGAAACAAACTCCGGCTACCTGTACGGTCAGTTCTTCTCTCCGCTGACCAACCACCGTACCGACGAGTACGGCGGCTCTCTCGAAAACCGCTGCCGTTTCATGGTTGAGACTCTTGAAGGCATGCGCGCGGCAGTCGGCCCCGACTATCCCATCTCTCTGCGCGTCAGCGGCAGCGACTTCATGGACGGCGGCTGCAACGGCGACGACATCGCAGAGATCTGCGAGCTGCTTGACAAAACCGGCTATGTTGACGGCTTCTCGATCACCGCAGGCTGGCACGAGTCGGCAGTTCCCCTTATCACCATGGAAGTTCCCCACGGCGCATGGGCATACCTCGGCCGCCAGATCAAGGCTCGCGTAAAGGCTCCCGTTGCTCAGGGAATGCGTATGAACATAGAAAAGGCCGAAGAGCTCGTCGATCGCGGCGACTTCGACGCCATCGTAATGGGCCGCCCGTTCCTGGCAGATCCCGACGTTGTTAACAAGGCCGAGGCCGGCAAGGCATCAACCATCCGTCCATGCGTCGGCTGCAATGCAAAGTGCCTCGACATGGCAATGGTCAGCAAGCCCATCGGCTGCATTGGCAACTACGAGTGCAACCGCGAGGAAGAGCTTGAGGACGAAAACGGCCTTATGCCCACCGAGAAGAAGAGCGAGCATCCCGAAAAGATCCTCGTTATCGGTGCAGGTCCCTCCGGCATGGAGTTTGCCCGTGTAGCAGCTCTGCGCGGCCATAAGGTCACTATTTGGGAAAAGCGCAACCGTACCATCGGCCTGTCGCTGTATGCAGCAACTCCTCCGCGCCGCTACGATATCCGCTACTTCGGACAGTGGCTCGAGCGCACCTGCCGCGAGCTCGGCGTTGAGATCATCCTCAACAAGGAAGCGACGGCAGAGGATATAATCGCAGCAAGCAAGGACTACGACCGCGTTGTTCTTGCATGCGGCTCCAAGGCATCTATCCCCCCGATCCCCAGAGACCCCAGTGTTCCCATCGTTCATGCATGGGATGTATTTGAAGGCACCGCAGAGCTCGGCAAGAACGTAGTTGTCGTCGGCGGCGGTGATGTCGGCGTCGAGGTCGCAATGTACATCGGAGAGATCGGCACTCTTACAGCCGATGAACTGAGATTCATGATGATCTATAAGACCGAGCCTTATGAGAAGCTCCAGCAGCTGCTCAACCACGGTGTCCACAACGTTGCTATCGTCGAGATGGGCAAAAAGTTTGCTCCCGACATCAACCCCGGCAGCCGCTGGTCGATCATCGCACGTACCAAGCAGCTCGGCACCAAGATGCTCAAGGAGACAAAGGTCATCGAGATAACCAAGGAAGGTGTTGTCGTCGAGAATGAGGAAGGTCGTCAGACCCTCCCGGCAGACACCGTTGTTATAGCAGCCGGTGCAAAGCCCAATAATGATATGTATGAGCAGCTCGTCGGAAAGGTCAAAAACGTTGACTGCATCGGCGATGCGGTAAAGGTAGCAAGAATTCCGGATGCGGTAGAATCTGCTTACAAGCTGGCCGCAAGCATATAAATCGCCTGAGCCAAAATAGAGGCTCAAGTGTTCTCCTCCCCCTCTTCCTTCTCCCTGGGCTGCCGGATAAGCTCCGGCGCCTGAGGGCGGAGGCGGGTAAGGAAAAATAAAAAGTTAAAATGCTTAGAGGATATGAGAAATGAATCAGCTGCAAAACAAGAGCTTTGAGGAAGCTCTGGTTCGGTACAGAGAAAAGTGGGACAAGATAAAAGACCCCTGTGTTGTTTATGATTTTCCGATCCCCGATGTTTCCTGTAAGGAGCTGTTCCTCAAAAGAGTTAGCGAACATCCCGACAAGACCTATGTTATCAGCCGCGGCACGAAGATGAGCTATGTCGATTGCAATACGCTTGCAGCAAAAATCGCAAACGGCTTTCTCGCAAAAGGACTTAAAAAGGGCGACAGAGTTATAACATATGTCTCTAACGGCTTTGAGTTCGTTGCGCTGGCACATGCCTGCTTCAAAACAGGCATCATAATGGTAAACACAAATCCACGTTCCACTGCTGATGAGATCATCCGCAGAATTAAAGACTGCACACCCAAAATGGTCATAACCGACTCCGACGGCGCAGATGCAGTCGTGCAGGCCCTTAAAGACGATAAAGCCGGAGTTGAGCACATGGTGTTCTGTCCGGCGCTCGAAAAGGGAAACCGCTGGGATGAGCTCGGCGCATGGGAGAGCATAATCTCCGATGACGCATCCGAGCCGGATATCAGCATTTCACCCGAGGATATTGCAATATTGCAGTACACCGGCGGTACCACGGGAGTTTTAAAGGGCTGCTGCCAGACAAACCACGCATTTGTTGCCAAGGCAATGGCTCAGGTGCAGTATTTCAGACCCTTCCTTAACGACAATGACTATGAAAACTACATGGTCATAATCGCGCTTGGAATGTCCCACGCATTCGGCTTCGGCCAGGGCATTGTGGTCAACCTGACTATGGGCGGCACGATATTCTTTGCGGAAAGCCTGGACGAGATACTCCGGGTGATCGAAAAGTACCGTCCTACCGTTTGGCCGAGCGTTCCGCTGTGGATGAAGCTTATAGCTACCCATGAGGAATATCAGAAATACGATATAAGCTCGCTGAAGGTCATAACCTGCGGCTCGGCTCCGCTGCCTGTTGACGTGATAAGGCGAGTCGAGGAGCTGACAGGCGCAGTTATCACCGAGGGCTACGGCATGACCGAAACAGTCAACACCATAACGATAAACGGCCATGACCACCGCAAGGTCGGTACCGTCGGCGTTGTCAATCCCAACATTGAATACCTCATCGTAGATCAGGAAACCGGCACCGAGGTCGTTGAGGACGGCCAGCCCGGCGAGATCATCTGCCGCGGTGAGTGCGTGATGCACGAATACTGGAATAACCCCGAGGAAACGGCAAAAATGCTGCGCAACGGCTGGCTCTATACCGGCGATATAGGCCGCATAGATGAGGAGGGCTTCCTTATCATCTGCGACCGCAAGAAGGATCTAATTATCACCGGCGGATTTAATGTGTTTCCCAGTGAGCTCGAGGCGGTCGCCATAACAGCAGAGAACGTAGCCGACGCAATAGCGATAGGCGTTCCGAACGAGCGCCGAGGCGAAGTGCCTGCGATATTCGTTCAGCCGATTGCCGGCAAAACAGTAGACCTCAACGAGGTAGAGAGAGTTTGCCGCGAAAAGCTTTCGCGCTTCAAGGTACCCAAGGAGTATTACATCATGGACATGCTCCCCAAAACAAAAAATCGCAAGCCCGACAGAAAAATGGTCAAGAAGCTGTATCTTGAGCATGCATTTGATGACCAGAAGAAGGAACAATAGGATTTAATTAACCAGCAAATGTTAATTAATTAATAAACAAAAAACAGAGGAGAAGATTAAAATGTCAAAGAACACAAAAAGGACACTTCTTGGATTCGTAGTTGCGATCGCAGCGCTTCTGCTCATAGCCTATCTCCCGGCAGAAACCGAGGCAATGAGCCGCGCAGCGTGGCAGTATCTCGGCTGCTTTGTATTCATGCTCGTACTTATCATTTCCCGTGCGATCCCCGACTGGGCGGCGGTCCTGTGCACGATGGCAGTGCTCGTTGCGCTTAAAGTTGCAACGGTTGCCGAAGTTACCTCAAACTTTGCATGGCAGCCGGTGCACAGCATGACACTGTTGCCGGATATAATCGAGAAGTTCTCCGACGAAAACACACTGGTCTGCGGCACCGGTGGATTCTGTGACGGAAAGAGCGTGGCGGCGGCATTTGCCATGGGAGCCGACGGTGTGCAGATGGGTACAAGGTTCCTTGCAACTCAGGAAAGCGACTTCTGCGACCTGTGGAAGAAGCTGGTAGTGGACTGCCCGGATGGCGGAACTCTTATTGCCAGAGGCTTTGTGGGTCCCGCTCGCTGGCTGCGTACTCCGGCCGCTCAGGCCCATGCCTATGCCACTGCAAAAGATGCTCCCGGCTCCTATGTAGGCGTCCCCGATGACTTCTCCAAGATCCCCATGGACCTGCTGGTTACCGAGCGCAAAGGCGTGGCAGCTACTTATAGGGGAGATATGGAAAACGCCATGGCCGGCGCAGGCGAATGTGCTCAGCGCATCACCGACCTGCCGGGTACCACCGAAATGGTGGAGAAGATAATGGCAGATACGGAAGAGATTCTGAAGGGCCTTTCCGCGAAGTATCTGGTAGACTGATTAAGCGGAAGAGTCCAGCGGGACTTTTTCCACAAAAGGAAGCCACGGGCTGCACCCGTGGCTTTCCCTTTTTTCAAAGATCAGCAGCCCATCCGTGTGGATGGGCTGCTGATCTTATAGAGAAAGGTCACCGAAAGGTGGCCTTTTTCTCACGTCTAGGGGGAAAGGGGTATACTGGGCTGGTGTGATAAAGAATGCGGAAAATTGAGGACAACTTGAAATCGTATACTTTGATGATGTAATTTGCCAGGAGAGCCGTGCTGCATTATTCAACCACAAAGCGGGACGGCTACCGGAAATACAGGAGCAGATTTTATCTTTGTAAAATCAGTCCCGCCAGAGGAATGTGTACCGAAAACGCCAAGTGAGAAAAAACGTTATTGCGACATGTCCGACAGAATTATGTAGAAATGGCAGGGCATCAACCAAAAGCATCTTAGTCTTGTATGTTGGAAGTAGATTTTTCCATAAGAGCAGCAAACTGTTCTGCAGAGTCTTTATATTCGCCAAGCTCTTCAAACAGTGCGGCTGCTTCATTAATCCTGTTGCAATCTAAAAGGAAGATTGCTTGTTCATATTTTATGGACATGCTATACAGAGTGGCTGAGGCAACAACTGCTGCAATAGCAAAAACTCCGACCACACATAAAATCAGCAGTTTCTTTTTCTGTGCCTTCTTTTGACCAACATCAAGAACTATGGAAGCGACTTTATTTGCTCGGTTTCGCTTAATCTTTTTGTATTGCACTTATAGAAACTACACCAACTTCTTTTGCTTGTAGTTTTCCATCCGCATCAACTGTTGCAATTTGCTTATTTCCTGTTTTCCATTCTATGCCTTTATAGGAAGTATTTTCCGGATAAAACCTTACCCTAAGGTCAACTTTATCACCGACCGTTATAACGTCTGGCAGTTGTATTTCTACCTTTTCAGCAACAACTTCCTGAACAGACAGTTCGATTGAATCCGTTTTCCCGTTTGATGTTGTAGCGGTGATTATAGAATTTCCTTCTTTTAATGCTTTAATTTCCCCATTATCAATAGAGATGACGTCTGGATTGCTTGATGACCAAGTTATGGATGGGTTATCAACGTCTTCCGGCAGAATTATAGCACTCAAAGTTACGGTATCACCGATATCAATGGCCGGAGATTGCTCTTCTGTGAATTCCGGTGTGCCATTAATCTCAATGGAATCTGCCACCTTTTCTTTAACCGTAATCCTGATAGAACCAACTTTGTCATTAAAAGTAGATGCACTAATCGTTGCCGTGCCGAATCCCAATGCCGTGATTTTGCCATCTTGTATACTCACTATGTCAGGGTCGCTGGATGTCCATAGCACGCTTGTGTTGCACGCATTAGATGGTGAAACAGAGGCTGAAATTGAGCAAGTTTCTCCTATGCCCAATGAGGTTTTCTCAGCACTTAGTGATACCTGCGTAGGGAACACATCCCTGTAAGGACAATATCCTGATATATGGAGATGTGCCGGATATCCGCCGCAGTGGAAATGGTAAGAACCTAAACCGCTGACATTCCTAGTGTCGTTGTGACCGCCTCTGCTATCCGTTCGCCCTGAATGTGCAAAAGCCGTAAGTGACATTCCCATAACAAAAGCAGCTGTAAGGAGAAAGCATATTCCAATCTTAATTATGCGCTTAATCATAATTAACCTCCATGAGACTGTTTATTTATCTACTCCCGATGGCGACGGAAAAAATTTTTTTAAACCTTATCCCATTTGCTTCAGCATATCGCCATAGCTCACAAGGCTCACGTTGCCCATCTCTGCAGCTTTATATATGCAGCCTTTGGTAAAGCCGGATTTGGAAAAGAGATAGAAGTGAATTTTTCCAAAGTGAAACAGGCTGCTGCGCACAACCAGAGTCTCCAGCACACCCAGGTCAACCTTGTCGTTTGTCCACTTGCACTCGCCAAACAGGGCAGAATCCTTATCCGTGCCCATGATGTCGATTTCCTCCTGGGTCCTGGTTTTGGGATTAGTGCCCCACCAGCGGCCAAGCTCTGTGAAGCGTACGGCGCACTTGCCCGCCAGAAGAAGCCTCCACAGATATTGCTTGCATATCTCCTCAAACACGCCGCCCATATAAGCGGAGAGCTCCGGCGCAATGCGGCTGTAGGCCAAATCGGCTGCGCCCCGGGAAATGAGGGATGTATTCTCAGGAACGAAACGATACCAGAAACGGAACATATTATCCTCAATGGAATAGATCGTCTTGCGGCCGGACTTTTCCCCATAAGGCATTTCCTTTTTGACAATGCCCAGTGAAATCAGATTCTTGATATAGGTGGCGCAGACGCTGGTGTCTTCATCGATTTTGCCGGAGATCTCATTCATCTTGCTGGCGCCGGTGGCAATGGCTGTGATTACCGCATTGTAAATCGCCGGCTCCCTGACCTCCTGCTTCAGCAGATTGTTCGGCTCCTCAAAAATGGAGGACGCCGGATTCAGGTGGGTATTTTTGATGTTGTCCTCAATGGAGAGCCGGTCATCCAGCTGCATCAGATACTGGGGCGTTCCGCCCATGATTCCGTAGGCCAGGGCCTTGTCTTCCCCGGAGAAATTCTCAAAGTAGCGGCAAGACTCGAAGAAATCAAAGGGCTGTATCTTCAGCTGAGCCGTCCTTCTCCCGTACAGCGGCGCTTTATATGCCAGCACATTGTCCTCCATATAGGACATGGAGGAGCCGCAGAGAATCAGAAACAGCTTGGAGCTGTCCTTGTTCTTATCGATCAGCAGCTGCAAAGTGGAGGCAAAGCTCTTTGAGGCCCGGGCGACATATGGATATTCGTCAATCACCAACACCAGCCGTTTCTCCTGGGCCAGCTGAAACACATACTCCAGAGCAGCCTGGAAGCTGGCAAAGCTGCTGTCCAGGGCAAAGCCTGTCTGATATTCCATAATGCAGCGGGAAAAGTTTTCAAGATTTTGCTTGGCGTTGGTTTCCACGCCGGTAAAGAAAATGGTGTCCTTGTCTTTGCTAAACTCGTTTATCAGCGCCGTCTTGCCCACACGGCGCCGGCCGTAGATAACGGCCAATTCAAATTTGTTGCTGCGATAGAGCTTATCCAGAGTTTTCAGCTCAGTGTTGCGTCCGATAAACATGGATGCACCTCCATGACTTTTAGTAAGTTACGATTTACTTAATTATACCCAAGTGAATACGATTGGTCAACAACTTTTTCTAAATTTACTTATTTACGATTTAGTAATTTTAAAAGCACAAAACAGGCGCGTAGGTCCGCTTCATTGTAAGCGCTTTGCCGTTGTTTAAGCACTTGCTTTGCAAGAGACAATTACATAAAACGAAAAGTTTAAACTGACTGAAGGCCCGCCGCAGGGATTTGACTATGCGGCGGGCCTTTTACTCATAAAAAAATTTTTTTAGGTAGATGCCTGACT
>OJLA01002024.1_pt1 | contig 12610 bp, 9 predicted proteins | sample 1596611 | NCBI WGS metagenome assembly OJLA01 (sample SAMEA4350168, study PRJEB24818) | metagenome | biome: human; feature: gut; material: faeces | place: Denmark | collected 2013-09
GTGTATCAGAGACAGGTTCAGAACGAACACACGATCCCGCACTTCCGGCACCTGAGTGATGCTGAAGGGCGTCACGCCGTCATAGACGATGCTGTCATAGGGCTCGTCGAACAGCACCCACAGATCGTGCTTCTTCACCACCTCGTCGATGGCCAGCACGTCCTCGCGGGTCAGGACCGCGCCGGTGGGGTTGCAGGGGGAGTTCAGCAGCAGCGCCTTGGTGTGGGGAGTGATGCACTTCTCGATATCGGCGGCCATCATGCGATAGTCGTTGTCCTCATAGGTGGGGACAGGCTTGGCACATGCGCCGGTGAGGGACGCCTGTCCGTAGTAGTTGGGGAAGCAGGGATCGGGCACCAGAATCTCGTCGCCGGGATCCAGCAGCAGCATCATGGTCAGCATCAGGCCCTCCATGGCGCCCACGGTGACCATCACATGGTCGGCGGTGTAGCCACCCCAATAGGCCTTCTGATACTTCTCCGCCACTGCCTGCCGCAGCACGGTCATACCGGCGTTGGGGGTATAGTGGGTCTCTCCTGCGTCCATGGCCTTCTTGGCGGCCTCCTTGATGTAGGCGGGGGTGTCAAAGTTGGGCTCGCCCACCGTCAGCTTGATGGCGTCGGGGTACTGGGCCGCCAGATCAAACATCTTGCGGATGCCGGAGGGCGGATAATTCCGCGCCGCTTTGGAAAAATATTTCTCTTCCATGGTGATCTCTCCTTTTCAGTCGTTGATACCGGCGATGGTCTTGGCCAGCTTTTTCTTGCCCTGGATATTCCCCTGACGGGCGATCATGACACGCTGCGCCTGAGGAGAACCCGCGCCGTGGAGGGACTCGGTACGGTAGCCGACCGCCGCCGCGCCCAGGCATATGTTCTCCAGGAAGCGCAGCACCTTCTGCCGGTTTTCGGTGCTGACGCTCTCGTGGGTGGCGAAATACTTGTTGCAGATCTCGCTGATGGTCTCGCCCTGATTGCCCACAGGCAGATCGGAGTTAAAGTCCTTCTCGCTGGGCATGGTGACCATCAGGCCGCCCGCGATATCCTCCGCCAGACGCACGATCTCGTAGGGGAAGCGGGTGACGTTCTGCTTGCAGACGTTGGCCAGCAGCAGGTCGATCTGATAGTTGCCCGCCTTGGTGGGGCAGCCCTCGCAGGAGCAGGCGATACCGCAGGAGTACAGCGTCTCATTCAGGTGCGTCATCTCAATGAGCTTGTCCTTGATGTGGCTGGCTTTCTCCACACCGTTGTACTCGGCGGCCAGCGCCGCCGCGCCGATGACCACGTCGCCCACGCCCACCTTGCAGCCGCCGTAGCTCTGGCGGTGGTACCCGGCGAAACGCTCCACCATCATTCCGGCAAACTCATATTCGCCGTTGAGGAACACGTATTCATTGGGGATAAACACGTGGTCGAGAACCACCAGCGCTTCCTGCCCGCCGAACTTGCTGTTGCCCACGTCGATGCAGCCCTCCTCCAGCTTGCGGGTGTCGCAGGACTGGCGGCCATAGATCATATAAAGGCCCTCGGCGTCAGAGGGGCAGGCGAAGGACACCGCGTAGTCCTTGTCCGCCTCGCCCATGGCGATGGTGGGCATGAAAATGTGCCAGTGGGAGTTCACCGCGCCGGTCTGATGCACCTTGGCACCGTTGACCACGATGCCGTCGGGGCGACGCTCCACCACCCGCAGAAACAGGTCGGGATCCTTCTGCTGATGGGGCGCCTTGCTGCGGTCGCCCTTGGGGTCGGTCATCGCGCCGTCCACCGTCAGGTCATTGTCCTGCACCATGATGAGGAACTTCTTGAAGTTCTCGTGGTAGTGGGTGCCGCACCTCTCGTCCACCTCATAGGTGGTGGAGTACACGGCGTTGAAGGCGTCCATGCCCACGCAGCGCTGGAAGCAGCTGGCGGTTTTCTGGCGCAGCAGCCGCTGCATCTTCACCTTCTTTACCAGATCGTCCGCGGACTGATGCAGATGGGTAAAGCGGTTGATTTTGCGTCCGGTGAGGCTGGAGGTGGCGGTCATCAGCTCCTCATACTGCGGGTCCTGCGCCAGCGCGTAGGTCATGGCCACGCAGTTGATGGAGGGGCGGATGATGGGGTGATCCACCCAGTTGTCGATCTTCTCGCCGAACATGTAGACACGGGTGTTCAGCTTGCGCAGGGAGTCGATGTACTCTTTCGCGGTCATCAATGCCATTTTCGTTTCCTCCTGTTCTTATTCCTTTGCCAGCTTGACGTAGCCTTCATAGCGCTCTTTGGCGTCGCTGGCGGCCTTGTGATACAGGGCGTCCGCCTTCTCGGGGAAGGACAGCTTCAGGGAAGCGTAGCGGTTCTCGCCCATGAGGAACTGCTGGAAGTCGCCGGTGGGTGCCTTGGAATCCAGCTGGAAGGGGTTCTTGCCCTCGGCCTTCAGGCGGGGATCATAGCGGTACAGGTGCCAGTAGCCACACTCCACGGCCTTCTTCTCCTCGATCTGGCTCAGACCCATGCTGGCCTTCATACCGTGCTCGATGCAGGGGCAGTAGCAGATCACGATGGAGGGGCCGTCGTAGGCCTCGGCCTCGCGGATTGCCTTCAGAGTCTGAGCGGGATCGGCGCCCATGGCCACCTGTGCCACATAGACGTAGCCGTAGCTCATGGCCATCAGACCCAGATCCTTCTTCTTGGTGACCTTGCCGCCGGCGGAGAACTTGGCAATGGCCGCGGCAGCGGTAGCCTTGGAGGACTGGCCGCCGGTGTTGGAATACACCTCGGTATCCAGCACCAGAACATTGATGTTCTTGCCGGAGGCCAGCACATGATCCAGACCGCCGTAGCCGATGTCGTAGGCCCAGCCGTCGCCGCCGAAGGCCCACACGGACTTCTTGGTGAGGAATTCCTTATTATTGCGGATGAACGCGGCCTCGTCGCTCTTGTCACCGGCCACAGCCGCCAGCAGCGCGTCGGTAGCCATACGGGACTCGGCGGCGCTTTCGGCCTTGTCGATGTAATTCTTGCACACATCCGCGGCAACGCCCTTGTCGGCCAGGGTCTGAGCGGCGGCCTTCAGCTGGCGCTTGATGGCGTCCTGACCCAGCAGATAGCCGTAGGCATACTCGGCGTTGTCCTCGAACAGACTCATGGCCCAGGCGGGGCCGCAGCCCTTGCAGTCGGTGCAGTAGGGGGAGCTGGGGGTGGAGCCGCCGTAGGCGGAGGAGCAGCCGGAGGCGTTGGTGATATACATATGGTCGCCGAACAGCTGAGTCACCAGCTTGATATAGGGCGTCTCGCCGCAGCCGGCGCAGGCACCGGAGAACTCGAAGTAGGGCTTGGCGAACTGGGACGCCTTCACGGTCTTGTCGCTGACGGCGTCCTTCTTGATGGAGACGGTCTCCACGGCGTATTCCCAATTCTCTGCCTGATTCAGCTGGCTCTCCAGTGGCTGCATGGTCAGGGCCTTCTCCTTGGCGGGGCAGACATTGACGCAGCTGCCGCAGCCGGTGCAGTCGTAGGGAGAGACCTGCATGCGGTACTGATACTGGGCCAGACCGGTGGCTTTCCTGGTCTCGAAGCCGGCGGGAGCGTTCTGCTGCTCGTTTTCGTCCAGCAGCACAGGGCGGATGGCCGCGTGGGGGCAGACGAGGGAGCACTGGTTGCACTGGATGCACCTGGTCATATCCCACCGGGGCACATCCACAGCCGCGCCGCGCTTTTCGTACTTGGTGGAGCCTGCGTGCCAGGTGCCGTCCTCCAGACCGTACTTCTTCATGACGGACACCGGCAGGCTGTCGCCCTCCTGGCGGTTCATCACGTCCACCACCTCGCGGATGAAGTCGGGAGCCTTGCGCTCCACGGGAGCGTCCTGGGCGGTGGCCCAGGCGGCGGGGATAGCCACCTCCACCAGCTCGTTGATGCCGTGCTCGATGGAGGCGTTGTTCATGTCCACCACGGCCTGACCCTTCTTCTTATAATAGGTCTTATAGATGGCGTCCTTCATCTCGGCCACCGCCTGATCCAGGGGGATCACATTGGCCAGCTTGAAGAAGGCGGCCTGCAGAATGGTGTTGGTGCGGTTGCCAAGCCCCAGCTCACGGGCGATCCGGATAGCGTCGATGGTGTAGAACTTCGCTTTCTTCTCCGCCAATGTACGCTTCATGGCGGCGGGCAGATTCTTCTCCAAACCATCCATGTCCCAAGCGCAGTTCAGCAGGAACACGCCGCCCTCCTTCAGGTTTTTCACCATGTTGTATTTGTGGACATAGGAGGGATTGTGGCAGGCCACGAAATCGGCGGACTGGATCAGATACGGGGAACGGATGGGGGTCTTGCCGAAGCGCAGATGGCTTTGGGTCAGACCGCCGGACTTCTTGGAGTCGTAGACAAAGTACGCCTGACAGTACAAATCGGTGGCGTGACCGATGATCTTGATGGAGTTCTTATTGGCGCCCACGGTGCCGTCGGAGCCCATGCCCCAGAACTCGGCGCTGGTCTGACCGGCGGGAGAGGTGTCGATCTCACAGGTCACATCCAGGGAGGTATGGGTCACATCGTCCACGATGCCCACGGTGAAATTATTCTTGGGTTTATCCTGCTTCAGGTTATCCAGCACGGCGATGATCTGGCCGGGGGTGGTGTCCTTACTGGACAGGCCGTAGCGGCCGCCCACGATGGTCATGTCGCTGCCCAGCTCCTTGTATACGGAGCAGATGTCCTGATACAGCGGCTCGCCCATGGCGCCGGGCTCCTTGGTGCGGTCCAGCACCGCCAGCTTCTTGCAGGCGGCGGGGATGGCGGCCACGAACTTATCGGCGGCAAAGGGACGGTACAGATGAACGTTCAGCAGACCCACCTTCTCGCCCTTGGCGGTCAGATAGTCGACGGCCTCCTTGGCGGTCTCGGCGGCGCTGCCCATCAGCACCACCACGCGCTCGGCATCCGCCGCGCCGTAGTAGTTAAACAGCTTGTACTCGCGGCCCGTCAGCTTGCTGATCTCGGCCATGTAGTGCTCCACCGCTTCGGGGATGGAGGCTACCTTCTCGTTGCAGGCCTCGCGACACTGGAAGAAGATATCGGGGTTCACGGTAGTGCCGCGGGTGGCGGGATGCTCCGGGTTCAGGGAGTTGCGGCGGAAGGCGCGCAGGGCATCCATATCCACCAGGGGACGCAGCTCCTCATAGTCCAGCGCCTCGATCTTCTGGATCTCATGGCTGGTGCGGAAGCCGTCAAAGAAGTGCAGGAACGGCATCCGACAGTGGATAGCGCTCAGATGCGCCACCGCGCCCAGATCCATGACCTCCTGAGGGGAGGAGGACGCCAGCATGGCAAACCCGGTGCTGCGCACGCCCATCACGTCGCTGTGGTCGCCGAAGATGGACAGGGCGTGAGCCGACAGGGTGCGGGCGGAGACGTGGAACACGCCCGGCAGCATTTCACCGGCGATCTTATACATATTGGGGATCATCAGCAGCAGGCCCTGGGACGCGGTGTACGTGGTGGTCAGCGCGCCGGACTGCAGGGAGCCGTGCACCGTACCGGCGGCGCCGCCCTCGGACTGCATCTCCACCACCTGTACCGGCTGGCCGAACAGGTTCTTCTTGCCGTTGGCGGCCCACTCGTCCACATGCTCCGCCATGGGGCTGGAGGGTGTGATGGGGAAAATACCCGCCACTTCCGTAAAAGCATAGGATACATACGCGGCGGCTTCGTTGCCGTCCATGATGACCGCTTTCTTCTTGTCCATAATGTACTCTCCTTCATTACATAATCCCACGCGGCGCAGCGCCGCCCTTGGTCTTAGTCCCGATTATAGCGGACTTTTCCGCCATAGGCCAATCACGATATCCGAATCGCCGCTTCACGTTTTCTTATACCCCCTTTTCCGGCGGCAGGAATTTCCTCCGGTTTTCCTGAGAGTATCCGTTTTTCGTGTGTTTTCCACAATGCGGAAAGAGTTCGCTTGTGCACATCGCCGTGCTGTCCCGCCGCAGCGGCGGGGATATCAAAAATCGTGAAACGCGCCTTCACAGTTGCTGATAACCAAAACCGAAAAAACTGTGGCATAATTTCAGCACGACGATACCCGCGACGTGTTCGCGGCGCTGTCCGAAAAATTCAAAAGAAAGAGAGAGACAACTATGGAAGCACTATGGAATGTTATCGGTAAAATCAACACTGCCCTCTGGTCCAATCCCATGCTGTTCCTCGCACTGGGCTCCGGACTGATCTTTACCATCTGTCTGCGCTTTGTGCAGGTGCGCAAGCTCAAGACGATGGTGGGCCTGCTGTTCAACGGCAAGGCCTCCGACCATGGCCTTTCCTCCTTCCAGGCCTTTACCCTGGCCATCGCCGGCCGCGTGGGCACCGGCAACATCGTGGGCGTGGCCACCGCCATCTGCGCCGGCGGCCCCGGCGCCCTGTTCTGGATGTGGATGATCGCCATCGTGGGCTCCGCCACCACCTTTGTAGAATGTACGCTGTCCCAGCTTCATAAGAAGAAGATCGATGGCGAGTATAAAGGCGGCTGGGTCTACTACATCGGCGACAAGTGGAAGGTCATCGGCGGTATCTGCTCCGTCCTGTTCATCGCCACCCTGGCCTTTACCCAGACGCTGGTTCACTCCAACGCCATGTCCACCGCGCTGACCAACGCCTTCGGTATTCCCCCCATCGTCTGCGGCATCGTGATCGCCGTGATCCTGGGCGCCATCGTGTTCGGCGGCGTCAAGGTCATCGCCCGCGTGGCCGAGATCGTGGTGCCCGTGATGTCCGTGATCTATGTGCTGGTGGCACTGGTGATCCTGGCCGTCAACTATCAGAATATCCCTGCTGCCTTCGCCCTGATCTTCAAGAGCGCCTTCGGCGCGGATCAGATCATCGGTGCCGCCATGGGCAGCGCCATGATCTGGGGTACCAAGCGCGCCATCTTCTCCTCCGAGACCGGCATGGCCACCGCTACCCCCTCCGCCGCCTCCGCCGAGGTCTCCCACCCCGCCAAGCAGGGCCTTGTCCAGGCCTTCTCCGTGTACATCGACACCCTGTTCGTCTGCACCGCCACCGGCCTGATGCTGATCATCACCGGCTGCTACAGCGTCCAGGGTGCTGACGGCTCCTTCCTGTTCACCGGCATGGGCCAGGTGGGCGCCGACGCCACCTGGGTGCAGGCCGCTGTAAGCACCCTGCTGCCCTTCGGCTCCCAGTTCGTGGCCGTTGCGCTGTTCTTCTTCGCCTTCACCACCATTCTGAACCAGTGCTACAGCACCGCCTGCTCCGTGTCCTACTTCTTCGCGGACAAGGGCCACGAGCCCAAGTGGGTCACCAAGGTCTGCTACGGTGTGTTCTGTCTGGCTGCGGTCTATGGCTCCGTCATCGCCGCCAACCGCGCCTGGGACCTGGGCGATACCGGCCTGGGCCTGATCGTGTGGATCAACTACCTGTTCCTGCTGCTGAGCTGTCCCGTGGCCATCAAGCTGCTGCGCGACTTCGAGAGCCAGCAGAAGCTGGGTGTCGACCCCGTATTCGACCCCGACAAGTTCAAGGGCGTCAAGGGCTTCGAGCATGTGGATCTGAACCTGTGGCGCGAGATCCGCGATAAGTTCAAGAGCGGCCAGCTGAAGAACTGATCATACCCTTCTCCTACACCTTTTCTTTCCATTTTTCTACATTACAAAGCCAAAAGCGGGAAACGCATGCGTTTCCCGCTTTTGGCCATTCCGCCCGGCGCGGGCCGGTTGACAAACCGGCCCGCTATCTGCTATCATTTAGCCGTATTTTTACGCGGCAGGACTGCTGCAAATAAGGAGGGGATCCCATGTCCTATTCCAAATATGCCGTCTTTCTGAAGGTGGCCGAGCTGGGCAGCATGTCCAAGGCGGCCATGTACTGCAACTATTCCCAGTCCGCCGTCAGCCAGATTATCAGCTCCCTGGAGGATGAACTGCAGATGACATTGCTGAACCGCAATCAATCCGGCGTGACCTTGACATCCAACGGCGAACAGATGCTGCCCTACATCCGCCACTTGCGCGATGCAGCGGAAGCTGTCAGCCAGCAGGCGGCAAAGCTGAAGGGCGTAGAGGTGGGCCATATCCGCATCGGCACATTTTCCAGCGTCTCCTGCCATGTGCTGGCTCCGGTGCTGAAGGAGTTCAAAACGGTGTACCCCAACATCAGCATTGAGATCCGCGAGGGAGACGATGCCGGTGTCAACGCAATGCTGCTGCGGGATGAGGTCGACTTTGGTTTTATGGATGCGCCCGTTCCTGCGGGATTTGACTCTTTCCTGGTGCGCCGTGACCCGTTTATGGCGGTAGTGTCGGAAAACAGCCCCTATGCAGCTGCGGAGAAGGTCTCGCTGTCTGTGTACAGCTCCGAGCCAACGGCCTTGTACGACGAAGGCAGCAAGAAGGAGGCTATGGGCATCTTCCGCAAAAATAAGATCACACCGCGTGTGGAATATACCAGCCGGGATGACAACCTGATCCTTTCCCTGATTGAAAACGGTCTGTGTATCGGCTATATGGGGCAGCTGATCCTTACGAAGAATTCCTACCGCGTGGTCAGCCGTCCCACCGAGCCCCAGTATTACCGGAATATCATGTTTGTTGTGCGTAGCATTGAGAATGCGTCTCCCGCCGCCGCCCGCTTTGTTGAGTTTTTCAAAAAATACCTGGTGCAGGCGGCTCCGCAGTAACAGGATCATCCATGCGGCATCTGCGCAGCATATCAGGCTGAAAAGAAGAGGCGTGACCAACGGTCACACCTCTTCTTTTTATTGAATATCATTTAGGATAATAGGACACCCATCCTTGCGGTACTGAAAAGCAGCGTATGGTATAGGGAAAACGGCGGCTGCTCTGTACGGGGCGGCCGTCGTTTTTGCTGTCCCAACATTTTTCAGATGAAAGGGACCTATGCGTATGACAGGAGAGCACAGGAGGTGCCGCTAATGCTGCGGCGACGAGCCGCGCCGGGAGCATAGCCGGGCGATACCCGGACACCGTAGGATACCTATGCCCTCCGGCAACCACCGACAATTTCCATACTGAACCGCACCGAAGCGCCCATGCAGGCTTTTATGCCTGTGTGGGCGCTTTTTGTCGTTCCTGGCACTTTTTCGCCGTGGGCTGCCGCTCCCCGCCGCCCTTCGTTCTGGAAGGAATATCCACCCGAACAGAACGAAAGGAGCGCAGCATGAGCCGCGAGAAAAATAATTTTGAGAAATTTCCGCAAAAATGGCCAAAAGGGGTTGTAGTAGTCAAGAAAAGTAGACACAAAAAATATTTATTTTTGATTTACTTTTTCAAAAGTAGACATGAGGAACATTTTTGCGGAAATTGTTTTTTCAAAAGTGGACACGGACAATAATTTTTGCCGAAATCCTTTTTCAAAAGTGGACACGATGATTCAAAGCCTTGTAATGTCCTTGTTTGCAAGGGATAGTAGTTTTGGATAGAGTAGAGAGACAAAATCAAAAGTAGACACGGCACAGGGTTATTTTTCTGTATCTTTTCGTTTCTGCACGAATTTGGGTTCTTCGGTCAGGATGCGCTTTGAGAAAGTATCCTTCTTTTCAAGCTCACCTCGATAGAAGCGCTTGCAGTAGTTATCCGGTGTGTCATAGCCGATTGCAAAGCAGGGACGCTGCCGGTTATAAAAGGCAACATACAGCCTTTGTCCTGCGGCTGGGAAAACAGTATACGGGTGGCAAAAGCCTCTGGACGGAGAACCACCTGAAATGGCTGCGCGGACTCGATCTTACGCTGTTAGAAAAAGAAACACTTCAGGAATATCTAATTACATACGACTATCTGACGGACAAGCTGGAGCGTCTGGACGCGAGGATTGAGGAACTGGCGAGGAATGAACGGTATGGAGAGCGGGTACGCCGCCTGGGCTGCTTCATCGGGATCAAACCGCATACGGCGCTGTCACTTTTGGTGGAGGTCGGAGACTTCCGAAGATTTAAGAAAGCGCCGAACTTCGCAGGATTTCTCGGCCTTGTCCCCGGCGAAGATTCCAGCGGCGGGGGCAGAAACCGCCTTGCCATCACGAAAGCGGGCAACAGTCATTTGAGACGGCTTTTGGTAGAATCATCACAGAGCTATTCCAGAGGAACGATAGGCTTCAAGTCAAAGGAACTGAAGAAACGGCAGGAGGGGAACCCACCGGAGGTGGTCGCCTACGCAGACAGGGCGAATGAGAGATTGCGCCGCCGGTGTTATCGGATGACGCTAAAAAACGGAGCGAAGCGGAACGTCGCCATCGTAGCCGTGGCGAGAGAGTTGGCGTGTTTTATCTGGGGGATGATGACAGATGAGATTGCATAGCATGGTGTTTTAATGTCCCTGGCAAGGCTGCTCTGCACTGCCTGTGGCAGCAGGGCTTTGACGGAGCTGACGAAATGCTACGGAAGGCAGATGAGCGGATAGAACCGCCAAAGCCGGATCTCATCCACAGGAAAGCAGGCGTGAGGGCAGGGCCTCAGATACCATTCAGGGTCTGGATGATCTGCGGGCTTGCTGTGCCGACATTGCTTAATTGCTTTGATTCGCGTGAATAGATGGCAGAATCCACGGCGGACCATTGACCTGCGGTATCCAATCCGCGTATAACAGAGTGGCCAATGCCGGGAAACTGTTATACTGAGGCTCTGCCCTCGCGCCTGAAAAAATATTTTGTGATCTTATTTTTGCTCTTGACAAGAGGTCACTTCATAACAGCAAGCACAGCCGGTGAGTACCCATACCGAAAAAACAGAGCGCTCCGGCTGACCGCCGAAACGCTCTGTTTTCATTTTTGGGATAGTCCCAAACCCTTTGTAGTTACTTTTGAATATTGGATGTCATCATCCCAGACGGAGCTAAACCGGTACAAGCCTGTTCCAAAAAAGCAGTCACAGCTGCGCCGGTATTTCGGGGCATAAAGCAGGTATGCCCGGTGTCCAACATCTCTATCTGTTGCATTTCCTTTTCGGAAAGTACAAAATCAAAAATATCCAGATTTTCTTTCATCCGCTTGGGATTCGAGGACTTGACCAGCGGTACAATATCACGCTGTGTCAGCCAGCGCAGAACCACTTGCGCCGGGGACTTCCCGTGTGCGGTGCCAATGTCGCGGAGCGTCTTATTATGGAACAGATCATTCTGCCCTGCGGACAGCGGCGACCACGCCTGCATCTGAATCCCCTGCGCTTTCAGATAGGACATCTCGTCCTCTCGCTGAAAAAGCGGATTGCATTCCAATAGATTTACGGCGGGCTTTACTTTGTTCCAGAACAGGAAGTCCGCCAAATGGTCTTGGGTGAAGTTATCCACACCGATCGCCCGAACCCTGCCCTCTGCATACAATTCTTCCATCGCCCGCCATGCGCCGAATACATCGTGATAGGGCTGGTGAATCACATAAAGATCAAGGTAGTCCAATCCCAGCTTTTGCATAGACTCTGCGAACCCGCGCTTTGCGCCCTCATAGCTGATGTCTGGTACCCACAGCTTGGTAGTGATAAACAGTTTCTCTCTGGCAACCCCGCAGCGACGGATCGCCCGACCAACCGCCTCTTCATTACCATAGGCGGCTGCGGTATCAATCAGACGATAGCCCGCCTGAATTGCCTGAACGACAGCATCTTCACAAACAGCCTGATCCGTCATGCGGAACACGCCATAGCCGATTTTCGGCATGGTCACACCATTATTCAGCGTCACGATATTTTCACTCATAACAGTTCCTCCTTATGCTTTTGCAAAAAATAATCCAGGCAATCAATCTGCCTCTGACATACATGAAGTTGGTTTATACCAGCTTCTTCCGCAATCCGGCGCCGCTGTTGCTGAAGCTCAGCCGGTATCTGGAGGAGGACGCGGATTTTTACCGCACGCTGGTCCGCGCCAACGGCTCGGAGATCTTTATGGAAAAGCTGAAAAAGGCGTTCACAAGTTATATGCTCAACAGCAGCGACATTCCGGAGGATATGCGCCATTCCAAAATGGTCAGCCTCCGCGTGTGCTATTTCGCGGGCGGCATCGTGAACCTCTATAAGCAGTGGTTCCGGGGCGATCTGGACTGTTCGCTCAACGATATTGCCATGGAGGTCAGCAAGCTGCTGCAGCTGGAAGCACAGGAACTGTTCGGGGACTGACCGACCGCTCCTGCGCGCTTTTGCGCAGACCCGCCGCAAGGCGAATAAAGGAGCACCTCTTTCGGTTTCCCGAAAGAGGTGCTCCTTTCATGCTTCAAGCCTACTGTGCCCCCTGCTGCTTCTGATATCCCTCACCCCACGCCCACATGGAGTCCAGGATGGGCTTCAAGCTTCTGCCCAGGTCGGTCAGGGAATACTCCACCCGCGGCGGCACCTCAGCATAGACCTGCCGGTGGACAAGACCATTTTCCTCCATGGCGCGAAGCTGGGCCGTCAGCACCTTCTGTGACACATTGCCTATGGACTTTTTCAGTTCGCCGAACCGCTTTGTCCCCGGCATCAGGTCCCGCAGGATCAGCACCTTCCATTTGTCCCCGATCAGGGTCAGTGTGGTCTCCACCGGGCAGGCGGGCAGTTCGTTTTTGACGGCTTTTTCCATGATATCCTCCAATCGTATCCTTTTGGTAACTACGGCACAATATTGTGCCTGTTT
>OJLA01002027.1_pt1 | contig 12601 bp, 10 predicted proteins | sample 1596611 | NCBI WGS metagenome assembly OJLA01 (sample SAMEA4350168, study PRJEB24818) | metagenome | biome: human; feature: gut; material: faeces | place: Denmark | collected 2013-09
TGGTGACGACGGTCCCGACGAGTGCCTCGTCCTTGGGGTCGGGCTGCTTGCCCTCGGCCTTGGCCTGGTTGATACGCGTCTTGGCCTGGTTGATCTCGAAGAGATTCGGGTTGACGGCTCTTGCCGTGATGCTGTAATTAATCATTGCTCTTAAGGTTTTAAGGTGTTGAAAATTGGGTTTTAACTCTCTCTTGGCCCTCTCTTTTGCTCTCTTGGCTTTCTCTTTCTTTGCTCGCTCAGGAGCGAGGGCCTTGCTCGAAAACAGCGACCTTGTCGATGGTAGCTTAGGACCGGCGCCGATAGTTGTTTATCCCTCGCCCCTGTCGTAAGAGTGGCCCGTCGCGGGCCCTCTATGGAGTTGTTCCGTAGGTCTCGATTAACGGGTGCAAAGGTACGGAGATTTTTTCATACCACCAAACAAAATCACAAATATTTTCCAACTTTTTTTCATCGCAACAAAATTGGCACATAGCGAAGCTATGTGATTCTCATTCTTCCGCTCAAAACTATCTTTACAATACGTTCTTTTGCAGAGTGGGCAACTGGGGAGAAGAGGGGAAGTCCATCATGTTACAATGTTACAATGTTACATGTTACATGTTACGTTAAGAGAAATCCACTTGGGCATTGTCGGGCTCAAAGAATAGTATATATAAATAATATATTATTTATATATACTATTCTTTGACCTATTTTTCACCCCCTTCCGTGAATTGCACGAACGCTTAATGTAACATGTAACATGTAACATGTAACAATCCCCAACCGCCATCAACATCCATCCCAGCCCTCAACCACCATGTAATCCTCTGCCACTCAGCATATTGCAACCCAAAAGCCACGCCCGCCGCAAGCCCGCACGCCGTCTCTCGTCCACCCGCGTGTTCACCTTCGTTAACAAAAAACCTCCTTCCCCCACCCTCTTCTCCGCTCAAAAAACAGCGAAAAGTGCGTTGGATTCACACAAAAGCGCGTATTTTTGCGGGGGTCGGAGACTGCATCCGGCGAGGGCAAAACAGGGGCGCGGCAGTCGCAATGGCTCATCGAAGCGTTGTTTTCGTTGTACTTGTTGCTCATGTCGTTCTTGCCAAATAGTATTAAACATCATTAAAATATCAAACAAGAGTTCTTTTGTCCAAACCTTGTTCATTATCTTTGCAGTGTTCAATCACATTGAACGTGACCATATCATTGAACAAGCAAAGAAAAATGAAGGAAAATAGTATCATAATAAATCAAGCAGTGGAAGCCCTTAAAGCAAGCCTTCCTGTGGATGATGTCGTGACATTAACCTCTGCCGACAGAACCAATGACAGAGGATATGATGCTATACTCAATATGATGGGTATTGATTTTGTATGCTATATTAAGGAAAACATAACCAAGACCACACTGAATCCAACATTGGCAGCGATGCAAGCTGTGGATGATGGCAAGCATCAGATCGTGCTTGTCACGCGATATGTCACACCACGGTTGGCGACAGAATTGGCAAATAGAAGCATCAACTATCTTGATTGTGCAGGCAACTGCCTTGTCAGATATACGAAAAGGGGAAAAATGATTTTCCAAATATCCAACCAAGGCAGAAAAAGTCCCGAACCACAGACAAAGACATATCCTGTATTCCAAGAAGCAGGATTGAAAGTTGTCTTTTATCTGTTGCAAAATGCAGAGAATGTAAACAACCCCTATCGAGAGATAAAAGAGCAAACCAATGTGTCTTTGGGAAGTGTGAAAAACGTCTTGGATGAACTTGCGAGACGTGGTTTTGTATTCAACACTCAAAATGGTCGTTCCCTAAAAGACAAGAAGCAGCTTCTTGACTTGTGGGTAAGCAATTACAATGAGGTGCTGAAACCAAAACTTCTGATGGGTACGATGTCATTTAGAACAGAAGAGAAAAGAAACAACTGGCAAGACATTGCGTTGCCACAAGGAATGGCATGGGGAGGAGAGCCTGCTGCAAACTTGGCAGACGGATACTTGCAGCCAGGAAGTTTCGATATATATACGAAATCACCTGCCGCACATCTGATGCGGACTGGTGCGGTCAAACAAGACCTCAATGGGGAAATACATTTATACAAAAAATTTTGGAACGAGGAAACTGACAACAAGACGGCTCCTGCCATATTAATCTATGCAGACTTGATGGGCAGTGGCAATAGCCGCTGTTTGGAGGCTGCGCAGCGTATATTAGAGAATGAGCTTAAAGATTTCGAGTGACGCATGGAGCAGCACAAGTGTTAAGGGCGATAAGAAAAAACAACTTTTACAACATTTCCCAACCCAGTTTGTCTTCGCAGGACCATCGGATGGCTCCACGCAGACGTTGCTCCATTTCATGGCACTCTTTCTCGCCATGACTTATCGCAAGCGTTGTGGTACGTTGTATATGATGCTAATCGATTAGACCGTCCCCTCCCGTGTCAGTCCTGACCGTCAGTACTGTTGCGAGAAATCCGAGGGCAAATACTACAGCCCCGATCAAAGCGATGATAAATTCATGGTCTAGTATAAGATAGGCAACAATGAATAGTATAATGGCTACAAACTCCATTACGACCCCTATCATGGCCACAATACAGCAGAACTTATTCGCATACGGGGAATAATCCTGCCAATCGTCTTTCCTCCTTCTTCTTCTACTCATATCTTTGGTTTTTATGTCGCAAATATACTAAAAATAATTCAAAATGCGACAAAAACAATTCCTTTTAACATCCGTTTAACGATTGACAAACGTTGTACTTGTTGTTTTTAGTTGTATTCCCTTGTCTCAAGCGAAAGCGTTCCATTCCATGGCGCCCTTTCTCGCCATGGCAAAACTTGAGCGAGTTCTGTTCGCGCTTGGCTTACCGAAAGAGTTGTTTCATGTTGTTTACCTCTTAGCAGAATTGCTCAAGGGAGATAGCCATGTACGTGAGGGTGATGATGCTGGTCGCGTCTCTCCCTTTGCTACGTCCATTGGGAGGATTGCCGCGCTAACAAAGTATAAATATGCGGGCGTAGCGTTAAATAACGTGAACGGGGGGGGTAAATGAATTGATAAAAAAAGTTCTTTTTACTTTTGTACTCTCATTAGAACGCTCTATCGCGCTCATGACAAGCGTAGATTGCTAAGTCGGTATGGTACTCAGCCCCAGCGACTTCATACCTTGCTCCCGCGGCCTAAGGGAAGAGAGACGTGTATAAATAAAGGTCAATGGGGGGATGGGTACTCATCGTCTCCTTCGGTCTTATGTGACCTCGCTTGCTGATACTAACTGTCTAAATCAATGTCTAATCGGGATGCAGAGGGGACATTCCAACACATAAAACATTAAGCACATGAGAAACTTTACATTACACAAATTTCTCGCCATGCTGCTGATGGCAGTATGTAGCGCGACGCTGAGTGTGGCGCAGAATGTGGCGAAGATTGGATCCACGGAGTTTGCCACGCTGCAGGAGGCGGTCAACTCGGTAGCACAAGGCAAGAAAGGCTACATATATATTCTTGCCGATGCGTCTTTTGACAATCTCAGCATTGAGGGGAAGCAAATAATCATTAACCTGCAAAACCATACCGTTACAGGAAACAAAATTGATGTTTACGGAACGAAAGGAACAGATACTTATCTGAAAATTCTTGATTCGAAAGCTAACGGGCTTAGCGTAGATAAAAATAACAATTATTCGGTTTCTTACACCACTTCTGGCACTCTTCAACTGACCAGAAGCATTACTGCTTATGAAGGTGCTTGTATAAAGGTTGAAAGCGGTACGGTGGTTTCAACAACATCTTTTGCACTTTTGGCCTATGGCGATAAAACTGGACAAAATGATGTGGCATCTTCTATAGAGGTTACTGGCGGTTATGTTAAGGCACAGGAGGGTTGTGTAAGCCCGCGAGGACGTGGAGCCGCTGCTACTATTAGTGGTGCCGCCGTATTAGAGTCTTTAGACAATGCGGCAGTAATGGGCAATGGAACCTACAATGATTATGAAAAGTTTGGCGGCACCTCAATCACAATCATGGGTAAATGCTGGCTTATCGGACGCATACAGACATCTGGTTATGCCGCCTGTGGCATCTATCATCCGCAGCAAGGAACCTTGACCATAAAATATTCACGCGGTATTCCTAACATTGTTGCCGTCAATGGTGCAGGCATCGTGATGCGTGGTGGAACCCTCGATTATAGAGCAGGCAACATAACCGCTACAGGAGATGCAAACTTTACAGGTAAAGTGGGCGACTCGCGTGTGGTGGTAGGTACCAGCGGCATTGTCTACGACCGCGATTGCAACTATTATGATGTTGCCAATGCTAAGATTACAATATCAGACAACTCTGGAGAAAAGAAAGTGGTGGGCGCCAAGTCTGCCATAGAGGTTGTTAATGAAAACAACCAAGCAGTTGACAATGTGTTTGACATTCAGGGTGGCACATTCTCTTCTGATGTGTCGGCATACGTTAATACAGATGGAGGCCGTGAGGTGTTTGAGCATGAAGGAACCTATTATGTGGGTAAGTTTAAAGCTCAGGTTGAAGGCGGTTTGAAATATGAAACGGCTTTGACAGCTATCAACAAAGCTCCTGCTGGTTCTACGGTTGTTCTGCTGAAAGACTGTAGCGAGACTGGCAGAGCTCCTGAAATTACAAAGAACGTTACATTGGACCTGAATGGCAAGAACTTGACATTCTCATATATTACTGTTTCGAAGGGTGGTAATCTGACCATCAAGGATAGTGGTAATGGTGGAACATATAACGGTACGAGTGCTAACTATAGTGTTTATGTTAAGCGAGGCGGCATCTTCAACCTTGAGAGCGGCACGCTTACAAACTCTTCGACTAATCCAAAAACTCAAAACGTAGTGGTTCGGGTCGAAGGTGGTACCGCCGCCACACCTGTTGCATCTACCGCCAATATCAAGGGTGGCAAGATTGAAACCAAGGGTACTCCCGTCTTTGTCTTCGACCCAGGTGCTACGGTCAATGTCTCCGGTGGCGAACTTACGGGCAGTGGTCTCGCTTGTATTGCTGGCAATGGTACTAAAGGTCAAGGCGGCACCACTATCAACGTGAGTGGTGGTACGCTTACAGCCAATGCTGCTGACAAAGCGTCGGCTGCTTGCGGTATCTATCATCCCAATGAGGGAACACTCAATATCACAGGTGGAACCATCAATGTGGCCGACGGCGTGGGCGTGCTCATGCGTGGTGGTGAGATGACCATGACTGGTGGTGAGATTAACGCCACAGGCGATGCTACGAGAACAGGAAGCGTGGGTGACACAGAACAGAAGATTGGCGTGAGCGGCGTTATCTTTGATCGCGATGCCAACTATCCAGCTGTTGCCACAACCAGCATAAAGATTGATGGCGACGCCAAGGTGAGCGGTGCCAAGGCTGCCGTGGAGCTGATAAACGACAATAATGTGGCTGATGCAAAGAGCGCCTTTAAGTTGAAAGGCGGTACCTATAGCAGCGATGTGTCTAAGTACTGTGCAGCTGGATTCACCGCTACGCCCAATGCTGACGGCACTTACGGTATCACCAAGGTAGGTGACCTTAGCGTAATGGTAGCCTATGACAAGGCCTATGACAATGTAGAGGCTGGCGGAACCGTGGATATAAATATGGACACGGTCAACAAGATACTGGTGGCAAAGACCGAGGTGGCTAACGTGACCACCACGCTGACCAAGACCTTCAGTTCCACGGGATGGAACGCTTTCTTTGTGCCCTTCGACTTCACGCTGACCGCTGAGATGCTGAATGACTTTGAGTTTGCCAAGCTCTATGCAGTTATCGCTGAAAACAATGCACCCGTAGTGAATTTCAAGACAGTAGCAGCCAACGACAAGATTAGTGCTTATTCCCCCTATCTGATTAAGGCTAAGACTGCTGGCAGCCATTCGCTCAATGTAGGTGCGGTTACCTATAAGAGCAATGCAGGAGAACCACCGTACACTGCTACTATCGATGAGATTTACATCTTCTATCCTGTGATGGAAATTACCTACACCGCAGTCGAGAAGGGATATTACCTCGACTCTGAGCAGAACAGCTTTGTCTATAATAAGAATGAAAAAGCTTGTGTACCGCCGCTCAGATACTACATGACCATGTGGGATAAGAATGCCAAAGACTATATCGTGCCTACCAGTGGTGGCGCCAGCAAAGTTAAGTTCTGCGTGATCGGTGAGGACGAGCCTACTGGCATCACGGATATGGTAGATGATGCAGCCAGCGCATCGGGCAAGATCTACAACCTGCAGGGTGTAGTGGTAGGCAACACTACCGAGGGTCTGCCCAAGGGCGTGTATATCAAGAATGGACGTAAGATAATCGTAAAATAACAAAACGATATGAAAGAGAAAAGAGAAAATTATGTAAAGCCCCTATCGTATGTCATCGAAACGGAGCAGCCGCTGATGGCAGGCTCCTCGATAAATATCGGTATCTCGGGAGAAGCTGTGGACAAGCCCGGCCGTAAGGGCGTTCGCCGCTATGAGGACTATGAGGAAGAGGAAGAGGACGACTGGAGCATGTAAGAAAGAAGTCTTGTGTAAAATAGGGATTGTCGTTCAATCCTAACAATTCAATATCTATAGACGAGGGTATGCCTTCTGAGGTTGCCCTCGTCTTTTTTTTGGTGGGGGCATTGTCTTATGCAAAGACACAAAAAATATAACGCACAACTTTTGGTCATGTCGAAAAAGATCCGCAGCCGACCAACGGTTAGTCCGTTTTTCTCTGCAAGCACAACTTTTCAACCTGTTCAAATCACGATTTTCCATATTTAAAGTATTTCGATATGCATAGAGATAGCCATGTACGTGAGGGGCGACGATGCTGGTCGCGTCTCTCCCTTTGCTACGTCTATTGGGAGGATTGCCGCGCTAACAAAGGATAAATATGCGGCTGTAGCGTTAAACAATGTAAACAATGGGGGGGGGTAAATGAATTGATAAAAAAAGTTCTTTTTAATTTTGCGCTCATTAGAACGCTCTATCGCGCTCATGACAAGCGTAGATTGCTAAGTCGGTATGGTGCTCAGCCCCAGCGACTTCATACCTTACTCCCGCGGCCTAAGGGAAGAGAGAGAGGTGTATAAATAAAGTTCAATGGGGGGATGGGTATTCATCGTCTCCTTCGGTCTTAAGTGACCTCGCTTGCTGATATTAACTGTCTAAATCAATCTCTAATCGGGATGCAGAGGAGACATTCCAACACATAAACAATTAAACAAATGAGAAACTTTACATTACACAAATTTCTCGCCATGCTGCTGATGACGGTAAGTTGCGCGACGCTGAGTGTGGCGCAGAATGTGGCGCAGATTGGAACCAAGGGGTATGCCACGCTGCAAGCCGCCGCAGATGCAGCAACAGGAGGACAGACCGTGACGTTGATCAATGATGTAGACCTGACTACGGGCAGCAACCTCGAGGTACACAAGTGGCTGAATATAGTCCTTGATATGAACGGTCATTCTATCAAGGGTGCAAATGCCGATCATAAAAACATTTGTGTATCGGGCATACTTACTCTTAAGGACTCCAAGGAGAACAGCACGGGTAAGATCTATGCAGAGACTCCGTATCAGGATGGTGTCTATGACAAGCCATTGGTAGAAGTAACTAATGGTGGCGAGTTTGTGATGGAGAGCGGCCATATCAACTCCGTTCCTGCCGGCAATCATCAGTTTGTTATCGGTGCATATTATGACAGTAAGGTTATTATCAATGGTGGTACGATAGAGAGTGGATGGTATGCAATAAACGGCAGCAACGATGAGTACCAAAGCCCCACCATCACTATCAATGGTGGCACGCTGGTCTCTACAAGCAGCTATGCCATCAGTCATCCGCAGTCTGGCACGCTCACTATCGATAACCGCGCTGTAGTATATGGTGCGGGTGGTGCTATTGACATGAAGAGAGGTAATCTTGTGGTCAAAGGTGGAATCATGACCAGCAAGGGCATTGGCGACACAGGTAATTGGGGAGATGGCACAGGCAATCTGGGCAAGGCCGCTCTCAACTTCTGCGCGCCCTATGGTGACGTGACAGCTATCATCAAGGGTGGTACCATTACCGCCGAGGGCGATGCTGTGCTGATTGATGCTAAGCCTACGGAAGGCAAGACGGTGGCTCTCGCCATCGAGGGCGGCACCTATAGCAGCGATGTGTCAAAGTACTGTTCTTCAGGATATACCACTACGCCCAACGCTGACGGCACTTACAGAGTCGCCTTTTTTGGCAATGTCGTACTGGTGGTCTATGATTACAAGACCAAGGAAATAGCACAGGCTGGCCAAAGCATAGCTATAAATATGGATGAGGTCAACAAGATATGGGTGCCCGAGGCTGGTGTGAAGGGCGTGAACACTACGCTGACCAAGAACTATACCAACACTGGCTGGAACTCATTCTTCGTGCCTTTCGACTTTACGTTGACCGAAGAAATGCTGAATGATTTCGAGTTTGCAACGCTCTACGCCACCGCGTTGGAAAATGGCAACGGCAGTCCTGCCATCTCATACAAGATGGCGAAGGCTGGCGACAAGATAGCGGCTTTCTACCCCTGTCTGATCAAGGCCAAGGCTACGGGCGAGCTGAAGCTCAACGTAAGCGAGGTTGACTATAAGAGCATTAAGGGAGTGACTCCAAAGGACTGCAGTTCTATCCCAGAGCTCTATACCTTCCATCCCGTGATGGAGAATACCTACATTGCAGCCAAGCATGGATATTATCTCAAATCTGAGCAGAACAGTTTTGTCTATAACACTCACCCCGAAGCTTATATCCAGCCGCTCAGATACTATATGACCATCCAGGACAGAGGTGACATGAGTTATATCGAGCCTGCCAACGGTGGCGCCAGCAAAGTCAAGATCTGCGTGATCGGTGAGGACGAGCCTACTGGCATCACGGATCTTGTAGATGAGGCAGCCAACGCATCGGGCAAGATCTACAACCTGCAGGGTGTAGTGGTAGGCAACACTACCGAGGGTCTGCCCAAGGGCGTGTATATCAAGAACGGACGTAAGATAATCGTAAAATAACAAAGTAATATGAAAGAGAAAAGAGAAAATTATGTAAAGCCCCTATCGTATGTCATCGAATCGGAGCAGCCGCTGATGAGTGGCAGCGCGATAGGTATCGGTGGAACTGAGCACAAGCCCGGCCCTTGCACCGTTCGCCGCTATGAGGACTATGAGGAAGAGGAAGAGGAAGAGGACGACTGGAGCAAGTAAGAAAGAAGTCTTGTGTAAAATAGGGATTGTCGTTCAATCCTAACAATTCAATATCTATAGACGAGGGTATGCCTTCTGAGGTTGCCCTCGTCTTTTTTTTGGTGGGGGCATTGTCTTATGCAAAGACACAAAAAATATAACGCACAACTTTTGGTCATGTCGAAAAAGCTCCGTACCTTTGCGCTCAGAAACAACTCTAACTTGGATTCGATAGGATACCAGGTCATGAAAAGCAAAACAAATAAAAAAAACATCATGAAAAAAGACGAATTTGTGGACCTCATGCGCCAGCAGGGCTGGACAGCAGAGGAAGTGAAGGAGATGGTCGAGGTGCCCCTGTGCGGCTGCGTGCGGGCGGGCGTTCCCGACGAGTACGGCGACAACCCCCACGAGACGGGATCGATCCCGATGGAGTACGTATCGGGCAAATGCTGGCTGGTCGTCGTCCAGGGCGACAGCATGCGCGACTACGACCTCCACGAGGGCGACCGCCTGCTGGTGAGGACGCAGGACGTGGCGCGCTCGGGCGAGATCGTCGTGGCCCACTACGACAGCGGCCCTACCGTCAAGACCTACTTCGAGGACGAGGACGGGTCGAAATGGCTCACGCCGGGCAACGACAAATACCAGGCCATGCGCATCGACGAGACGCACGAGTGTCGCATCTTTGGCGTGGTGCAGACGATCATCCACGAGCACCCGCTGGGCGACCCTGCGACCTGTATCAGGGCGGTGAAGAGGGCCAAGCAGAGCGCGCCAACGCAGGTCTCGGAGCGGGCCATCGCCTACGCGCTGAGCCAGATCCGCGAGCATATCCAGTACAAGCGCCACTGGTTTGCCGTCTTTGCCGTGCTGCGCGACCTGCGGGTCGTCGGCGGCCTCGGCGAGTTTATCGACCTTCTGTCCGAGATCATGGGTGAGGAGGCTCCCGATCTCGACGTCAAGGACCTGGCGAAACTCAACGTGTTGAGCTTCAGAAAGCCCGTCTGCCTATGGGACGAGAACGACTCTCCTGCTGGCAATGGACGCTTTCAGGCGTATCGGGAGATAGCCCATCGCTTCCACAAGAAGTTGCTGAAGTAGGGGGGAAGGCTCGCTGAAAACTTTCACCAAACTTTCACCAACTTTCACCAAACTTTCACCGAGGGACCCAAAAAGGGGTGAAAAAGTGGACTTCTTTCACTTTTTCTTTCACCAACTTTCACCCGACCCTTAAAATTTCGTCGGGCAAGAAAGATTCCCATACCTTTGCACCGTCAGTTGAGACCAACGAGGCCCGCTGACGGTGCTGGTTTTTTATAGCCCTCATAGCGCCGTCTCGCCTCCTGCGCCCGCCAGCTGGCAAAGTAACAGTTCAAGAACAAAAGGGTCGCGAAAAGGCGCGACGTAAAACGAGCGTTATGAGTATGTATTTCAGTTTCACGGTTTGGAGGTTTTTGTTTAGCCTCAGCATGAATTGTAGTAAAAAGGAAAAGTAAGCGCACGATGGAAGGAAAGATTATGCGTGTGGTGCAGCAGGGCGAGGCCTTCGCTGTGCAGAGTCAGAAGAGCGAGACGGGACAGGTGAAGAAGTGCAACATCCTGCTGCAGGAGCTCGGCGGGAAGTACGCCGACCAGTACGCCTGCACGATGCTGGGCAACGCGGCCACCTGCCGCTTCTCCCGGGACGAACTGGTGGCCGTCAGCCTCCGCTTCACGGTCAACGAGTATGAGGGCCGCTGCTATCAGGACATCCTCGTGGCGGACATCCATCGCTTGAATCGGTGATTTCTTTAAACATGAATCGGAGATTTATTTTTAACATTAATCATCGTTAATCGAGACATTAATCATCGTCAATCGAAACATTAATCATCGTCAATCGAGACATTAATCATCATTAATCGAGACATTAATCATCATTAATAGGATTGGCCCAAGGGCCAATTTTGAGAATAGGAAAAAGTAAAAATCTGAGTTGAGTACGAGGAGGATATTCCATGGTAAAGCGCGCAACAATCCACGTCTCTTCTCGCACAAAAAAAAGAATCATCCGAAAAATGGAGGACTTAGGGGAATAAAAAGAAAACAACAAATACAACCTATACAAGATTTTACAACCAAGTTACCTTTGCAGGAAAAGCAGGTTGCAACATGTCCTGGCGAAGCTGTTGTTTCGGTTGTTTACCTTGCAGCAAGATTGCTCAAGGCGAAGCGTTGTTACTTGTTGTAAAAGTTGTTTTAGTTGTTTTCGCTACTCAGCAGGCAGTATCGAGGAATTTCGTCCTCGCGAAGCGTTGTTCATCGTTGTAAAAGTTGTTTTAGTTGTTTTCCCTACTCAGCAGGCTGCATCGAAACAATACGATACAACGTTGTCGATCCACCTTCGGTGTCCCTCCGTCCCCAGGATGAAACAAAAAACGATACAATTATGAATAAGAATAATAAAAACCTCAACAGCAATCAGAACCATGGCGACCATTGCCAGCACGTACAGATCGGCGGACAGGCTTACTACGACGACCGCAAGTATTTTCTTTTTGCGCCCGACGCACCCGTGCCGCAGGCCGTGGAGAGCTTTCGCAAGGCGGGCGTGGGCCAGCAGATGAGCGACGGGACGTTCGACTTCGTCGTGCGGCCCAAGGTGAAGAGCCGCAGCGTGCTGATCCGCAAGCTCGCCCACGGACGCATCAGCAGGACGCAGGACAACGCCGTGCAGCTGACCTTGAAGTTTTTCCGCACGGAGAACGTGATGATCGCCCAGGCCATCATGGACGAGGCGCAGGACGCCATCGACGCCCTGCTCAATGATCAACTGACGAAATAAAAGAAAGGAGGAAACAATCATGAGTGTACACTTGATATATTATCAGCAGGGCCACAAGATGATGGAGGCCGTGGCGACCGAGGAGGCCTACCGCCGCTATCGCGACAGTCAGACGCAGGCGCGCCTGATGGAGGCGATTCGCCATCCGAAGCCCGAGACGGACGTATCGGCAGCGAAACGCAAGCTGGTGCAGTTCAACTACTCCTGCCTGCCCACGGAGGACGGTGGCCTCAAAGGGGCGAAGCGACTGAGCAAGTCGGTGGGCATGGACATCGACCATCTGAGCGCCGACGAGGTGGAGCTGGTGGCCGCCACGGCCATCGACAAGAAGGACGAGCTGGGCCTGCTCATGCTGGAGCGCAGCGCGCGCGGAGGCGGACTCCATCTCGTCTTCCGCCGCCATCCCGAGATGGACCAGGAGGCCAACCTGCGCTGGGCCTCCGACCTGCTCGGCGTGGAGTATGACGCTGGCGCGAAGGACATCACCCGCGTATTTTTCGCCACCACGTCCGAGGACTTGCTCTACCTTCACGAGGAC
>OJLA01002031.1_pt1 | contig 12589 bp, 10 predicted proteins | sample 1596611 | NCBI WGS metagenome assembly OJLA01 (sample SAMEA4350168, study PRJEB24818) | metagenome | biome: human; feature: gut; material: faeces | place: Denmark | collected 2013-09
TTATTATAATAATCATCCCTGTAAAGAAACATTACAACATCCGCATCCTGCTCGATAGCTCCCGATTCTCTCAAATCTGAAAGCATCGGTCTGTGATCGGGTCTTTGTTCAACAGCTCGGCTAAGCTGTGAAAGTGTGACAACCGGAACATTCAGCTCTCTTGCAAGAGCTTTTAAAGCTCTTGAAATATCCGAAATTTCCTGCTGTCTGTTGTCACTTCGTCTTCCGCTTCCACTCATAAGCTGAAGGTAATCAATTATGACAAGTCCGAGGTCATTTTCCATCTTATACTTTCTACACTTTGAACGCAGTTCTGAAATTGAAATACCAGGTGTATCGTCAATTATAAGATGTGACTTTGCAATACTGTCCGCACCTTCTATCAATTTGCCCCAGTCACTCGAATCAAGACGTCCTTTTCTTAATTTATCAGCATCCACTGTAGATTCAAGACTGAGCATTCTGTTTACAAGCTGGACATTTGACATTTCCAATGAAAATATTGCAGTTGTTATTCCTTGTTTTATTGCGACATTTTCTGCTACATTTAACACAAATGCCGTCTTACCCATCGAAGGTCTTGCCGCGACAAGTACAAAATCCGATGGCTGAAGTCCTGAAAGATATCCATCCAAATCTTTAAATCCTGTCGGAACGCCGGTAACCGCTCCTCTGTTTTTTGCCGCAGATGAAATTTTATCAAGTGCTTCAAGAACAACCTTATCAATAGGCTTATATTCATGATTTCCTTTATTTTTTACAAGGTCAAATATCTTTTTTTCTGTATCCGCAAGTATATCTTCTGTTTTTTGCGTTCCGGCATAACAATCATTAGCAATTGAATCATTAACACGGATTATATTACGAAGAATTGATTTATCCTTAACTATTCCGGCATATTGACGTATATTTGCAGATGTTGGAACTGCTGCCAGCAAATCTCTTATAAATTCAAGACTGTAAACTTCTGCAGATACATTTTTTTCCTTGAGACGTTCCTGCAATGTTACAATATCAACAGGTCTGCCCTCATTATTCATGTCAACCATGGTCTGAAACATGACACCATACTGGTTATGGTAAAAATCATCAGCCACAAGCATTTCACCGGCAGTTATAATCGCCTGCTTGTCCATAATCATGGAGCCTACTACAGACTGCTCTGCCTCAAGGCTGTTTGGCATAATTCTGGTGATTGCCACATCTTCCATTACTTACTTTCTCCTACTACGACTCTTAATTTCGCAGTTACATCCTTATGAAGCTTAACAGGTACTTCATATGTTCCAAGTGTCTTGATTGATTCCTCAAGTTTCATCTTTTTCTTATCTATATCAAGTCCCAGCTGTTCTTTTGCAGCAACAGAAATTTCTTTTGATGATACTGCACCAAATGTTCTTCCACCTTCACCTGTTTTTATAGTAACCTTAACAGGCTGTGCTTCTACTTTTACTGCCAATTCCTTAGCAGCTGCAAGCTCCTCTGCTTCATGTTTAGCCTGTCTTGCTTTTTCAAGTTTTAAATCGTTGAGGTTTTTTGCATTTGCCTCAAGTCCGAGCTTCTTAGGCAACACATAATTTCTCGCATAACCATCATTAATCTTTACTATCTGTCCTTTTTTACCTAATGACTTAACGTCCTGTAATAAAATAACTTCCATTATATTTCTCCTTCCTGTATCATCGAATCCAATGTAACTTTTATTGTCTGGACTGCCTGGTCAACAGTACAATCCGTAAGCTGTGCACCGGCGATTGTCATATGTCCGCCTCCGCCTAATTTTTCCATGACGAGCTGTACATTTACCTCATCAATAGAACGTGCACTTATATATATAATATTATTGTAGGCTGTTATTACAAATGATGCTTTTATTCCTGATATGTCAAGCAGCTGATTTGCAGCTTTGGCACCGCCTATCGTCGGACTTTCAACTCCTTCACCGTCAAATACTGTTATGGCAAATGCATCCCTGTATACTGTTGCCCTGCTTACCGCCTGTGCAACTGCCCTGTATTCTGCCATATCAGTACGAAGCATCTTTCTTACTCTTGTGACATCAGCACCATGTCTTCTAAGAAATGCTGCTGCCTCAAATGTTCTCGGACCTGACTTATTATTAAATCCATTCGTGTCTATATTGATTCCGGCATACAGTGCATCAGCTTCAAATGCCCTTATTTTCACACCATCTTCAACATACTGAATCATCTCGGTAATCATCTCTGCCGCTGATGAAGCATATGGGTCAACATATGACAAGACTGCCCCTGTAATAGGCTCACTTGACTGCCTGTGATGGTCAAATACGATTATCGTCCTGCATATATCAAGAAGAGCCGGACACTCTGTCATCTTAGCCTTGTTAACATCAACAACAATAACTGCAGTCTGTGAATCTACATATTCCGGTGCTTCTTCTTTCAAAAGGAACATATCTCTCGGATAATCATCATTGTTAAGGAATCTGTCCATAAAAGGCTTAACACTGCTTGTCACATCATTAATTACAATGTGTGCTTTCTTGCCAAGTCGTCTGCATATTACATATATACCAATCGCCGATCCAAATGCATCTATATCTGCAAGTTTATGTCCCATTATAAGGACCGTCTGCGTCGGTTCAAGAATCTGCCTTAATGCATGTGCTTTTACACGCACCTTTACTCTTGTATTTTTTTCCATCTGCTGGCTCTTACCGCCATAGTAAAGCGTCTTCTCGCCATCCTTAACAACAGCCTGGTCTCCGCCTCGTCCAAGTGCAAGATCCATAGCTGATTTCGCAACATCATAATTCTTTGCATAATCACTTGCACCTGTGCCAACACCGATACTTAATGTAAGTGTCATTTCATTGCCGATTTTTACACTCTTGATATCTTCGAGTAAACTGAATCTGTCTGACATAAGTTTCTCTAAATACTTATATCTGAAAATAGCAAGATATTTGTCTTTTTCCATCTTTCTTACTATCGCAGAACCACACGCAAAATACTTATTAACTCTCTTATCTATAAGACCTATAAATAATGAACGTCTGACATCATCTATACTTTCAAGTGCTTCCTCATAATTATCAATATAAATAAGTCCAACAACAAAACGCTCATCTTTTATTTTCTGGATATACATGTTAATATCTGTCTCATCAAACATATACATCGCAATAAACGAATTATTCTGTTCTGTCTCAATTATATCAACCTGCTGCGTAAGTGCATCAACAGCAATCCTCTTCATCTCTACAAGATAATCCCTGCCATTATATGCAAGACGCATCTCTTTCGCATCTTCTCCTGTCGGAAATACCTCCGGCTTAATCTGTGGAAAAATGCTTTGTATATTTTTTCGGAAATCTTTCTTTTTATCAGTTTTTTCCATCATAATTCTGTTCATCCACAGAACACGTCCGTTATTGTCAAGCAGGCAATACGGAACACTGAGTTCGTATAAAAGCTGATGCTGCACCTGTGAATAATTAGAAGAGAATTCTATCATCTCATGCATAATTCCGGGTCTGAGATAAAAAATCATAATCCCATAAACAACTGCATAAAGCATGACAAAACCCAGCATAATATTACCACATGATGTATCTTTGACATACATAACAACAGTGACAATTAAAAGTATTATGCCTATATATAGCGGCCACATAATATATGACTTCAGTTTTCCCGACAATTTATAAATCTGATTTCTGCCCTTGCTCTTCATAATAATCTCCATCAAACAAAAACATTTTAAATTATTATACCATTTATAAATTTTATTGTAAATAACAACGTAGTGCGACACCGCATACTGCAATGATGCCAATAAACTGTATGCTCGCCGAAAATGTCACTAAAAGTGAAGAAAAGGCACAAGCTTACGCCCGTGCCTTTTCAATATTGATTTATTTTATTAATAAATCACAATTAGTTGTCTATAATATTAGATTCTTCTTTTCTTCTCTTCAAAGAAAACAACTACTCCTGCTAATAATGCCAATAACATAATACCAGCATATACAACAATCATATTAACTGAGAAATCACCTGTGTCAGGAATAACTTCCAGCTTTGTTTCTGCAATATAACCATCTGTAAAGTATGCTCTGAATGTATGCTCTCCAGCCTTTAAGCTCTTAATATAAGAAGCCTTGAATGTAATAACAGTTGAACCTTCTGTTACTGTATATTTAGACTTATCAAGAACAACATCATCAACTACAATATAATCAAATGTTGAAATATCTGCATCTATTCTCCAAACGATTTCTGTCTCTGTTCCTCTTATAACCGCTATATCAGTTGTATTACCTTTTACAGTATTATTTCCTGAAATAGAAAGTGTCTTATGAGCCTTAATTGACTCTGGAACATTAATAACACCCGAAGCTGTACCTGTCATTCTTGCACCTGCATTTGCCGGAGCCTTATCTGTAAGAACAAGAAGACCATTCATATTAATTGTATTATCTGCATTTCTTGTCACTTTGAGTGATGAATATTTATGTGTTTCATAATTCATACCTGTATCTGTTGAAACGAACCAATCAGCTTTTACAGCATCTTTTGAATTCTTAGCTGCATCTCCATCATAAAGCCAGAAATAGTTAGTATCATTATCAACTTTCTTCTTATCCTGTGTTCCAAGTAACTTAAACTGCTCTACCTGATCAAGATTCTGTGTTCTGTATGAAATAACACCATTTGTAGCAAAATCTGTATTCTTTGCTGTATTTGTATAAAGTGCAATGTTATATGATTCATTGTTAAATGTTGTACAGTTCTTAACAATTATATCCGGGCATGAGTTAGAATCAATACCTTTAGCCTTGTTATCAAATGATACACAGTTCTCAAGTACATGCTTGCCTGACATGCTGTCACCACCAAGCTTAAAACCATTACCATTACCAGCAACAGTTCCATCTTCAAGATAACCATTACCAAATGCTACTGAATTCTTAATTGTAACAGCTCCGATAGAACCTGTCTGAACCTTAGCAAATAAATCCCAACCATCATCAGCGTTGTTGTATGAAATACATCCATCAAATACAATTCCATCACCAACTGTAAGCTTAGCTGCAAATCCATCTGCATCTTCAAAACCTGCATCAGCATTGCCATACGATGTACAGTTAAGAATTAAATCATATGCAGGCCACATATCATACTCATCTGTTGTAAGATATCTGCTTATCTGAAGACCAGTATTACCATTGTGGTATGTATTAATATTATCCATTGTACAATGCTTACCAGAAAGCTGGATACCTTTCTGTTTATCAGCTGAATTTGTTACATCAAATCCCTGGAAGTACCAATAATCACCGGCAAGTACCATACCTGCACACATCTGCTGAAAATCAAGAACTGGTCTTGATGAAGCTTCTGGGTCAGCTACCATCTGAATTGGTAAATCTGCTGTACCATTTACTCCTCTTTCAATCTTTACTGTTTTATCAAGATAATATGTACCTTCCATAAGTACAATAGTCTGACCCGGCTGTACATATTTAACAGCATCATAGATGCTCATTGGGTCATCTTTAATACCAACACCATATTTACCAGGTGCTACATAAAGTGACTGTCCTTCAACACCATATGTTCTATAAGTTACAGTAAATGTACCTTCAATAGCTTCATATGATGACATTACCATATCCTTTTCAGGAATATAATCTGCATTAGGTGTAAATACATATGAGAATGTATTCTTACCAATATTAAGTGTTGTTGTTGCAGGCTTTGCGGCTGTATTAGCAGCTATTGGAGCATCTGTAACAATATCATTGCCTTCTGAGTCTCTGATTGTAAGTGTACCATCACAGTTAGCTGTAAATCCAAATTCATACTCACTTGTACCTGTTGCACTCTTTGAATTAAATGAAGCATTAGTGACTAATTCTTCAATAGGCTTCTCCTCTGCCGGTGGATCATTAGCAGGGTCGGATGTGCTGAATGAAACATCTGAGAATGTTGCTTCTGCAAATCTTGAAGTAAAGAAACCTACATATACGTTCTCTTCATCAATCTTTGATAATGCAGAAGGATCATAATACTTCTTAGTCATTGAATATGAACCGTCAACAGACTCATATGTTACAAAGTAACCTGTATTATTCTTCTGAATAGTAAGATACATCTCTGTAATACAATTATCTAAAACATCTGAAAGTGGTTTAGATGGATCTTTCAAACAATAATTGCCAACAAGGTTTCCACTGCTTGGGTATCTCTGCTCAAGAGGATACATTTTGCTTGAAAAGTCACTCTTAATTGTTGCTGTATCATTTGCTTTTATTTTTTCAATATTGTCTTTTGTTATACCACTCTTTTCCTGTGAGCCGATACCAAATGTCTGGCTTACTTTTGTTTTAGTAGTATCTGTTGTTACTTTTGATAACTCTTCATTCCAATAATATTCAACTTTTGAGGCGATTGCCATATATGAGTTATTCCAGCCCGAACCACCTAACATGTCTGTGGCCATAATACCAAAGCCTTCCTGACCATTAGTATACATCCACTGCTTAACACTTACCTTTGCTCTTAATGTAAAGTTCTGTGTTACCGGAACAGTTGTATAGTAAAAATTAAGTCCATCAAATGAAGCCGGAACAATTTTACCATTGTTTGATGATTTAGAATCAAACTTACCTTCTTTATTAAGTGAACCTGATCTTAATGTTACCTGACCATCTTCATTAAGGTCTCCTGTATATGCAGCGTTGCTGTCACTTGCACCATTACCATAGTTAACATATCCCCATGCTCTCTGAGCATCAGCTGTTGCTATTCCCTTTTTAACTTCTGACTTTGAAGATATGCCTGCAGGTGTTTCTCTTACAGCCTCAACTGCAAAACTATATTCATTACCAACAGTTAAACCAGAAACTGTATATGAAGTTTCTTTTGTTGAATCAACTTTATTTCCATCTACATATACATTATAAGATGATGCTTCTGTAACCGCAGACCATACTACTTCAATTTTACCATCACCTTTACTTGTAACAGTGCTGATTACAGGTGTTGCAAGAGGAAGTTCAAATCCGCTAAGTTTTACTTCATTGCTAGTCTTATCTGTTTCACCAGCTCTTGATAAAACAGCCTTGAAAGTATAGTCGCCTGTTGCTGTAGGATTAAACTCTGCTGTTCCTTTGCTGTTAGAACCTTTAATAATCTTTGAATCAACAACCTTTTCGCCGCTGTACATATTTACAACAAGCTGCTCGCCGCCGTCATCACCAAGTGGTGCATTCCAGCCTACGCTTACCTTTGAACCATCAACTACAGGTGTCTCAAGTACAGGTGATTCAACCTTTGACCAGTCCAAATCAGGTGTACCCTTTTCTAATGAAATAGCATATACACATGCCTTTGATCCACTTACATAAAAATAATATGTTTTTCCTGCTGTCATGCTGTATGTGTGTGAACCTTCCGTTGCGTCCTCACTTATTGTTTGTTCTGATGCTGACGCTTCCACAAAATACATTTTCTTACCAGATGCTGCTTTAGTTACAAATGTAATCTTACTGTCTGTAACTGCTGTCATCTTAAACGCAGCTCCTTCTGTAGGTACTGCTCCATTATTTGGTTTAGGATTTGCTGATGGCTGCTGTATAAATGCATCATACTTTACACCCTCAACCGTTGCTCCTGAGCCTTCCTTTACTGGCATATCAACTAACACTTCTAATTTAACAATGCTTTCATCGCCATATACTGTTCCTGCCTTAAGACCTTTAGAAAGATCAATAGATGCTGTCACAGTTTTTGCCTGTGCCTTACTTGAGAAAATACCTGTCAACATAGACAATGGTAAAATTCCAACAACCATAAGCACTGCCATAAACAACGCAGTTATTCTGCGTCTTGTCATTTTTTTCATAACTCTCCTCCTTCTTTTACTAAACGGACACGCCGCTTTTGTACTAAGTATCTCATTTTTAGTGCAAAAAATCAATCCATAACTTATGCACATTACACATTTTCTGCTTTATACACAGTTAATTTTTATTAATTTTGTATAAAACCAACAAAAAAGAAGTGTCATATTATATTTCTGTAACACTTCTTTTTGCTTTAATATAATGTTTTATATAACATGTTTATCAAAGTATTCTTTTGCTTTCTCTTTATCCATCTTAAAATAACTTATAAGCTTCTCAATTATCTGCTCTTTTGTCTCCCCATCCTTTATAAATCCGTCTATCATCTCATCAACTGCTTTTCCAAATCCACTATCATAGCCTTCCTTATAGCCCTCTTCTATTGCAATCTTTCTTTCGTTCTTCATATGCAATTCTTCATTATACTCAGTCAATATCATCCGACACACCTCCGCTCGCTGTTTCTGCAATATATCTTTGAGTATATTATTACTTATTGCTTCATCTATTGCAAGATTTATCGCTGCATTTATATCACATTTTTTCAGATGCTTTCTTACAAGTCTTACAAACTCCGAATACTGATAAAGTTTATTGCATTTTTTCATAAGTTCCTCATTATTACCTATGTTTATATTAAGCATTGTAGCTGTAAGTTCAAGGCAGGGTTTCATTTCTTTATGTCCTAATTCATCACTTTGCTGTGCCGAATATTTAAAACATTCAGATAGCCTCAATTCTTTCTTTTCCGGTTCATTCTTTGTACCGTTATAAAAAATTATATATCGTGGAACCGGCAGATTAATCTGCTTAGTTGAATAAACGTCCAGCTTATTCTTCTGAATATATCCACTATATAATTCAGCAAAATATATCAACCCTCTGACGGGCATATTCGGATTATAGGAGCTCTGGTGTTCATAAAGATTCATCTGATGTCCGAACAAAAATGAGACATCATTTTTATAAGAAAGATATACTATATCTTCAAGAGTTGTTATTTCTAAAGAATCAATATTACTATAATTTGTATTATTAACAGCATTATATAGACTTAACAAATCATATGGGTTATTAAAAATAAAACGAAATAATGCATCCTTATATTTAGTATTAGTATAAATATCTTTTATCAATAAGCAAATACCTCCATAATATATACTTAAAATCATATGAATTCAAATGTTTTTATAGTATATATTATACGCAGTATATTTCACATGTCAATAGTTTTATTTACAATTAATATATATTCATAGATTAAAAAAAGGATTACACCGGCGAACCAATGTAATCCTTCAATCATCTTAAAATTATTGCTTATTCTACTGTATATGGAAGTAAAGCAATATGACGAGCTCTCTTTACAGCTACTGTAAGGGCTCTCTGGTGCTTTGCACAGTTACCTGTAATTCTTCTTGGAAGAATCTTTCCTCTTTCAGAAACATACTTCTTTAATAAAGCAACATCTTTATAATCTAATGCCTTATTTGCATCAGCACAAAATGCACATACTTTCTTTCTTCTGCGCATTGGTCTTCTTCTCATCTGACCTTCTGGTCTCTCAGCCTTCTTTTCTGGCATATCAGTTACCTCCTGTTTTAATTAAAAGGCAAACCTTCATCCTCTACGCCATCCGGAATATTCATAAAGCCATCACCTGCAGGTGCTGCCGGATTACTTCTTGATGGTGTATACGCAGCTTCGCTGCTTGCTGCTGAAGCTTTGCTCTCTGCGAATTCCTGATCGTCAACGACCACATCAGTCGTGTAAACTCTCTGTCCGTCCTTATTTGTGTAACTTCCTGTCTGAATTCTTCCGCTCACAACAACCTTAGTTCCCTGATGAAGATACTTCTCAGCGAATTCTGCTGAACGAGCGAATGCAACACAGCTGATAAAATCTGCTGTCTGCTCATTACCGGATTCATTACTTCTTGTACGTCTTCTGTCTACTGCTAATGTATATCTTGCTACTGCCATAGAACCTTCACCGCCCTGTGAATAACGGACATCAGGATCTCTTGTCAGTCTTCCCATTAAAATCACTCTGTTCATACTTATTCTCCTCTTCTATAAAAGAGTTGTTAAGCCAAACGCGAACTAATTATTCTCCATCTTTAACGATTAAGAATCTGATTACGTTCTCCATGATACGAATTCTGCTCTCAACTTCTGCTGGGCAAGTTGCTTCTGCCTCAAACTTAATGAAGTTGTAGAAACCTTCGCTCATCTTCTGGATATCGTAAGCAAGCTTCTTCTTCTCGCATGTGCCTGGATCTGTGATTGTACCGCCAAAACGAGTAATTAATTCCTTAACCTGCTCGATTGTAGCATTTCTCACTTCATCCTCGACGTTTGCACTTACAACTAATGCTAATTCATACTTATTCATTCTACGTCGCACCTCCTTCTGGTCTCTGGCCCTTTCTTATTCACAGTGAAAGAGCAAGGAAAAATATATATCACAAGGTCAAATTTTATCATAAAAAAAACTCAATTACAAGCCTTTTTTAAATTTTTTGTATTTTTTTCTACCATTGTGCGAGATACCATTATTTCATGTCCGCATCCTGTGCACTTTAATTTAAAATCAGCACCAACACGCAATATTTGCCATTCTGTACTGCCACACGGATGCTTTTTCTTGAGCTGGACAATATCTCCGACTTCGTAAATATATTTCATAAGTACTCCACTTCTGCTTATATAATAACTTTTTAAATTTTTGAAAAAACATTTCCTAACGCATCATGTATCAACAAATCAGCACGTCTGTCATATGGAGTTTCTGATTTATTGATAAGCACAAGCTTATTTCCATTGTAATAATCAATCAGTCCGGCTGCCGGATATACACCAAGCGATGTTCCTCCAACTATCAACACATCAGCTTCTTTTATAAGTCTTACGGCTTCCTGTATATTTTTTTCATCAAGACCTTCCTCATACAATACAACATCCGGCTTTATTCTTCCGCCGCAGCTGCATTTCGGAACTCCTTTTGAATTAATAATTGCATCAATTCCATAAAACTTTCCACATCTTTCGCAATAATTGCGAAGCACACTGCCATGAAGTTCAATGACATGACTGCTTCCTGCCTTTTGATGAAGTCCATCAATATTCTGTGTTATGACACCTTTAAGCTTTCCGGATTTTTCAAGCTCTGCCAGCTTAATATGTGTTGTTGACGGCTCAGCATCAGGAAATAACATTTTATTTCTGTAAAACTCAAAAAACTCTTCCGGCTTTCTTATATAAAAGCTGTGACTAAGAATTGTCTCCGGCGGATATTTATACTTCTGATTATATAATCCATCAACACTTCTAAAATCAGGAATTCCACTTTCTGTTGAAACACCTGCTCCACCAAAAAATACAATATTATCTGAATTTTTTATCCATTTAACAAATTCTTCTACATTATTTTCCATGACATGCCTCCAATAGCCATTATTCTTCAACAACTAATCCAAGCACAAAACATCCGTTACTATCAAGAAAATCCACTTTTGATTCTGCAGACATTTCACTGTAATCTGACTGTTTAAGTAAAATTACAGATGCATCACATTTTGCTGCAATATCATAATTATCACCTGTATGCACAATTACATAATCATACTGCTCAACAAGACAATCCCTGAAATCTGAAAACTCACTGTCCAAAATGTCTGCCTTGTCAAACTCCTGAGTTTCACCAGTAAATATAATATCAAGGTTCTTTCGGTTTGTCTTGCATACAAGGTCATGGATTGCTTCATCTTCCTGAAAATAATCTGTAAATCCTTTAAGATTCTTTCCAAGCTTATATTTTGCAAGAAATATTTCTTCTGAAACATCGGCATCAACAAAGATAACTTTTTTACCTTTTTCGTGAATTACAGATGCAAGTTTAAATGCCATCAATGGCTCTCCGTGGGTTGCTATTATTCTATAATTTTTATCACATTCTTTAATAATTGCATCCACTGTATCACTATAACTGTGATGTTCTGATTCTGTCATTCCCGTAAGTTTATCAACATTTACACTAAACATCCAAACACCACCTTTACTTTTTAATAAAACCAATTACTTTTGAACTTGATTTACGCACATTGCCAGCCTGCACAATCTCAGGTTCCGGCAAATCATTTATAACATCAGCATCAATTGCTTCATCCTCAGAAGCAGTTTCCTTCTCATACTCATTTTCATCTTCTGAGTCTTTGGCAACTTCATACTCTGCTATCGTTTCTTCACCAGCATTATCTTCTGTAATATCAGTTTCTGCCACATCATCTTCTTCCGATTTCACATCCTCAGCCGTATCTTTTATGTCTGCATCAGGCTCTGATTCTTCAGTAATTTCATCTTCTGCATCTACATCAGCAAGTATATCATCCTCCAGCTGGGCATCATCCTGAATTTCTTCTGATATTTTTCCCTTTATCTTATCATCAGACACCATTTCTTTAGTAATCACATCGCTGTGTGATACCTCTTTTATAGCATCATCAACAACTTCTTTGGTAACAGCCGCATCCATAATTGCCCTGTTTACGGCATCCTGTGCATATGTATCCATTTCTGATTTGGCAGAATATTTTCCAAATCTTCTCTCATATTCTGTCTCATCATCAGAATTATCCTCTTCCTGTTTAAACGCACCAATTGCAAATACAACTATAAGTTTTATAAATAAACTGAT
>OJLA01002032.1_pt1 | contig 12586 bp, 7 predicted proteins | sample 1596611 | NCBI WGS metagenome assembly OJLA01 (sample SAMEA4350168, study PRJEB24818) | metagenome | biome: human; feature: gut; material: faeces | place: Denmark | collected 2013-09
CACGCGCTCCTTGCGGAGAGCGGCGCAAATCAAACGAGCCTGCCTCGAAAAAATTAGTATTTCTATCCACGCTCTCCTTGCGGAGAGAGACAATGCACACCCTGAAACTCACCAACGCGATGCTATTTCTATCCACGCTCTCCTTGCGGAGAGCGACATCACGAGAGAGAGAGCCAGCATTAAGCCAATCGATTTCTATCCACGCTCTCCTTGCGGAGAGCGACACATAATTGTCAATACTTTTTTTAGCAATTTTTGAATTTCTATCCACGCTCTCCTTGCGGAGAGCGACGTATCCGAAAGAGTACCACTAGCAGAATCAACGTCAATTTCTATCCACGCTCTCCTTGCGGAGAGCGACAGTGCAGATTATAGTTATCGTAATGCACACCCTGATTTCTATCCACGCTCTCCTTGCGGAGAGCGACCCTGTGAGGAACTGGTAAATAGCATGGACACTTACATTTCTATCCACGCTCTCCTTGCGGAGAGCGACGGAAAGGCGGCGAGGTTCGGCAGGGGGTGATGGCATATTTCTATCCACGCTCTCCTTGCGGAGAGCGACCGGTATGAGCATTGCGAGTAACCTCTAACACGCATTTCTATCCACGCTCTCCTTGCGGAGAGCGACCTTCAAAATTAGCAAAAACCTCGCGGACAGAAGTCATTTCTATCCACGCTCTCCTTGCGGAGAGCGACGTGTTACAGTCTTAGGCATTCAGCATCGCGTTGGCATTTCTATCCACGCTCTCCTTGCGGAGAGCGACGTGTTACAGTCTTAGGCATTCAGCATCGCGTTGGCATTTCTATCCACGCTCTCCTTGCGGAGAGCGACATACTTGGCAGCGTGGTAGCCGGGTTACGTACGTTATTTCTATCCACGCTCTCCTTGCGGAGAGCGACGTGTTACAGTCTTAGGCATTCAGCATCGCGTTGGCATTTCTATCCACGCTCTCCTTGCGGAGAGCGACCACACCGTTTGTAATGTAATTTCAGAAGCTCCATATTTCTATCCACGCTCTCCTTGCGGAGAGCGACTCAGGCAGCGCAACTAATGGAAGCCGATACAGGCATTTCTATCCACGCTCTCCTTGCGGAGAGCGACTTCATTTTGGGGGTCGGGTTCACTTTCTTCCATGTATTTCTATCCACGCTCTCCTTGCGGAGAGCGACCACTTGGGCGCGGGGAAGTCGTGTGACGTACGTTATTTCTATCCACGCTCTCCTTGCGGAGAGCGACTGTTACAGTCTTAGGCATTCAGCATCGTGTTGGCATTTCTATCCACGCTCTCCTTGCGGAGAGCGACTGGGCGTGAGTTGTTACTAAGGTATCAAGATAAGATTTCTATCCACGCTCTCCTTGCGGAGAGCGACCAATACTGGGCAACCCGTGCGCGGGCTGCCCAGCTATTTCTATCCACGCTCTCCTTGCGGAGAGCGACGCCCACGTTGCAGCCGAGGCACGCTCCCAAAAGATTTCTATCCACGCTCTCCTTGCGGAGAGCGACCACGAGGGAGACAACCAGCATTAAGCCAATCTTCGGCATTTCTATCCACGCTCTCCTTGCGGAGAGCGACCGGAAACTCCCCATCAGGCTGCCAACGGCCTTGCATTTCTATCCACGCTCTCCTTGCGGAGAGCGACGGCATCGGACATATCAGATAAACGCGAAGCGAGAATTTCTATCCACGCTCTCCTTGCGGAGAGCGACTGAGACAGCGCCTTATAGAGTTTGGGAAAATCAGATTTCTATCCACGCTCTCCTTGCGGAGAGCGACTGCACTATGACAATTACAATCTGCACTGTGTCGAAATTTCTATCCACGCTCTCCTTGCGGAGAGCGACATACTTGTCAATACTTTCTTTAAATTTTTTTTGAATTTCTATCCACGCTCTCCTTGCGGAGAGCGACCATTGAGACACGCTATCAGCTTTAGCGCCGGAAGAATTTCTATCCACGCTCTCCTTGCGGAGAGCGACGAGCACCTCCTTATAATTAATGATACAACACAAAAATTTCTATCCACGCTCTCCTTGCGGAGAGCGACAATGTACGCCCTGAAACTCGCCGACCCTATGCTATTTCTATCCACGCTCTCCTTGCGGAGAGCGACAATCTTTGACGACATACTTGGAAACCTCCTCAATAATTTCTATCCACGCTCTCCTTGCGGAGAGCGACGTGCCCCATCTGCCAATGGCGCCGGTCCCTCAAGATATTTCTATCCACGCTCTCCTTGCGGAGAGCGACCAATACTGGGCAACCCGTGCGCGGGCTGCCCAGCTATTTCTATCCACGCTCTCCTTGCGGAGAGCGACAGCAAAAGTGCACAAAACAGTGGGGCACTTTTGCGCATATGAAACAAATTTTATGGGGATTGCATCTTCATGCTGACAGGCAAGGCTGTATTTTACCCTTTCTGCCCCTGTTTTTTCCATATTTTCTGGTGCGAAGGAACCGGGAATTTTATGATTGCCTTCCCCTCGCACTAAGCAAACAAGATTCCATCCTGATCAAAATCCGGGTGCAGACCCACATGCTCGACTTTGCTTTTGTAATGGTTTCCCAGTTGATAAAAGCGCAGGCTGTCCGATTCCGAATCGATCAGTTCGGTCAATTTTGCTTTGAACATCGTGTATTGCGCGGCATCCAGCAGGCACTCAAATACGGAGTTTTGCACCCGCTGGCCGTAGTCTACACAGACTTTTGCTACTTTGCGCAGCCTGCGACGACCGGCGGCTGTTTCGGTGTTGACATCATAGGTTACAAGCACCAACATAACGGCACCTCACTTCCAGAAAAACGGTGGGTACACTTCCAGGTCGCCGCGCAGAGCACGGGCCAGCAAAAGCGCCTGAACATAGGGCACCAGCCCCCAGGGCAGTTTTTCTTTCAAAAACGGATGGGTGATCTCTTCCTTCTTTTTGTTCTGCCATGCGGTCAGGAAAGCTTTGCGGCCATCATCCGTCAGCAGTACGGCACCATTTTCCTGCTTTTGCAGGTGTTTTGCCGTGATGATCTTTTGATTGATGCAGCTGATGACCAGCCGGTCTGCATAAACCGCCCGCAGTTCTTCCATCAGGTCAAGTGCCAGACTTTTGCGGCCGGGGCGCGGGCGGTGCATAAAGCCAACATAAGGGTCCAGGCCCACAGCGGTCAAGGCGGATGCACACTCCCGCGCCAGCATGCTGTAGGCAAACGAAAGCAGCGCATTCACATTGTCCAGCGGTGGACGGCGGCTGCGGCCCTCAAACACAAAATCCTGCTTTTGCTGCAGAATCAGGTCATTCAGGCAGTCAAAGTAGCGCTGGGCTGCCTCACCTTCCAGGCCGCGCAGCTGTTCCGGATCATCGCTGGTCTGTATCAGCGGCAGCGCGGCGGCCAGCTGGGTGGAGGTGCGTTTCAGTTTTTCGACCGGGACACGCTGGGGATGATCGCGGGTTGCGCGTTCCAGCACCCAGCGTGCGTTATACACTTTACCAAGGATAAAGCTCCGGGCATAGCGACAGCTCTGGGCCGGGTCATCCGACACGCGGTACTGCGTCTGACGCAGCAGCACATTGCCGCGTTCTTCCCCCACGGTGCGGGCCTGAAATCTGCCATACGGGTCAAAAAAGCAAAGGTCAATGCCCCGCCGGGCACAAGCTCCCATCAAAGCGGGGCTGGCACCCGCGTAAGTAAAGCAGACGATGCCTTCCAGCGTATGCAGGGCATAGCGGTGGGTTTCCTGCTTATTGCGGGTAACAACAAGGTTTTCGCCATCCAATGTCAGGTAAGCGTCCTCATTGATGACAAACAGGGTGTTGAGCAGCTTTCTCATGGCGCGCCCTCCTCAATATGCTCCCGCAGATACGCCGCCGGGTCTGCCTGCTGATACAGCGCCGGCAGGCAAAGCTCTTTCAGTGAGCAGGCATTGCAATGCTTGCCGGGTTTGCTTTTTGGGGTATAGCCGCGCGCAAACAGGCGGTTCATCTCATCCGCCATGGTCTGCGCGGTGCTGCGCAGTTCCGGTGTCAGGGAAACAGGTTCCCGCTGCCGGGTTTCTTCATAAAAGATTTCCCCTTCCGGCACCTCGCACACCAGCATTTCTTCCAGCGCCATGGCCTGTGCGCAGAGCTGCAAACGATCGGCATCGTTTACCTTGCTGCGGCCATGCTTATATTCCACGGGCATGGGCTGCCACAGGCCGCGGCGCCCCTGCAATGACACGCCGTTTGGATCCTTGTGAAACTCTACCACATCGCAGTCGCCGGTCAGTTTTAAGCGGTGGCTGACTACCCTCATACCGCGGGCGATCAGCAAATCGCCGCGTTTTTCCGTCAGGGTAACATCATGGCAGCGGGTATGCTGCAGGCGGCCTTCGGCGGTGCGTTGGTTTTCGGACCATTGTTGTTCCAGGTGTATGAGCGCCCACTGACGGCGGCAAAAGCTGAAATGCTGGATACCGGACATCAGCAGGTAATCATCTGGGGAAACCATTACGACAGCCTCTCACACGTTACCCCTGCCGGAAGATTTTCATCCACGGTCACCACATAGTCATGGTAGCTGCGCGGGAAGGCTACCCCTTCGGCACGCGTGACATGCACTGCATCAAACAGTTTATAGGACGGCGCATTGCCCAGCTCCGAATCATGCTTGAACACGATCAGTTCCCGAACTGCCATTTTGCCGCGGGCTGCACTGTGGTCATTTTCAAACATATTCAGGATTGCCTGCCACAGCAGCTGCAGGTCATCCTCTGAGAATCCTGTAGTTTTGCGGGCAAGGTTGGCCGAAACATAACCCTCTGCACGGTACAAACCATACGGGATCACATACTTGCGGCCCATCTCAGTGCCTTTTCGCTCTGCATCCGCTTCGGTCGTAATGGCAATACGGGTAATGGTCACTTCCTGCGGGAGAACAGGGTCTACCGAGCGTGCAAAGCTCAACTGAACCGGGCCACGCACCTGCCCACAGTTCAGTGCGCCTTTTACAAAGGTTGTCATAACGGCGCCAAATGTGCGGATATCATAAAAGTTCTGGCACATAAAGTCCCGGATTTTACGGTTCAACTCCGGGTCACCTTTCTTGGCGACTTTCAGGGCATCCTTGGCATCAGCATCAATGCCCAAGTATTCGAGTGCTTTTTTATCGCTGCGGTTCAGGGGGACCTGATCTTTAATGTAAATCTGGTATCCCGCTTCATCTTCTTTGGCCACTTCGACATAGTTGCGAATCTTACGCTTTAAGCAGACATCTGTAACAATGCCATATCCCGTTTCCGGGTCAACGCGCGGCATGTTGCCTGCATCCGGATCGCCGTTCGGATTTCCATTTTCAACGTCAAACAGAATTACAAAATCATACCGGTTTTTGATTGCCTGTGCCATTGTTATTCCTCCACTTTCTTTGTATAGCGTTCCTGTGTTTGATGATAATAGCCGAGAATAAAAGAGCCCTGTTCCGGCAGAGTCAGCCGTGCTGGGAAGCTTCCTTCTAATTTGCCGCCTGCCAAGGCTGCGATCTGCTTATCGTAATAAATCTTTTGTGGCTTGCTCATTTTTTGCATATGCTTTTGTGCCAGCATCAGAATTGTCGGGAATACAGTAGCTGGGGTGGATGCCGCCGCATTAAAATATCTGTCCTTGATGGTTGTATTGATATCCGGGTTTACCGCCATCTGGATTGCTTCCAGCACAGCAAAAAGCTGACCCATAACATACGGTTGATAATTTGTTTCCTTGTTATTTTCCACAGTTAATACCTCCTTTGGGCAACGGGGATCTTCATTACGCAGGTAGTATGCTTTTATAATAGCGGCACGGCCGCGTGTTACTTTTTGCTCTGCGCGGATACGCATCATAACGCCATCCAGCAGGGTTGCCGGGTACCTTGTATTATTCAGGATTGCACGCAAGACATCGCCTGCCAGCTGCGGTGATGCCGATGGGCTGCGGGAATTGGTGTTGACAGTTTCCTGCAGTAGCCAGTACAGCCCCAGCCGCGGGAATTTATCATAAGCAGGGCGCACAATCTCTAAGCGGTCATAATGCTTCTGCACATTATCAAGCAGCGTTTGAAATGTATCCTGCCAGAAAAAGCGAACCGAGAGGCGCGCCGCATTAGGGGCCAAGCCAAGCACATAAAAGTGCCTTTGTGGGTCAAGTGTCACGTTCTGCCACTCTACACGCTGTCCATGGACCAGCTTGTCCACTGCATTTCGCACATCGCTTTCGCTGACAGGCGCATCCATGGCAAACAATGCATCCATTGCTACCTGCTGGTAGGCGGTCTCACCACCTGCTGCCCAGCAGACAATGGTGGTATCGCCCACGCGCTGAACATGTTCCCTGTCTGCCAGCAGATAGTTTAATGCCTGTGCATAGGCAAAGGCCGCATAACTGCCAACCGGCGCATTGCCCCCCTGTTCATGTCCGTATGAGCAAAAAGCGTCCGCATTAAAAGAAACAATCGATGCGCCGGAAGACTGTGCCCCGGTCACGCCTTTAATCGCCGGGTGCAGGCGGGCAAGCGGTGCCTTTTGCCCTGTAACCAGGCATCGGATTTCCGGTGCATCCGTGTTCTTATCACACTGCCGCTGCCAGGCTTCCTGTATTTCCGGATCGTCCTGAACATAGTTTTCCCGAATCAGAAATACCAGATTGCCACCCTTGTAAAGTTCCTTGAGACTTTGTTCCAGCGCTGGATTCTGCTCCGCCGCCTTGGGGTCCCAGTTTATAAAAAAGTTCCGCACTGCCTGTGCCGCCTGACCGGGAACATTTTGTAAAATGGCAAGATGCAGCTCCTTTGCAGCGGCAAAGCACTGCATTGCACGCTCCGGTTTGCCTTTTCCGTCAATGCCGAGCATGTAAGCACTGTTATCACACAAAAAATTGGCTGCCACACCACTAGAGCGTTTAACCTGTTCCGGAACTTGCAGCTGACATGGAGCAAGCACTGTTTTTTTACCGCGCTTTTCCTCTTGCTGCAAGGGGTGCAATGCCATCAGTTGGCCGTTTTCATCCAGTTCCAAAGCCCAACTGACTTTTGCGCTTGTCCAACCGGGGCGCGTGATTTTGCCATTGGCCAGCAAATCTTCATAGCATTGTACCAAAGCCTGTAAAATCATCGGTACACCTCGCAGTCTGCCACATTCAACACACCATGTTCCAATTTTGCATGGAAATACATCGGGGTTATGTTCTGCGGGTCAGTGTAGTTAAAGTCATATAGCATGAATCCCAAATCCCGTGTTTCCTCAATGGTCGGGATTGGCCCGCCGGGCCATGCGCGGAATGCGGCAGGAAATTCACGGCACCCAAGATAGGGAGTATGAAAACACTGACCCCTGGACATGCGCCGGGTAACAATATCCTGGAACTTTCCCGGATTGTCGCTCGGTGCCGCACGGTCAGTCATCTCAAATTCTGCCTCAATCACATAATGAACATCCTGCAGCACCATGGCCGCACGCTGAACGATCTGCTGGGGCGTGGCAAGGTAAAGCTCTTTCCCTGTTCCCTGCATCGCGCTGCGTACATCGGAACAAAGAATTTTGCTTTTTACTTCGTTCCGACGGATGTTGGTAAAGCGGATGGGATTCATGACATAGATTTTCCGGATTTTCCACCGTAAACCGGGGTGGTAATAGATTGCTTCTACTATGCCGCGTGCCGCGGAAGGGGTGAGGACTTCATATGAAACCCTTTCGACTTTTAGCTCAGGCCTCGAGAGCAAAGCATAATTCCCCCATACTTCCAGCTGGATCATCTGCATCAACTCCTTTGCATTTCTATTTTCAGTTGTTTTTAATTTACATTTTTGCTATAGTTTCAATATACGCTACTTGGCACCAAATGTCAATCCTTTTATCATGTATACTTTTTGTTTGCTTTTCATCCGGTTTTCTTTTATAATAAGTTGCGTCGGCAGCTTATGCCGTGGATAGAAATAGTTGATTTTACTTTAGCGCACAAAAACGGCAGGGCAGGCTCCCTGCCGTTTTTGCTTTATGCAAACCAGGCTGCTCCCGTTTCAGCTTCCATAGCAAGGCCCGTGTTGTTATCGTAAAGGCTTCCGTCCGTTAATTCCCATATGCCTTCACTGATTTGGCAAACTGCCCCGGCATTCTCCAGCGTTTTCAGATGATCCGGGTAAACCGGAACACCATATTGCCCCAGTTGACGGAACAAAGTTTTGCTTACCTCTCCTGCACGCAATCGTGCAAGCAAATGTTCCCCTTTCCCTTGGGGAATGTATACGGTCACGGCAGGTGTTTCAATTAAGCGGAACCTCTCTGCCGCTGTTGCAAAGGGGAAAATGCGCCCTTCCATATCCTGCTCGAACCCTTGCAGAATTTGCTGTTCATCCAGTCTTTTATCTCCTTTTAAGGTACGGTAAAACAGAAAGTATGTTTCGATTGCTTCCAGAGATGCCAGATCTGCATATTTTTTCAGGACGCTTTGCGTTGCGGATACATTCTGTTCCAGCATGCGCGGTACATGCTGCCCTTCCAATGTGAAAATCTGTACCAAGCTCTGCTCCGCCGGGCGTCTTCCCTCTCGATTGCAGCGCCCCGCCGCCTGCAAAATGGAATCCAGACCTGCTTCCTCGCGGTACACAGCCGGGAAATCCACATCAACACCCGCTTCGATCAAAGAAGTTGATATCACACGGCAGGGCAGCCCATCTTTTAAGCGTTCCCGGATTTCCTGCAATAACTGTTTGCGATGGGCTGGGTATAGCAATGTTGTCAGGCAATAGCTGCCCTCTTTGGGCAGGTTATTGTATAATTCCTGTGCTGTTTTTCTCCGGTTTACAATACACAGCACTTGTTCCTGCGCTGCCAGTTCTGCGCCAAGCTGGCTTTGTTCCAACTCTCCGCGCATTTTCAGCGTTGTACGCCGGAATGCCTGATATTGCTCTTTGGGATGTGGGCAAAGTTCCGTCATCTGCAGCCCAGGCGCCAGTTCATCAAACAAGGGCTGCAAAGCTGGTTGTGTGGCCGTGCACAGTACCGCTGCTGCGCGGTAATGCTGTACCAGCTGCGCGATTGCCGCAACGCAGGGGCGCAAATAAGGAACCGGCAGGTTTTGTGCTTCGTCAAAAATGACCACGCTATTTGCAATGTTATGTAATTTACGGCATTGTGACGCATGGTTGCCGTAAAGTGATTCAAAGAATTGCACGGATGTGGTAACCACCACCGGAGCATCCCAGTTTTCCGCCGCCAATGCTTTGCGGTAGGCTGCCGGCTCATCATCTTCCTTGGCAGAGTAGTCCACCCCTGAATGGTGTTCCAAAACATTTTCTGCTCCTAATATTTCCGAAAACACATCCGCGGTCTGGTCAATAATGGATGTATAAGGGATCACATAAATAACCCGGTCCATATGGTTCTTTACAGCTAGCGAAAGCGCAAATGCCAATGACGCTACCGTTTTTCCCCCGCCTGTAGGAACGGTCAGGGAATAAAGGCCGCGCCGCCCTGTTTGCCCTGCCGTTGTACAAGCACTCAAAATTGAACTGCGGCGCTGATTCAAGGTTCCCTGGGGATTGCTCCATTTTGCGGTATATTGGTTCAACCTTTTCAGCAGTTCATCCATTGTCTGGCCTTGTCCGCGCGGTTTAGGGCTGCTCATAAAGTTTTCCGTATCCAGATAGTCCGCATCGACCAGGCAGGAATACAACATCCGGGTATAAAATGCCTGTGTAAAACGATTTTCCTTCATCATTTCCGGCTGGGGCGGTATGGACGGCAGTTTAATCTCTTTCGTCCATTGGGTATAGGGTTCAACGCTCTTTTTCAATCGCCCAAACATTGTCGCATCCTGCGCGGTATCGCTTCGGCCTCCTCCATCCGGCAGGCCGCTATGGTGTCCCGCAATAGCAAAAGCCAGTGGGATTTGACCATATCGGGCAGCCACCTGTGCACCAGCCGTTGAGTGATCCACTTTTTCTCCGCCTTGCAGGCGCTTTTGAAACTTTGTACTATATTTACCAATATCATGCAGTAATCCAAGCCAAGTTCCCTGTTGCTGGGCATCAAAGGCTGCTGCAAATTGCCCACATAGGACTGCCGTTCCCTGCAAATGGTCCGCTACCGTTTGGACGCGGGTTCCGTCTTCACTGATATGAGCCAGCATCTTTTTCTCCTGGTGCATAATCAAACTCCCTTCTGTTTTGCTTTTCTCTATTATAGCAGATCACTCATCCCATAATTCGGACTTTCACTCCAGTTCTGCAATCTTTGTCATACTATCCAAATTTATCCATGTAGAATTGTTAGCTATTCCCATTAGCAGATATTTTTGATAAAATAAGATATTATAGGGTTTATGAATTCACTTTCTTATATTACTTCTTCATCTTACCGAAAAATCATTTACGCAAGGAGTGAAAGGCCATGAAAAGGAAGTTATTCTCATTTTCCGCCAGTGTTATCACCGCAATAATGCTTACCGCTTGTGCTGCAGCGCCAGAAAATAAACCTGCTTCCTCCGCTGCTCTTTCCCCGACCAGTGAAGCTATTGCCACAGCTATACCATCCACTAGCAATGCCAACTGGAAGTTACCGCCGCAATATGATTTTGACGAGATGATTCCTCTCTTCTCTCGCGAAACCCACACTGCCGGTTACGCCGCTGCCCGAAATCTGTACGCTGTGCGCAAGGGCGAACGCTGGAGCCTGTTTAATGCTGCCAACTGTAATGCTTTTCTGGAAGATTTGTCAGAAAGCATCCCGTACCTGTATGGTGAGCAGGAGCTCTCCATTGGGGTAGATGATACATACGATTACCAGAAGCTGAATGCCCTGGAAGAACAGATTAACCAGGAGCTGGTTGCCCAACAAATGCCTTTTACAACCATGCTGGGCGGGCACGGCGGGTATGGCATCCAGTGGATTTTAGGTGACAGCCAGATTTACCGTTCTGCTATTGGTGTCTATACATTTAGTGGCACGCCCATCGAACAGGTGTATGCTCCTGATTTGGTTGGCATCCAGCAAGGCATTTGGGATGATGAATATGCCGGTTATCTTGTTGACAATTCTGCACCTTTTGCCGTTGCGGATAAAAGCGGTACAATTTTAACCGATTTCGACTACCAGGATGCCTGCATGGCCGGTGAATCTTTAATCGCGGTAAAGGATGCAGCCGGTAACTGGGGATATTGCGACCAAAACGGTGCTTTAGTAATCCCCTGCATTTATCAACCGCAGATGAGTTTGTCCATCATGAACGAAACTGTTGAATATCCTTACGCAGACTTATCCGGCATGGTAGTTGTGAAAAATCAATCCGGACAAAAGCTGGTTCTGGATGTTTACGGCAATGAGATAATTTCCGCTGGGCAATATGAAGATTTAGCCCCCGCGCGCGATGGCTGCGTATGGGCAAAACAGAATGGCCTTTGGGGCTTGCTGCAAGTACAGGATTATACCGAAAACAATGCCGACGTTATTCTGCCGGATGGATGCGTTGCACCAGATGTAACGCTTAGCCGAATTGATAGCCTTTGTACCTACACCACTGCTGATCATGGGCTGGTTATGCGTAAAGGTCCCGGTACAAATTATGAAAAAATGGATAATATCCCCTACGGTATCATCGTATGGGAATGCGGCTATAGCAGCAATGTGCCTGACTGGGTTGTTGTATATTACAATGGGATTTATGGTTGGGTCAGTGATGAATACTTGGCTACCCACTATTTATTCCACTAGTAAATAATAAATAAAAAAGCAGGTGTTCATGTAGAAACGATATCGTCCTCCACGTGAATACCTGCTTTTTATAGCTTCTTTTATTATATCTGTTCTGTGCCGCTATTTGTCTCTGTATGAAATAAATAGCCGCTTATGCATTTGAATGAAGTGTTCTGTTTGTTTGCTTTTTTACTTAAAAGAATCGCGTAGGAGGCTCTCTTAACGAAAGCGCCGACCTCTCACACCACCGTGCGTACCGATCGGTACACGGCGGTTCAACCGCATAAGTGCAAGGACTCGTAGTAGCGCCTGAGGATACTAAAATATCCTGCTCCTGCGAGTCTTTCGTTTGCAATGGAACCTTTTAATACAGGACTACCGGCGATACGCCAATAACCCAGTCTGGAATTGCCCCACTGGTACTATTCCAAAATTCTTCGTTTGAGTTTCATTACTCATCGATATAATCTTTATCGAACCACTCGCCTAGCGAGTGGTTTTAGACATACAAAAAAAGCACCCTAGCTTACGCTATGGTGCTCTCCCTGGTGACCCGTGCGGGAATCGAACCCACGTTAACGGCGTGAGAGGCCGCTGTCTTAACCGCTTGACCAACGGGCCATAAAAAAGAGAAGCCGGCATCTACCTATTTTCACAGGCCGTTTCCAGCCAACTATCTTCGGCACAAGTGAGCTTAACTTCTGTGTTCGGAATGGGAACAGGTGGTTCCTCACCGTCATCGACACCGGCCATACCCTGACCAACGTCAGCTTCTCTTTCTTAGAAGGCATATACCTTCAAAACTGAATATCGAACTGCTTTCAGCAAATGAAGTATCAATCGAAAATGGGGTCAAGCCCTCGACCTATTAGTACACGCTTGCTCAATGAC
>OJLA01002040.1_pt1 | contig 12523 bp, 8 predicted proteins | sample 1596611 | NCBI WGS metagenome assembly OJLA01 (sample SAMEA4350168, study PRJEB24818) | metagenome | biome: human; feature: gut; material: faeces | place: Denmark | collected 2013-09
GGCTGCGACTATGCCGCAGACCGAACAGGATGCGGCGCGGTTCACGCAGGCAGAGGGCAAGCTGCGCGCAGCCCTGCAGCAGAGCACCGGGGAGGGAACAGAGGACCTCGCCGCACTTTTCTGGGCCTATGACGGCCAGAACGGCAACCTCTTTGGAGAGTTACCGGCGTTCAGCGCCGAAGTGATCGCCACGCAGCCGATGGACGACGAGACCTGGGACGCGCTGTCGCTGTTTGCCTACAAGCGCTATGCGCGCGAAAACGGTTGGCCGCTGATGATCGGGGCAGAGGCGCTCCGCGATACCTTTGCAAGCTATTTCCCACTGGACAGCAGCACGTGGCAGGACCGCAGCTCGCACTATCTGACGTATCAGGACGGGATCTACACCCGCACGGTCTATGACGACGGGCACCATAGCCGGTACTGCTATCTGCGCGGCGTCCAATGCAAGCAGGACGGGTCGATCGAGCTGCGGTTCGACTCGCTGGAGCTTCCGGCCGATATGGAATATAAGACCGCGGACGCGAGCATCCGCGCGGTCTTTGACTACGCCGGCGTGACAGAGCTGCAGCCGCCGGCGTTCCGGGAGGCCGTCTGGCAGGCGTTCTCTGCCGGCGTCCTTCCGCTGGAAGGGAACAACACCGGGCGCATTGTGACCCTCTGCCTGACCGGCGACGCCGCGCAGCCGTTCCTGTTTATGGAATGTAACTGAGGACGGAACATACGCGGTGGATTTTTGCGGCCGGATGGGGTATAGTAGGGGAAAAGCTTTTTAGAAAGGAAGCAAACCCATGTGTACTGCAGCAGCTTTTCAGACAAAGGACTTTTATTTCGGCCGGACGCTGGACTACGAATGCTCCTACGGCGAGTGCGTGACCGTCACGCCGCGCCGCTATCCCTTCTCGTTCCGCCACATGGGGCGGCTGGACGCGCATTACGCCATGATCGGTATGGCGCACGTCGCGGATGGGTATCCGCTGTACTATGACGCTGTCAACGAAGCCGGACTCGGTATGGCCGGGCTGAACTTCGTCGGCAATGCGCAGTATGCCGAGGTACAGGAGGGAAAGGAAAACGTGGCGCAGTTTGAGCTGATCCCATGGATCCTCGGCCGCTGCGCCACGGTCCGTGAGGCGCGGGCGCGGCTGGACGCGCTCAATCTGGTCGGCACACCCTTCAGCGAGCGCTATCCCGCCGCGCAGCTGCACTGGCTGCTAGCAGACAAGGACGAGGCCGTCGTCATTGAGTCGATGGCCGACGGCCTGCACGTCTATGACGACCCGGCGGGCGTCCTGACAAATAACCCGCCGTTCCCGCAGCAGCTGTTCAACCTGAATAACTACATGGCGCTCTCTCCGCGGCAGCCGGAAAACCGGTTCTCCGGGGCGCTGGGACTGCACTGCTACAGCCGCGGCATGGGCGCGCTGGGCCTGCCCGGCGATCTGTCGTCCATGTCCCGCTTCGTGCGCGTGGCCTATACGAAGCTGAACGCCGTCTGCAGGGACACGGAGGCGGAGAACGTCAGCCAGTTTTTCCACATCCTCGGCGCGGTAGAGCAGCAGCGCGGCTGCTGCGAGGTCGAGCCCGGCGCATATGAATACACGATCTATACCTCCTGCTGCAACGCGACCCGCGGCATCTACTACTATACGACCTATGACAACCACCAGATCACCGCAGTCGACCTGCACCGCGCGGAACTGGAGGGGGAAGCCCTCAGCAGCTGGCCGCTCGTGACCGGCGAGCAGATCTTCCTCCAGAACTGAAACGGAAAAGCAGTTCAACGCCGTCGTCGCGTCCAACACGCACGCGCGGCACCTGTATGAGCGCCTCGGGTTTACCCAGCTCGGCGTCATCCCCGGCGGCTTCCGCATGAAGGACGGCCATTACGAGGATATCTGCCCCTACTATCATACTCTGTAAAAAACAGCCTGCGCCGCACAGATCGCGGCGCAGGCTGCTGTTTAATTTGTTTTGCCCGATGGATCAATGAACCACAGAAAATCCGGCAGCGTGATGCGGCGGGAAACGAAGCTGCGCGGCACCTGATACGGGTCCATGCCGGTCTGATACGTCCAGCCGTCCATGCGCAGAGCAAACGTGTAGTAGTCTTTTGCCACATCCATCGTCAGGTAGCTGTATTTTCCCTCCGGGTAGCACAGCACATACGGGATCTGGCCCGTCGCGGCGGCCAGCGCGGCGTTGGAGCGCTCCATCTCCTGCCGGAGCGCAGCCTCGTCCATGGCGCTGAGATTTCCGTGCGTGTAGGTATGGCTCTGGATGCTGACGAGGCCGGAGGCCGCCATCTCATACACCTGCTCCTGCGTCATCTTGTGTGTGCTGCCCATGGCATTGCCGATGACGAAGATGGTCGCCTTGGTCTGGTATTTTTCCAGCAGGGGATAGAGGACGGTGTAGTTGTCGTCATATCCATCGTCAAAGGTCAGGATGACCGGCTTTTCATAGTCCTCGATGTGCGCCAGGTCTGAAAACCAGATCGCTTCGTACCCGTTCTCCTGCAGATACTGCAGCTGCTCCTCCATGGAAGCCGCGCTGACGAACAGATCGGAATAGCCCCAGATCTCGTCACCCACCGCGTGGTACATCAGCACCGGCACGTTCCACCCCTCCGGGATCTCGCCGACGGTCTGCCGCTTCGCCAGATACCGGCTCCCGTCCGGCGCCAGCCCCCATTCGAGGCCAAGGCGCGCAGCCGCGTCTTCCAGCTTTACATAATCCTGTCCGCCGAAGCTGATAGATTCAAGATCATCCAGAATGCCCGGCTCCGGCTGCAGCGGCGCGGCGGACTCCAATATGTCCGCCACCGCGGCCCACAGCGTTTCTTCTCCTGTAAAGACCTCGTTCAAAGTCTGCATCGGCGCATCCTCCGGAACATCCTCTGCCCGGATCCACTCTGATTCCCGCGTCGAATAGACATCGGTCAGCCGCCCCAGCACCCAGACCGGCTCTGCCGGCAAAACCGCAGCTTCCGGCTCCGGTTCTTCTGCGGCGACAGGGACTTCCACCGGTTCGGCGGGCACGGGCGGCTCTGCCGGGACCGGCTCCGGCGCAGCCGTGGCCTCTGCCGGAGTTTCCGGCAAAGCCGCCTCCGGCGCGGCGCAGGCGCACAGCAGCGCCAGCAGGCAAAGACAGACGAGCAGACGGGAGATACGCATACGGGATGTCCTCGTTTCACGCTTTTTTATCAGTTTATCATGTTTTTCCGGCAGAAACAAGCCCGAAAAACGGTTTTCCTTGACGGCGGTGCGGCTGCTGACTATAATATAGTATAACTTCATCAGGAGGGACGGCCTTCTACTATGCTTCGAATGTTTTTCCGCAGGATCCGGCCGGGCCAGCTGATCGTGCTGGTGTTTCTCGGGATCATCCTGCTTGGGGCGGGGCTGCTGTGTCTGCCCGCCGCGGCAAGGTCCGGCCGGCCAACGCCGTTTCTGACGAGCCTGTTCACCGCGACCTCCGCGACCTGCGTCACAGGCCTCATCCGCGTCGATACCGGTACGCACTGGACGATGTTCGGCCAGGTGGTGATCCTGCTGCTCATCCAGGTCGGCGGCCTGGGCCTGGTCACGCTGACCAGCTTTTTTGCGCTGGCAGCCAAGCGGCGGATGGGCTTCCGGGACCTGCGGCTGCTGGGCGAGAGCGTTTCGGCCAGCGGCTATTCGCAGGCGACCGAGGTGCTGAAGATCGTCATCCGGCTGGCGTTCCTGTTCGAGGCCATCGGCATAGTGCTGCTGGCGTTCGCCTTTGTGCCGCAGTTCGGGCTGGAGGGCATCTGGATCAGCATCTTCACGGCGATTTCGGCGTTCTGCAACGCGGGCTTTGACCTGTTCGGCCGGTTCGGGCAGTATTCGTCGCTGGTGCCTTTCGTCCACAATTACTATGTACAGGCCGTCGTTATGTTCCTCATCATGGCGGGCGGCTTGGGCTTCATGGTCTGGGTCGAGCTGGGCGAGTGGCGCAAAAAGCGCCGCCTGTCCCTCCACGCCAAGGTCGTGCTGGCTTTCTCGGCGATTTTGTGGGTCGGCGGTGCGGTGCTCATCGCCCTGATGGAGTGGTCGAACCCCAAAACGATGGGCGGCCTCTCCCCGGACGGCAAGGTCATGGCGGCGCTGTTCCAGTCGGTGTCTACCCGCACGGCGGGTATGAACACCATCGACCTTGCGGCGTGCGGGCCCATCACCAAGCTGCTCATGAGCGTGCTCCAGTTCATCGGCGCGGCCCCCGGCTCCACGGGCGGCGGTGTCAAGGTGACGACCTTCGCCGTGCTTATTCTGACCATCCGCAGCGTGGCACAGGGCCGCGATGACTGCGTGATCGCCGAACACCACATCGAGTCAAAGACCGTCTACCGCGCCCTGACCATCATCATGCTGGGCATGGTGGCAGCGCTGGGCTCGGCGGTGGTGGTCTACTATAACACCTCGGACGCCGTGTCCGTCATCGACGCGATCTTCGAGTCCTGCTCGGCGTTTGGCACGGTGGGCCTGTCGGTGGGCGTGACCGCCCAGCTGAACACCGGGGCAAAGCTGCTGTATATGCTGGTCATGTTCATGGGCCGCGTCGGCCCTGTCTCGCTGGCAATCAGCCTGACGAGCAAACCCAGCGACAACAAACGAAAGATCCTGCCGGTGGGGCAGATCAATGTAGGCTGACCAAAAAAGAAGCGCTGCATCGCAGCGCTTCTTTTTTGGTCAGTGAGCGTAGATCTCAATAATGTTCAGCAGCACTTCGGTTGCCTTATCCATCCGCTCCACGGTGGTGCACTCGCAGACGCCGTGGAAGTTGAAGCCGCCGGTGCCGAGGTTGGGGCAGGGCAGACCTTTCCAGCTCAGAACAGCGCCGTCGGTGCCGCCGCGCACGGGGACTTCCTCCGGGGTCAGGCCGGCCTTCTCAATGGCCTTGCGGGCGTTCTCGACGAGGTGGAAGTGGGGCTTGATCTTCTCGATCATGTTGCGGTAGCTGTCCTTGATCTCGACTTCCACCGTGCCCTCGCCGTACTTGCCGTTCAGGTAGCACGCGATGTGGAGCAGGTTGTCCTTCTTGAACTGCAGCTTGCCCGCGTCGTGGTCGCGCAGGATGTAGCCGAGCTTGGCCTCGGTCACGTCGCCGTACATCTGGCACAGGTGGTAGAAGCCCTGATGGCCCTCGGTGGTCTCCGGGCGGGCCATGACGGGCAGGGCCTGATGGAACTCCATAGCCACATTGGAGGCGTTGATCATCGCATCCTTGGCGGAGCCGGGATGGACCGAGAAGCCGTGGACGGTGACGGTGGCGCTGGCCGCATTGAAGTTCTCGTATTCGATGCCGCCCACGTCGCCGCCATCGACGGTGTAGGCGAAGTCGGCCCCGAAGCCGGGAATGTCGAAGAGGGAAGCGCCCTCGCCGATCTCCTCATCGGGGGTGAAGGCGATGCAGATCTTGCCGTGGGGGCGGCCCTCGGCCATGAGGGTCTCGGCGGCGGTCAGGATCTCGGAGACGCCCGCCTTGTCGTCAGCGCCCAGCAGGGTGGTGCCGTCGGTGGTGATGAGGGTCTCGCCCTTGAGCTCTTTCAGGAAGGGGAAGGTGGAGACCTTCATGACCATGCCGGTGGCGGGCAGGGTGACGTCGCGGCCGTCGTAGTTCTCATGCAGGATGGGGTTGACGTTCTCACCGGAAGCGTCGGGCGCGGTGTCCATGTGGGCGATGAGGCCCAGCGCGGGCTTGCTCTCGCAGCCGGGGGTGGCGGGGATGGTGCCGTAGACGTAGCAGTGCTCATCCACAAAGGCGTCCTCGATGCCGATGGCCTTCATATCCTCCACAAGGATGCGGGCAAGGTCAAATTCCCGCTCGGCGGAAGGGTGGGTGCCGGAGTTGGGATCAGAAGTGGTATAAACGCGGACATATTTCAGCAGTCGCTCGTAAGCACGCATAAGCTTGATGCTCCTTTGTTTTGATTTGATTCTATCATACCTGTTTTGTGACCGTTTTACAAGAGGTAAGAGGAAGAAAGGCCGCATTTCTGGGGTGGGGAAAAGCTCCCGGAGATGCGGCCCTCACAATGCAGCAATACCACAAGAAATTGAGCTGTCAAGAGGGAAGATGCCCCGAAGATCCGCGCTTCTTTTTGTGGAATCGGCGAATAGCGACCGGCGGCGGGAAGTGTTACAATAGAACGCGGTGTGTGTGCGCACACAAAAACAAAAAGAGGAGACTGCGGCGCTATGGAACAACTTTATCTGATGCCCGGACAGGAACGCTGTGAAAAATTCAGAGATGGCAACGGGGTGCCCAAGGTCCGCTACTCCTACTGCTCGCTCCACGGTGCGCTGTTCCACTGCGTCAGCCGCAGTGTGGAGGAAGCCCAGCGCCTGTGCGAGGATTGGCTCGTCGGGCAGGATCGCTGCTACCGCAACTAAAAACGACCGCCCGGAACGTGATGCAAGCGTTCCGGGCGGTTTTCTGTGTTCAGCCGATGATCTCGTACTGGAAGTATTCACACTTGATCTTGCTGCCGACCTCGATCTCCGGCGGCAGCAGTGCCAGCGCCACCGGGTTCAGCTCGTCGCTGGCAATATCCGTGCGGCGCAGGTTGACGTAATCGCCGTCAAAGCTGACGACCTCATAGTACCATGGACCCATAGAACATCCCTCTTTCGTTTTCTTTTATCATAAGTTGCGGAAGAGGGTTTGTCAACGGGAGGCGTGGGCTTTTAATATCCAAGTTGAAAGAACACGGTCTTTCTACTTGACATAGCAGGAAAGTTCGGGTAAAATAATATGCGACAATGCGCCATCGCCAAGCGGTAAGGCAGGGGACTTTGACTCCCCCATCGTAGGTTCGACTCCTGCTGGCGCAACTGAAAACCGTCTACTGAGTTCTTCGCTCGGTAGGCGGTTTTTGTGATTCGGAGGCATGTTTTACCCCGGCACCGGCAGCAGACTCTTTTTGAACGTTTCGTTCGCGGTGACGCTGTGAAGACCATCCTTCTTGAAGTGAAAGCTCTGGCTGGAGCGGGGCGGACGCTGCTGCGCGAAAAAAATCTGCTTCCGTAAACACAGCCTCCTTCTGTGTGGCGTTCCACTTTTAGGATATCCACAGCAGCGCCGAAAATCGGTGATTATGGCAACGGAATATTGGAAAATTTATAGAATATTTTATCTGGAACCTTTATTTTGCGCGGAATGCTTGACAAGAAAATATTTTTTGCAATAATAAACTTATAGGAAAAATCTTTTATCCATCGGACCCACACCCGGAGGTAAATGCGATGTCGCTCAGTCTGAATCAAATCAATGCGTCCGCCTACGCCAAAGCGGCGGCGGCGCTGGAACAAAACGGAAAAGCCACGGTGGCCCATCCCACGGGGTCGGGCAAAAGCTGTATCGCGTGGCAGCTGGTCGCCGACCATCCGCAGGCCTCCTTTGTCTGGCTGGTGTACGGCCAAGCGCGGCTCACCCTGCGCAAGGCGGATGTCAGCCGCTACAACGACGGCGTTCTTCCCCCAAACGTCGTCTTCTGCGATTGCACTGCTCTGGCCGAGGCGACGGCCGAGCAGTGGATCCGGCTGGCAGCCAAAAAGCCGGATTATATCATCTTTGACTGCTATCATGAGGTCACAGCGGCATGCTGGGCAAAGTCGGCCCAGCGGCTGCTCCTGCTCTGCCCGGAAGCGAAGCTGCTGGGCCTGACCGTGCCCAATAGCACCGAGAACTGCCGCGCTGCGGGCGATCTGCTGGAAGGCGCGGTCGTCTCCCGGATGACGGTAGGGGAGGCCATGGCACTGGGCACGCTGCCGGTTCCCTCCAACTATGCGGCGATGCTCTGGCCGCAGGAAGGCCAACTGGCCATGCTCCGCGCCCGGATCAAGAATCTGCATCTGCCCACGACGAACAACACGCTGACGGCCCTCTACGATGAGATCGGCTGGGCGGTGCGTCAGGCCGAGAACCCCACCGACCTGCTGCCCCGCGTCCTGACCGATACGCAGGGGCGGTATCTGGCCGTGTTCGAGTCCGAGGATTACCTCGATGAGATCCGGGAGCCGCTGGAAGCGTTCCTGCGCAGCACGGACGCAGCGGTGCATTTCTACCGTGCCGAGTGCGACTGCCTCGCCGAGTCCGAGGAGGTCCGGAAATTCTGCACCGCCGCCGAGCCGGGCCCCAAGGTGCTGTTCTGTGTCAACACGCCGGGCGTCCAGCAGCCCATCGAGGGGCTGGCCGGTGCCATCCTCGTGCGGGAGAGCGGGGAGCCGGGGACGTTCCGTCAGATGCTCTGCCGTGCGCTGGTGGCGTGCGGCCGCAAGCCGGTGCCGGTGTTCGACCTGACCGCGAAGTTTGATGGCCTCGGCAATGGCCGCGTGCTGCAGAAGGAGTGCACCACCGCCATGCTCCGCGCGGGCAGCGAGCACCCCGGCTTCCAGCAGCAGAAGCCCATGCGCCAGAGCTACCATCTGTACTGCTGCCTGAAAAAGGAACTGGAAGCCCGGTGGGATGCCTACTACGAAGCGGCCGTGGCTGCCGCCGCGAAGGAAGGAACCCTGCGGCTGCCCTATCATTACGTCACCGAGGACGGTCTGCCGCTGGGCCGCTGGCTGGAAACGCAGCGCTTGGTCCGCGCCGGGCAGAAACCCGGCCGTCTGGACGCCGACCGCATCGCCAAGCTGGACAAGCTGGGCATCGAGTGGAAACAGCGCTCGGAGCTGGCTTGGGAGCGGGCCTTTGCCGCCGCCAAGAAGTATCGCGATGACCACGGCGACCTGCTGGTCCCGGTGCGCTACCACGACCGCAGCGGTTTTGCGCTGGGCGAGTGGATCGTCTACAACCGCCAGCGCTATATCAGCGGCAACCTGACCCGCGCCCGCATTGAGCGCTTGGAAGCCATCGGCATGGTGTGGAACGCCTCCACCGACCTGTGGGAGCAGAGCTACGCCGCCGCAGCCCGGTATTATCTGGAACACAAGGACCTCGAAGCGCCCATTAAATACGTCACACCGGACGGTTTCGCGCTGGGCGTCTGGCTCAGCAGCCAGCGCAGCGCCTACAAGAACGGGGATCTGACGGAAGAACAGATCGAGCGGCTGGAGGCCATCGGGATCAACTGGGTCAACCGGAATGTCCGCAAATGGCAGGAAAACTTCGAGGCCGCCAAGAAATATAAGGAGACCTATGGCAACTTGGAGGTCCCTTCCAACTATGTCACGCCGGACGGCGTCCTGCTGGGCAAATGGATCGCCCGCCAGCGGTACACATGGCAGAACCCGGAGCATTCCAGCGCCCGCGTCACGCCGGAGCGCAAGGCCCAGTTGGATGAGCTGGGCATGGTCTGGGAGAAGTACGACCCATGGCAGGAGCGCTACGATCTGGCGAAGAAGTATCAGGAAGAGCACGGCGATCTGAACGTGCCGCTGAATTATAAATCTGAGGATGGCATCTGGCTGGGCAGTTGGCTTTACCGCCAGCGCCAGTATCTGCGCACCGGGGATCCGCGGCTGGCCGACGATCACCGCAAAGAGCTGGAAGCGCTGCTCAAGAGCGAAAAGCCCTCCAAGCAGCATCCGGCCCACCGCCGGAGCGAGAACCTGCGGGAGCAGAACTGGGAAAACAACTTCGACGCAGCCAAGCAGTATTTTGAGGAACACGGCAACCTGCTGGTGCCCTCCAATTACGTCAGCGCCGACGGTTTCCGGCTGGGCGTCTGGATGTCGAACCTCCGCGCCGCCCGCAAGACCCGACCGGATTCCTTCCAAGTGACACAGGAGCACATCGAGCGGCTGGACGCCATCGGGATGGAGTGGGACGCCCGCATTGCCAAGTGGGACCTTGCCTATGAGCACGCAGAGGCCTACGCTCAGCAGCACGGCGATCTGCTCCCGCCCGCGACCTTCCGCTGCGAGGACGGCTTCGGCCTCGGCGACTGGGTGCGCCGGATGCGCACCGCCTACGTCGAGCATGACCCCAAGCTGACGCCGGAGCGGATCCACCGCCTGAACCAAATCGGGATGCAGTGGGTGCTGCACCGGAAAGAAGAGCAATAAAAAAAGCGAGACTGCTGGAAAAGCCCAACAGCCTCGCTTTTCATTTTATAGGTCGTCCAGTTCCGTCTGCAGCTGCGCCAGCGCGGTGCGGATGGGCAGGTGCTGGGGGCAGACAGCCTCGCACCTGCCGCAGCGGACGCAGTGGCTGGCCTTTTCGGCGTCCGGGAAGTGGGCAGCCCACTGCTGTTTCACGGCATCCGGCTGGCCGAACATCCCCAGCTTGTTCCAGATGCTGAAGTTGTCCGGGATGTCCACCCCCATGGGGCAGGGCATACAGTACCGGCAGCCCGTGCAGCCGATCTTGATCCGGCTGTGCAGGATGCGGGCCGTCTCGGCCACGGCGTCCATTTCAGCGTTGTTCAGGGGCCGGAACTGGGCGAAGGTGGCAAGGTTGTCGGCGAGCTGCTCCTCGGCGCTCATGCCGGAGAGGATGAGGTGGACGTTCTTGTGGCTGCCCACCCAGCGCAGCGCCCACGAAGCGGCGCTGGCGTCCGGGTCAAGGGTGGCCAGCGGGGCGGCGGCGTCTGCCGGGAGATTGGCCAGCGTGCCGCCCTTGATGGGTTCCATGACGATGAGGGGGATGCCCAGTTCTTCCGTCAGCGCGTAGCCCCGGTCGCCCGCGATCTCCTCGGCGCGGTCGTCGGTGTCGAGGTAGTTGTATTGCAGCTGGCAGAAATCCCACGGCTGGTCCCGCAGGATATGCTCCAGCCCGGCGGCGTTGTCGTGGCAGGAGAAGCCGAAGTTTCGGATGCGCCCGGCCTTTTTCTCCTCCCACAGCCAGTCCACGATGCCCAGCGCCTTGGCTTGGTCGTACCGGGCCGTATGGAGGGAGTGGAGCAGGTAGAAGTCGATGTATTCGACGCCCAGCCGCTCGAACTGCTCGCGGTAGATCTTCTGGGCCTTTTCCAGCGAGTCGCACTGCCACACCGGCAGCTTGGTGGCCAGATAAAAGCTCTCGCGGGGCCACTTGGCGATGACCCGCCCCACGAAGGGCTCGCTTTTGCCCCCATGGTAGGGGTAGGCGGTGTCAAAATAGTTGACCCCCGCCTCGCGTGCGGTGTTCAGCAGCGCCTCGGCCCGCGCTTCGTCGATGCCGCCGTCCGGCAGCGTCGGGAACCGCATACAGCCGTAGCCCAGCAGCGAAGTGGTGAGGTTTGCTTTTTCCCAATGACGGTGTTCCATAGAGACTCTCCTTTTTCAGTGCTTCCTCTTTTTCCGGTCATCCCAGACAAAATAAACGGTATAGGCAGCGAAGACGACCAGCGCTGTCCGGGTGACAGCCTTGCTCAGGCGGATGCCGGCGGGCTGGTAGACGAAGTCGATGGTGCTTTCCCCGGCGGGGCAGAGGACGGCCATCAGCCCCTCATCCACCCGCAGGATGTCGGCCTCGCGGCCGTTGACCGTGGCGGTGAAGCCGTCGTCGTAGGGAACGGAGAAGAACACGAGGTTGGCGGTGTCCAGCGTGATCTCGGCGTGGAAGCCGGAGTTCGTCATCTGGAAGACGCTGCACGCCGAGGCGCGGCGGTCGGCGCAGTCCTGCACGTAGCGGTCATAAGTCAGGTCGTTCAGCTCGGCGGCGGGCAGCTCGGTCAGGTACTGGCCGTAGGCGGCTGCGTCCTCCTCCGAGAGGACCAGCGCCCGCATCAGCAGGTTCGAGCGGGTGACGGTGATCGTGGACTCATAGGCGTCCTCGGTGAGGTAGTAGTCGTAGGTGAAGCCCATGGGCACATAGTTGACGTTTTCGTAGAGGGTGAAGCCGTCCAGCGTGTCGTAGTAGCTCCAGCCGTCGTCTGCCACGGCGAGGAAATCGCTCTGGTGGGCGGGTGTGGTGATGAGGTACTTCACGCTCAGCAGCCCCCGCAGCGCGTAATTTTCCAGCTCCGGCTGGCTGCGGACATCCCGCTTGACGCCCAGTGCCGGGTAGAAGCTGAGGATGCTGGGAGCCGCCGTGCTGCCGAAGTATTGCAGGCTGCTCTTGTCCAGCCAGAGGCCGAGGTTGTCGTGGGTCTTGAAGGTGTCGATGCGCCAGTCGCCTTCGGGGAGGTCTTCCTTGAGGGCGAGGGCGTTGGTGTATTCCTCCACCAGATCGCTGTCGGTATTCCACTGGCCGAATTTGCCGATGCCGATGTGGGTGATGCCGAACAGGCAGCTGAAAGCCAGCACCGCCGCCAGCATCCGCTGGGGCAGGCGCTTATCCTGCCGCCAGCGCCGGGCGATGAAGCGGTAGACCAGCAGCCCCGCCAGACCGAAGCCGAGAACGGCGGCATACTGGCCGGGGTTCTGCAGAACGCCCAGCGTCCATTCCTTCGTGGAGGTGTCCTGCACCGGCACCAGCGCGAAGGCCAGCGTCGCGATCATCAGCCAGCCGATCCGCTTGACCGGGCGGTCCAGCTCCACGGCGGGGTCTTCCAGCGCGTTGACGGTCATGGCCGCGAGGATCAGCACCGGCATATAGAACCACCGGGCGTAGTAGCTGGAATTGAGGGCGT
>OJLA01002046.1_pt1 | contig 12502 bp, 9 predicted proteins | sample 1596611 | NCBI WGS metagenome assembly OJLA01 (sample SAMEA4350168, study PRJEB24818) | metagenome | biome: human; feature: gut; material: faeces | place: Denmark | collected 2013-09
TGCGTTTTCACGGTGCCGGCGCTATCGTGAGCCAGCTTAAGGAAGATGGTTTTATAGAGGCTGTAGACATTCCGCAGTTGGAGACATTTGCCGCAGCTACGCTCTTCGCACAGTCGGAAGGCATCATCCCTGCACCCGAAAGTTCCCATGCCATCGCCACTGCTATCCGCGAGGCAAAGAAGGCTAAGGAGGAGGGCACTTCGCCCGTGATTCTGTTTAACCTGTCGGGACACGGATTGATTGATATGGCGGCTTACGACTCGTATATATCGGGCGACCTGCAGAACTATTTTGTCACTGACGATGATGTGAAGGCAAACACCGATTCCCTCGACAAAATCATCTGATAGTTAATAGTTATATGAGAGGGCGTTACAAGATTTTATTAAGAACTTAGCCCTAAAAGGGCAAGATGTCGTTAACCGCGGGTAGCCCCGTATGGGGCACCAGTGGTTAACGATGCTTACTACAATAGCACAACCCTGAAACGGGTTGCATAAATGTGTGTTAATCGAGTGACAATTCAACCCGTTTCAGGGTTGAGTCAATAGGAGAGACCATTGATCCACGGGTAAGCCGTCGGCATTACCCGCGGTTAACAGGATGAATCCCCTTGCGGGGATTTTCCGGTCATACATTGCAAAGCGATATCACTATATTTAGGATAAAATCATAGTTTTGCAACACCCTCTATTGTGTAAAAACTTATATGTTTATGGAAAAATTATTGCGGGTGACACCCGGTAAAAGTCTGTTCCTGTTTGTGTGTTGGTGGGTGCTTTCCACCATTCTCGGCTCGATATTGATAAGTCTTGTCGGCACCGGTACTGTCGGGCGTTTGCGTTGCGCGATTGTAATCCAGGATATATTTGTCTTTGTACTGCCGGTGTTGCTTACAATGGTGATAGCTTCGGTCGCTCCTTTGCGTGTCATCGGTATCGACAGGAAAGTGAGTGTAAAGATGATTGTTATGATTACGCTTGTCGCGGTTGTTTCCATACCCGCCATGAACAATATCGTGGCGTGGAACGAGGCTATTCATCTTCCGGAGTCATGGCAGGGACTGGAAACGGTGTTGCGCAATAGTGAAAATGCCGCGAAAGCCACTGTGGAGGGTATTATGCAGGGCACTTCGGTGGGAGACCTTGTTGTCTCGGTGTTGATAATGGGTGTGCTTACAGGTTTTGCGGAGGAATTGTTTTTCCGTGGCGGTCTGCAGCCGCTTCTCGCGTTTGTCATGCGCAACCGTCATGCGGCGGTGTGGGCTACCGCTTTCATTTTCAGTGCGGTACATCTGCAGTTTTTCGGCTTTTTTCCCAGACTGTTGATGGGCGCGTTTTTCGGCTATCTTGTCCTTTGGTCAGGCTCGATTTGGTCGTCGGTGTTTGCCCACGCGCTCAACAATTCGCTCGTGGTGATTAATTTCTGGCTGATAAACAAGGGCGCCGTGAGTGCCGATGCCAATAATTTCGCCACCGGCGGCTCCGCCTTCGATGTGACAATCGCTGTCGTGAGCGCACTTGCCACAGCCGCGCTGATTTACCTTATCAGTCGTCAAACTTCTTGCGATAGAACATAAAGTCGCGACCGAGATATTTCTCGCGTACGGTAGGATTTGCAGCAAGTTCTTCCGAAGTGCCGTGAAATAGTATCTTGCCCTCGAAGAGCAGATAGGCGCGGTCGGTGATACGCAGTGTCTCCTGTGCGTTGTGGTCGGTGATGAGGATGCCGATATTTTTCTCTTTCAGGTGATACACCACAGATTGTATATCCTCCACCGCGATAGGGTCGACGCCCGCAAACGGCTCGTCGAGCATGATGAATTTCGGGTTGATGGCAAGACAGCGCGCTATCTCGGTGCGTCGGCGCTCGCCGCCCGACAGCTGGTCGCCAAGGTTTTTGCGCACTTTTTGCAGGCGGAATTCCGAGATGAGGCTTTCAAGCTTTTCCTGCTGATACTCTTTCGATGTGTTGGTCATCTCCAGCACCGCCCTGATATTGTTTTCCACGCTAAGCTTGCGGAACACCGACGGCTCCTGTGCAAGGTAGCCGATACCGTTTTGTGCGCGTTTGTACACGGGATATTTCGTGATGTTCAGGTCGTTGAGGTATATCTCGCCCTCATTGGGGGTGATAAGACCGACAGTCATGTAGAATGTCGTGGTCTTGCCCGCTCCGTTAGGTCCGAGAAGTCCTACAATCTCTCCCTGGGTCACATTGATTGACACGTGGTTGGCAACCGTGCGCTTGCCGTATTTCTTTACAAGGTTTTCGGTGCGTAACACCATATTGCCTTCATACAGTGTCTTTCCCGCATCGGGGTCGCCCGACTCCGTTATTGTGGTTTCGGCTGTTTCCGCTATGATTTCTTCCGGCTGCTGTGCCGGGCCATCGTTCAGGGTAGTTTCATCCATAAGTGAATCATTTAATCAGTGGCAGCCATTTTCCGGCAAGATGCAGGCGGCTGGCTATGTAGTCGGTGAGCAGGTTGATTGCGACAGTGTTGTTGCCTCCCTGCGGTATGATGAGGTCGGCGTGGCGTTTCGACGGCTCGATATACTGCTGGTGCATCGGTTTCAGCACCCCCTCGTAGCGGTCGATAACCATCTGCGGGGTTCTTCCGCGCTCGATGCAGTCGCGGGCGATGACGCGTATGAGCCTGTCATCGGCATCAGCGTCGACAAACACTTTTATATCCATCGCCTTGCGCAGTTCCGGCTGTGTCAGCACAAGTATGCCTTCCACTATCACCACGTCGCGCGGTTCGATATGCACCGTTTCTTTCTGGCGTGTACAGGTAAGGTAGCTGTAGGTAGGCATCTCGATTGCCTCGCCCCGGCGAAGCATGTCGAGGTGTTTTTCCAGAAGCGACCATTCAATTGCCGCCGGCTCGTCAAAGTTTATGTTGCAGCGCAGTTCGGGCGCGATATGGCTGGAATCCTTATAGTAGGAATCCTGCGGAATCACAGCCACTTCGCCTGCGGGAAGGCTGCTGATAATCTTGTTGACCACGGTTGTCTTACCGGATCCTGTTCCTCCGGCAATACCAATTACAAGCATTTTCGACTACGGTTTTAGAGTTTTATGACACACAAAGTAAATAAAAAATCCCTTACAACACAAGAAAAATCCTTAACTTTGCGGCGATATAGACGTTATGTATTTATGTTTATCGAATCATCTTTAGAAACCTTCGGCAACTACTGCATATTCATGCACCGTGTATTTTCCCTCCCGCAGAAATGGAGGGTGTTCGGTCGCAAATTCGTTCAGGAGATTGGAAAGCTCGGCATCGACTCGATACCTCTTACCATCGTAATCTCGATTTTCATCGGTGCGGTGATATGTATCCAGATGCAGCTTAACATGACCTCGCCGATTATGCCCGCTTACTCTACCGGTCTTGCCACCCGCGACATCCTTCTGCTTGAGTTCAGCTCGGCTGTGTTGTGTCTTATCCTCTCCGGCAAAGTCGGGTCAAATATCGCCTCCGAAATCGGCACCATGCGCGTGACCGAGCAGATTGACGCGCTGGAGATCATGGGTATCAACTCGGCGCAGTTCCTCGTGCTCCCCAAGATTCTCGCTTTCATGGTGTTTATACCCGTGCTTGTAATTTTCTCCATTGCCACAGGACTTTTCGGCGGATGGATTATCGCCGCGTTTACCGACATGATTCCCGTGTCGCGCTATATATATGGTATCCAGACTATGTTTATCGAATGGTATGTGTGGTACACTATCATCAAGGCGCTTGTATTCTCCGTAATCATTACATCCGTGGCATCTTACTATGGCTATTATGTGAAGGGTGGGGCGCTCGATGTAGGAAAGGCATCCACCAACGCCGTTGTGGCAAGCTCGATTCTCATCCTGCTTTTTGACGTGATACTTACTAAACTCCTTATGCAATGATTGAAGTAAAGGATATTGAGAAGTCATTTGACGGGGTGAAGGTGCTCAAAGGGGTGAGTGCCACGTTTGAGACCGGTAAGACCAATCTTATCATCGGTCAGTCCGGCTCCGGTAAGACTGTGATGATGAAGTCGCTCGTTGGGCTTGTGCGCCCCGAGAAAGGGCAGATTCTATATGACGGGCGCAATCTGCTCACGATGAACCGCGAGGAGGTGCAGCAGCTGCGCACCGAGATAGGTATGCTCTTTCAAGGCTCCGCACTGTTTGACTCTGAGACCGTGCTCGGCAATGTCGAGTTCCCGTTGATGATGTACACCCGCATGACCTGGGCTGAACGCCGCGACCGCGCGCAGTTCTGTCTGGAGAGAGTGGGGCTGAAAGGTGCCGACAACAAGTATCCGAGCGAAATTTCGGGCGGTATGCAGAAGCGTGTCGCTATCGCTCGTGCCATAGCTCTCAATCCCAAATACCTTTTCTGCGATGAGCCTAACTCCGGTCTCGACCCGAAGACATCCATCCTTATCGACGAGCTGTTGAGCGATATCACCCATGAATATCAGATAACGACCGTAATCAACACCCACGATATGAATTCAGTGCTTGGCATCGGTGAAAACATCATTTTCATTAATAAAGGACATCGCGAGTGGGTTGGTAATAAGGAACTTATCTACGAGACCACCAACGAGGCTCTCAGCCACTTCGTGTTTGCCACCGACCTCTTCCAGAAAGTCAAGGACTACGTCATCCACCATGAACATCCCGTGAAATAAATCAGGGAGTTGTCAGAGGGGAGTTGTCAGAGGGGAGTTGTCAGTTGTCAGTTTTCAGAGGGTTGACGGGTCTGACCGGTCCGACTTGTCCGACGCGAACCGTTTTGCGCCGCGAGGGAGGATGCGGTCGAGCTTCCACTCGCCCCTACAACGGCTTGTAAATCAGGTTGCAGCGCGTAGCTGTAGGGGCTGTCGGAAGGCAGCCCGCGCTGCGAGGGTGGTGTTGCCCGCGCCGCGAGAGTGATGTTGTCCGCGCTGCGAGGGATGTGATGTTGCCCGCAGGGCATCATCAAAATTTAGCCGGGGGTTGAGCGGAGCGAAACCCCCGGAAAGGTTGCTCCTCCCTTGAATGTTTCCCGTAGGGAATCATCAATCTTGCTCCGGGATGATTCCTCCGGAAACCTCGGCTTATGCTCGCTTTCCGTGGGTATCGCTGCGCTCAACCCACGGCTAAACTTGGATTATCCCCTGTCGGGGAAGATAGTTGTCAGAGGGGAGTTGTCAGTTTTCAGAGGGTCTGACGTGTCTGACCGGTCCGACTTGTCCGACGTGAACCGTTTTGCGCTGCAGGGAGTGATGCGGGCGAGCTTCCACTCGCCCCTACAACGGCTTTTGAATCAACTTGCCGCATAAAAGGTGCAAGAGCCGACCTGCACAGGCCAGCTCTTGCCGGAAAAGTGATAGATATATTGCCCTATGGGCGAATTGTTGATAACGTCCTGCAATCTTTCATTTAATATCCGAGATAGCTGTGCTTGTAAGATTCAATCTCCTCATCAGTCAGCTCTCTTACCAACCGTACCGAGTGTTTGGTCGGAACTGGGTAGCCGCTCGTGTAATACTGGGAAGAGCGGGTAAATTTCACCAAATCCCTTGCCTGATTTAGGAATGTGCCTGAAATTGACTTTCCATCCGGTTCTTTGTCTTTATATATAGTTATATAAGGAATATATACATGATATCCGTAGCTACTTTCCATGGATCCTTGGGTTTGGTGAAGCCAGCACATTACGGGAACACTTCTGCCATTTTTAATCATCGGAATATCGGAAACGAGGAATACTCTCCATTTTGTGAATATTAGGCGTTCACTGTTTAATAGCGGCCACCATTCTTCTTCAATGTATGGAAGTCTCCATTTTCCCTTGTCGTCATCAGTATAAAATGGAGAGTAGAGCTTCTCATTATCGGCATGTTCTTTGCTCCAGAAATTATATAAATCAGTTAGGTAATTAGGGTAGTTTCCGGAAAATGTGCTGCTAAGGATTGTATATTCCCAGGTTTTAGCCTTGTCGGAATACTCCTCATTCATTTCACTGTCGCTCTTTCCCGTGATATATAATTCTTCGTCGCCTGACGCAGTTCCATTAGGATATGGAGTGGCATTGTAGTTAAGAGCGTCACGTCGTCCCTCAGTGCCTCCAATCGGATCCCAGTTGGTGTCGCGTCTGACTCTTGACTTATGTCCGATATTGCGGTCGGCGATAAGCAGATTGCCTACGATTATATCGTCAAGCACATAATTTGTCGAAGCCTTGATTTCTACATTGAAGGTGAGTTTTGCCGATTCCGGAAGTTCTGCATTCAGATTTGTCGGATCAAATGCGGTCACAGTGACTGTTCCGAGAATAGCGGGGTCGCCGGGTCCCGTGCGGAACGGATTCAGATAAAATGATGTACCGGACTCAAGTGAACTTACTTGGGTGGTGTATTGGGTCAGTTGCTCCGGACTATAATATTTTGCTGCCTTAGCCTCATGAACTGCTTTTGCCATCCCTTCAGTGGAAGGATTGTCCTCAAGATGGTTTGTCGGGGTTATTCGCAGATCGAGCAACTGATTGAAAGTTGTGGTGACTTTATATCGGAGTTTGGGGTCTTTCAGCGTCACGGTAAATCGACGTGACGTGCCTGAACATACTCCGTTGGGATGTCCCGCTTCGAGTGAGAATGCATTGATGGATACTCCATCCGCAGGGTCTGGGAAGATGGAGAGCCAGCGGGTCGTAGGCTCCTGGCTGATATTTATGAATACCGGCGGTACATTCTTGTCTTTGCCGTCTGATTCGTTTTCATTGATAAGATACACCTCTATCTGTGTCGTACGGGTTTCCGAGCCGATATGGGCCGGTATGTTTATCGTCAGGTAGCTGTTGTTACTGCCCTCTTTCGTGTAGAATGCATCAGAGCTCCAGTTGGCTACATCTTCGCCGTGCAGTATCGTCCCCCAGTTGTTGAATTTCGAGCCGGTGACAACCTTCAGCGATATATTGTCGCCGTCGGGCGATATCTTTTGCTCAATCGTGCCGGTGCAGTCGTTGACCGTAAGCATCCTCACATTATCTTTCATCGACAGCTGAACCATGTAGATGTCCATTGTAAGCGAAGTCTTCACGGAAGGGCCGGTGGCGGTGATTCTGTAGTAGCCGTAGCGCACATAGTCGGTGCTGTTCTGCTCCCGCGGCCCTACCTGCACGGCGTTGTTGGAAATTTTCTTGAATATGAATTTGTCGTTTTCCTGATTGTCATGGTTGACAGGCTCCACGTCCCAGCTGAGTTCGGGATTGGTCGACACGCGGAGTTCCACAAAGTCGGCTTCCGACGCTTCTCCGTTAAATGTGAAGTGGGTCTTGTTTACGATAAGGAAGTTGCCATCTTTATCACTGACTACATTGTCATCGGTGGCGTCCCACTCGTCGTCTACATCATATTCAAAGATAGGAATATTGTCATTATAGGCATCTTTTTCATTTTCCGAGCCTCTGCGCTTCACGCCCTTGATGGTGGCGCGGTAGGCATAGTTGCGCTGCAATGTCTGGCTTTCGCCTACGTTGGCGAGATTGAAGCGGTAAAATGTCAGCTTGTCATCGTAAGCCTTCTTCTCCGTATCGTAGTAATATCCCGCGATTATGAGCGAGGTTGTCGACTTGTCATTCTGCGCCGTGGTAGGCACTATGTTGGGGAATGTGTACAGTGACGCTTCAAGACGTTGGGTGGTATTGTCTTCACCCATCTCGGTGGTTATCGGCATATATAGGTCAGATGTCGAGGGGTCGGTAACGGCACTGTTCATTTCCGCAACCTTGCCGGCATTAAGACCGTCGGCAAAATAATATCCCGCCGTGCGGTTGTTGGCGATGCGCGCATATCTGATGTCGAGCAGATGTCCTACAAGGTTGTGGATGTCGACGCGGCATATCGCTCTTGAAAATAGAAATTCTGCGTTTTCCGCTTCTGCGACCTTGCGTACACCGCCCTCTTCCGTAACGGTAAAGGAGGACTCTCCTCCATCTTTATCGGTGAATATACCCCACAGCGGCAGAGCTGCTACCGACTTTGAGGTGATATTTGCGCTGTGGATGGCGGTAAGCTGTTTTTTGACATCGACAAGTGTGCCCGACAATGTTTCCAGCTTTGCCGACATCGTTTCATAGGTGCCGTCGAGATAACCGTCGCCGTTTCCTATGGCAAGCACCTTGTATTGCTTGTCGAGTGTGAGGTTTTCAGGCGCCTCCAGGGAGAAAGTGGTTTTCCCCGCCACAACGGTAGCCCTCGTGTAACCTTGGTAAGCCTCGTTTTCAGCATCGAAAAAGAGTACATGTACATGTTCGAGAGTCCTTTCATGCTGTGTGGTTGCCACGCTTCTTGATAGTGCCATCTCGCCTTCCACGCGGTAATTGACGGAAATCCCGTCACCCGTGCCGGGAACAATGAATTTTTCTGTGTCGTCACTACATCCGGTAATGACCGACAAAGTCATGAGCAGAAATAATAGGTTGAGGTATTTCATTTTCGGTTATATTGTAGTCAGTTGGATTTCAGTAGCTAAACTTGTCCCGGTATAAAGCCTCCGTCGAGCCAGCCGGTATGTTGTCCGTCACCCGAGCCTCCGCGCTGCTGCACGATGTTTACGATGAGGCGCAGACGGGGGGTCACGAGTATCTGCAGCTGTGCCGTGCGGCTCTCCTCGTTGTCGGGGAGTGCGGTGAGCGCCTTGACGGTGAGTGTGCCGCTGTTGTTGTCGTCGAGCGACGGCGGCAGTGTCACCGCGAAATGTGTCGCGTCATCTGCGGAGGTCCATACGGTCTCCCAGAGCGACGGGTTGACGTTGCTCGAAAGTGAGAGCGTGGTCTCCGCACCCTCCTCCGGGCCGATGACCGCAATGCGCGGCATTGCGATCCAGTTGGCGCCGTCAAATGCGACGTCGTTGTCAATGTCCTCCCATGTGGTTATGGTCGCGTCGATTGAGGCGACTATGCTGTTGTACGCCGCGTCGGGGGTTTCCTCTCCGGGGCCGTTGACGGCTGTTACGGTGATGTTGTAGCTGTGGTTGCGCAGCACGTCGATCAGGTTTTCACCTCTCTTGAAGTCGACGCGGTAGTAGCATTGCCGGGTCGCGCCACGGTAGTAGCCGCCGATGATGATGGCGGGGCGGCTGAGGCGGTTTTCGTCGTCAGGCTCGCCGGTGCCCCCCATCAGCACGTCTGCCTCGGCGATGTAGAGCCTGGGGCTTTCTGCGGTGAGGTCACATTGCGGCGTTGCCGTGTTGGCGTTGCCGGAGGGTATTGTGGGCGCGGTCGCCTTTGTGCCGCTGATGTTTGCGGGGGCGGGGATGAGCGCCATCCTTGTCGACGCCTTCCAGACCCTCATGTCGGCGGGTGTGAAGAGCGTCGGCGGCACTTTCTCGGTGTCGGTGGAGAATGTCACGCGGGCTCGGTCGCGCAGCAGCGTTATGCCGAGTCCCTGTGCGCGCAGCGACGTGTCGACCGGGCGCGTGGCGATGCCCCACATGGTCAGGCGGGTGTCGGTCTGCGCCGGGGCGTCGGCGGTGAGTGCCTGGCGCACAGCCTCGTAAGTCGACCCGACACCAGGCAGGTCAGTGGCGCGCGACGCTGCGTTGGCGACGGTCACGAGCACGAGGTGAGCCGGGGTCTTTCCAGGCTCGACGCCTATGCGGGCGTCAAATGAGTATCCGCCTGCGGTCGCCTCAAGCCCGGTCGCCTCCACTGTCTTGAACAGCGTGGCGGGCGATGTACCGTCCTCGGCGGGTGTGAAGAGCATCACGAGCAGGTCGTCGACCGCCGACTCGTCAGCGGCGGTCATGGCGCGCGAGTCGGGTGCCTGCGTGTCGGGTGTGCTGACGGTGATCCTGAGCGCGATGGAGTCGGCGCCTGCGGGTGCGGGCGCGTCGGCTGCTGCGTCGCGGGAACAGCCTGCGGCAGCCGTGAGGAGCATTGCGGTCAGCGCGTATATGATGGCGTGTTTCATTTGCGGGGGTTATCTGAGTGTCACGTCATACTCCGTCACCTGCCAGCCGTTGATGCTGACCGCCACGTCGAGGCGGTCGTCGCCTGGGGTGATGAGGAAGTAGACTTGGAAATCGTCTAAAAGGTCGAAGTCGATGCCGGGGTTTTCCCCGATCAGGTCGGTCAGCGAGCCGTCAAACACGGTTGTGTCGCCCAGGTCCACGTTCAGGTGTGAGCCGTCGCCGTCGGCGAGTGCCATGGTTGTGTAGGAGTGGACTGAGCCGGGGAGCATGTCGGCGCGTGAGAGCGCCTCCACCTGCGGGGCGTACAGGGTTGCGGGGGTACCGTCGGGGATTTTGCCGAATGCGTCACATGTGCCGTTTGCGGCGGTTATCGATGATGACGGGTGATACGGGAGGGAGGTGCCCTCCGTGGCGGCGATTGTGACGGTCACGTCGTTGGAGAGCTTGTGCAGGTCGATGTCATACCCCGGTGTCAGGTCGCCGTTTACGAGCAGGTCGGTCGTGAGGTTGTGCCACAGGTGCTCCCGGTCCTGCGCCACTGAGCCTGTCTGCGGGTCGGCGTTTATGCTCAGCGCCATCGCGTCGAGCGACATGCCCGGGTCGATGTCGTAGCGCGACTTCACGCCACCCCATGTCACGAGCGAGAACCTTCCGGGTGGCACGAGCCACACGGTCGAGTTGTCGTCGTCAAGCTCCGCCGCCGTCATCGAGCGCGAGGCGGCGAGCGTCCCGGTCTCGGTGTCGTAGAGGTACAGGCAGAGTGTCTCCACCTCGTCGGAGAATAGGTCGGTGTCCTCCACGTTGTACAGGTATGTGAAGTGGAGCCGGAGCGGGAAGAGGCAGTCGTCGCGGTTGTCGCGTATGCACCCGGCGAGGGCGAGCGCGGCGGCGATGGCTGACAGCGTTTTAAGCATCTTCATTCATTCGGGGTTTGTTGCCGCCGGGGGCCTTGGGGCCATCAGGGTCGTTAAAGACCTTAGGGACCTTAAAGTCCCCCGGCGGCGGGTTGTGGATTACTGGAGTGTGGCGTTCTGGTCGATGGGGTTCCAGTCGGCGCAGGTTATGTCAGCGGCGAGCCAGCTGTCAGATTCGAGTGGCTGGTCGGGGTCGGTGGGTACCACGCCGGGGGCTGTGGGCGCGCCGAGAGCCTTGATGTCGGTGACGTTAATCTTGTAGTAGTTGTTACGCTTCACGCAATATTTCTGGCTGAAGTCGGTTGCGGTGTTGTCGGTGATGATGTTGACGCGGTAATAGCTCAGACCCTCGGCATACTTGACTGCGGTGTAGCTGCTTCCGAGCTTGGCGGAGGTGATGTAGTCTTTGGCGGCTTTCTCGGTGGCGAAGTAAAGGAGATTGTAGCTCTCGTCTGATGCGAAGATCCATGTCGCTGTCTTCTTGTCATTGCGGGCAGCCACCCAGAAGTCGCCGTTTGAGTTGGCTCTTCCGTTGTTGTAATACGCGTTGGGGGTTACTTTCAGTCGCACGATGGCGAAGGTGGTGTTGCCTGTCACGGGGCTTTCGACCACGTTTTCACCTGTATATTTCGACTCGTCGTAGCCGGGAGTAAAGTCGGTCACCGTCTTGATGAAGTAGCCGTCCTCAAAGGTTGCGGGTGCAGGCTCATAGCCGCCGTAAACGCCGTTGCTTGCCGTGCCTTGTGGAGTGTACATGCCGTCCTTGAGGGTGACGTACATCTGGCGTGATGACTGGGCTACAGCGAACTCGGCATCGCCAAACGCTGCATTGAGTGTCGGGCGCACGGTGACAGCCTCGGTGTCATACTTCACCTGCAGTTTTGCTGCGGCACGGGTCACTGTGACAGCGACGGGCTTTGCCTTCGCCTCTGCCTCGGTGCATTTGACGACAGATGCCTTCTGGGAGCCTATCATCAGGAACTCTTCGGGATCGGCGATGTCTGTGGCAAGCGCGCTTGCAAGCTGCTTTTCAAAGTCAACGAGAAGGGTGCTCTCCTCAGTGAGCTCAAATGTGGAGCTGAAATTCAGGTGGTCGGAGGTGACTACATAAATAATCTTCTCGCCGGTGGTTATCTCGACCGGCACGGTCACGCTGCCTTGAAGCTCCGGGGTCGCGCTCTTTTCAAGCACACCGCCTGAGAAGATGTACAGGGTCACGCTGCTGATTGTCTGCTCCACGGCGTCAGCGTTGTCATCGCCGTTGGCGCGTGAGCCGGTGCTTTTCAGGTTTACGTTGAACGACGCATAGGTCTTTTCTCCCTTCACCAGGTTGGCTGTGGGGTCAACAGGTGTGTCGGAAGAACAGGATGACATTGTCATTGCGGCAAGCGCGGTTGCCGCGAAAATCATTTTCAGGTTCATGATTAATGTTGGTTTAATTAATATTGGTTTATAGTTTAAAGTTTATAGTTTAGGTTGTCAGTTTATAGTTGTCAGTTGTCAGTTTTCAGTTTATAGTTGTCAGTTATAAGTTGTCGTCAGACCGGTCCGACAAGTCCGACGGGTCTGGCATGAGCGATGATTCGCGTGGCTGTAGGGTCGCCTGGAAGGGCGACCGCGCCGCCATGCCTGGT
>OJLA01002051.1_pt1 | contig 12486 bp, 11 predicted proteins | sample 1596611 | NCBI WGS metagenome assembly OJLA01 (sample SAMEA4350168, study PRJEB24818) | metagenome | biome: human; feature: gut; material: faeces | place: Denmark | collected 2013-09
TCGCCAACAAAGAACGTAATGGGCTTATGGAATGTAAAAGTGTCGATTCCACTGATGGCAGGAATCTGACGAACATAATTGTATGGGCGAACTCTGTTCCAGTCGATGGTCAGCCCTTGGATAAACAGATCGTTCATACAGCACTCCTTACTATATAATGTAGGAGAACGCTTAGTTCCGCTCAAACCCAAGATAGCGGGTGCCCTGAAAACTCAGCTTTCCAATGTCGCCCTCTACAAGCATTCCGTAGTCCGAACCACTTACGGTAAGTTCCATGCGGTCGCCGCTTTCCACCTGAAAGGTCACATAATAGGTCGTGAACATATGCATCATCGTATTGTCCGTATGGTGGCGAGAAACTTCCGTGCGCTTTGCCACCACCGTTGCCGGAACGATCAGCCGCGGCGAATGGTTGTTTTTATTCCATGTACTGATGTTTCCGATGATGGTGTATAGGATCATGCCCAAAACCACAAGGAACAGGATGGGAAACAGGATGCTGAACAACAGATCAAATCCAGCGTAAAACATCTTATTCCTCCAAAATTTCTTCCAGCAGGTCTTTTACATCGTTCAGAAAAGATTCTTCTCCGAGGGTGTTCACCTTGAAGAACACCGCTTGACTGCCGCCCGCCGTAATTGCAGACAGCCGAATCGGGCTATCTCCATTCTGGAACATGGTCAGTGTCAGACTCAGGCGGTTGCCGCCCATCATGCTGTACCGTTCAAACACACGGACACTGCACCGGGCATCGCCCTCTTTGAAATCACTGTCTGCCTCTAAATCTGCCGACCAACTGCTGTCCGGGATTTCCTTTTCCAGCTTCCGAAGCAGCTTGTCAAAGTTTTTGTTTCGGATAGTCTTTTCAAAGATTGCCATAATGGTTCCTCCGTTCTGACAATTAAAAATCGGTCCCTTATTTTTGATACGAGCAGAGCCACCGGGAAATTGCAGAGAAATCGCTTGAAGAGAGGAATTTTGTCTGATTTGATTATAACACATCTTTTGGAAGAACAAAATACTTTATGTACGCCGCCCGTAGGCGGCAAAGATCAGTCCAGTGGAAATTCCAACTCGACAAACTCAGCATCAGTCATGAGTTTCAGCTTCTCGATAACGCCCTCCGACAACTCCCGCAGGGCAGTTTCATCGGGCATCAGGTAGCACTGCATGAGCCGCAGTTCGTGGACAAGCCCCATCCGGGTGCCGGAGTTATAGAGCATCATCAGGGTCAATTCTTCGTGGTCAAAGTTCATGTTCATCCCTCGCTTTCCGGCAGACGGTGGGGTTGCACTCCGGGGCATCGCACTTTTCCTTTAGATTCATCAGCACCGAAGGGCGTTCCGGCTGCTTGTCCAGAAACCCCTGTAAATCCTTGAAGCCGATGCTGTCCACATAATGCACAGACACCTCGCCATTGCGTTTGAGTGCAATCACATCGCTGACGGACAGGCTGTGCCCCTCAAAATCCTGCGGACGGGAGAGGTTGAACATCTGAAACAGTTCTTCCAAAACCTCATTGTTCGGAGCATCCTGCCACATGGCAGGCAGATCAGCATAGTAAGTGACCTCGTAATGTTCCGGGTCTGGCGTTTTGCCCCGACGATGCAGTTCCCGCATGGAAGCAAATCTTTCATCAAGGATTTTTTCGTCATGCCGCAGCTGCATCACCATATAAACATCGCACCCTGCGTTCAGAAACTTCTGAGGGATGTCCGTCATGGGTTCACCGTCAAAATTCTGATCCCATTTTTGCTGCATCGTCCACCTCACAGTTCCGGTGCAGAACGTGCAGAGGATTTTGGCGCAGACGTATCGCTTGCCAGTTCTGCCAGCTTTTCCAATGTGGAGGGGCGATGGTCTGCGCTCAGTTCTTCTGCTTCCGCAACTTTATCCATGACGGCATCGTAGTCCTGCAACAGCCGCCGCCCCTTTTCCATGTGGTGCGCTTCCAGAATCTGCTCACGGGCTTCCTGAATGGTCAGTTCCGGTGCATCCAACTGCCCGCCGTCCATCACGGAATAATCGCTGTGGTAAATGGTGTAGTCCCAGCCATCCTCACAGGACTGGATAGCAAGATAGCCCTTGCCGCCCAGTTCCCATGCAGCCTGCTCGTCCTGTGTCTGAATCTCCGGGTAGAAGTCGGCATGGTTTCGTTCCATGACCTCGGCAAACTGGCAGATGTGGAACACATTGCCCAGACCGCCCATGTCAAAGTGGTAATCATCCAGATGTTCCAGCCGTGCCGTAAAACTGCGCCCATCCGGGTAATCCACCTGAATCACGCCGCCATCTGGAATACGATAGAGGTCGTCGTAGTGGCTGTTGATGAGACGAATATCCTTCGGCAGCGTTTCAGGCTCCCAGATACGCCGCCTGCCAATGCCCGCCTGCGGGATGTTTTCGAGGATCTTTACGCTCTCCTGTTGGATGGCCTTGCGGTCATCGTCCGAAAGTTCAAACAGATACCAGTTCCGGGCGGCAGGGATAGTGTTTCGTCCATCGGGCGGCAGGTTCTTTTCCGAAATTTGCCCGCTTTCCAGCGGCTCACCGGTCACCTTGTTGTAGGTCGCAAAGCCGACCCCTGCACCGTTTTCCCGGAGGTGGAGATAGCGTTCATCGTTAATCAGGTAGACGGCTTCTTTTTTCTGCTCCATCAGCAGCCACCCTCAAATTCCAGAGAAAACTTGCTGCGACCATCGGGTTCGGTGCCCAGCAGCACGGTAGCATTGTAGGTTTTGCCCTTGGCACTCTTGCAGTCCTTCAGGCGGACCCGACCATCCCGCAGCAGCTTGTCCGCTACATGAGCGTCCATGCGTTTGCCGAGCCGTTTCAGAAAAGCATTGTCCTTCCACAGCACGAAACGGCACTCCCGGTTCTCGCAGAACCAGCCCTTTTCACGCTCCACAACATTTGCACCGCAGTTCGGGCAGATACCAATAATCTTGTTTTTCATAAGCGTATTCACTCCTTTTTTCATTTCCGTGTTCTTTACCAGTTCGGTAATCATCGTATTGATCTCGGTCATAAATTCGCTCGGCTCCATTTCGCCACGTTCGATTCGCAGCAGCTTTGTTTCCCAATCGGCGGTCATTTCCGGGGATTGGATTTCTTCGGGCATTACGGTAATGAGGGCTTTTCCCTTATCCGTGGGCAGCAGCACCTTGGTTTTCTTGGTGCCCTTGCGTTCCAGAAAGCCCTTCTGCACCAGCTTTTCAATAGTTGCGGCGCGGGTGGCCGGGGTGCCGATGCCCTGACGTTCCACACCCTCCGGCATACTGTCTGCACTGGCGGTTTCCATCGAGTGTAACAGTAAATCTTCCGTAAAATGCTTCGGTGGGGACGTTTGTCCCTCTTTCAGTTCGGCACTGGTAACACTGCACTGGCTCTGCTCCTGCACATCGGGCAGAACAGCCGCCTCTTTCTGCTTGCCCAACAGTTCGCCCAACATTTTCCGCTCCATGGTTTTCCATCCCTCGGACAGCACCACCTTGCCCTTTGCGGAGAACTCCTCCCCGGCACAGATGGTAGTGAGCGTGGTTTCTGCATAGCGGTGCGGTTCACCTACGGCGCAGAGCAGCCGTGCGGCAATCAACCGCAGAATATTCCGCTCTCCGGCAGGGAGGGCGGCAAGGTCTGCGTTTACCATGCTTTTCGTGGGCAGCAGTGCATGGTGGTCGGTGACCTTGCTGCCGTTGATGACCTGCTGCACATGGATGGGAACCAGTTCTTCCACAGCAAACGCCTTGCCTACATCCGTCACCAGCCCCGGCAGGGATGCCGCCATATCCTCCGTCAAAAATCGGCTGTCCGTGCGGGGGTAGGTGATGAGCCGTTTTTCGTAAAGACTTTGGGCGTAATCCAAGGTCTGCTGTGCCGTGAATCCCAGCAGACGGTTGGCATCCCGCTGCAATGCGGTAAGGTCATAGAGCTGCGGCGGATTTTCGGACTTTTCCTTGCGTTCCATCTTCTGCACCGTGACACGCCCCTCCTTTCGGCATTTGGAAAGCAGTAGTTCGGCATCTGCTTTCTGTGCAAACCGCTTGCTGGATGCGGTGCCGCCGTCTGCGAGGGTCAGGGCAACCGTGTAGAATTTCTCTGGGGTAAAGGCGGCAATGGCGGCTTCTCGCACCACCGTCATGGCAAGCACCGGGGTCATAACACGCCCCACTGCCAAGGGCTGGTTGTACAGACACGAAAAAAGCCGAGACGCATTGATGCCGACCATCCAGTCGGCACGTTCCCGGCAGAGTGCTGCATTGTACAGCGCATCGTATTCAGTTGACGGTTTGAGGTGGGCAAAGCCCTCCCGGATGGCAGATTCCTCCATGCTGGACAGCCATAGGCGAGAAACAGACTTCTTACATCCAGCCTGTTCATAGACCAGCCGGAAGATCAGTTCTCCCTCCCGGCCGGAATCGCAACAGTTCACGATGCTATCCACATCCGGGCGGTGCATCAGCTTTTGCAGGATGCCGAACTGTTTTTTGGTGCTGGCAGACACCAGATACTGCCACTTTTGCGGCAGTATGGGCAGGTCTGCAATGCTCCACTTGACGTACTTGGCATCGTAGACATTGGGCGGTGCCAGCTCCACCAGATGACCAACGCACCAGCTTACCAGATAGCCGTTGCCCTCCAGATAACCGTCTTTGCGGTTGGTTGCACCGAGAACCTTTGCATAGGACATGGCAACGGACGGCTTTTCCGCCACGACTAATTTTGCGATAAGAATCCCTCCATTCTGTTTTCATTTGGATATGTACGGCGGCAAATGCCGCCTTGAAATCAGATGGGTTCGGTGTCCTGCTCGCCGGTCTCCTCCGGCTCATCCTCGGGGGGAATCTCAAAATCGCCCTTGTCCTCGGTGTAGTTTGCATCAGGGTCAAGGGCTTCTTTTTCGGCCTGCTTTTTCTGCTTCTGCTTCGCGAAAGCATAGAAGCCGCCGCCTGCCGCCAGCGCAATCAGCACGACTACGCCCAGAAAGCCGGATGCGATCTTTGTGACCTTGTTTTCCTTGGGCTGTTCCTCGCCGGATGCCGCCGCTTCTTCTGCGGCTTTCTTGGCTTCTTCCTCGGCTTTCAGCTTATCCTGTTCAGCCTGCGCCGCCGCTTCCTTTTCAGCGGTATAGGCATCCGCATCTTCTTCCTCCATCAAAGCCAGAAGATCAGCTTCGTCCACAAGGTTCATAAAGTGGACGGTCTGCGCCCCTTTGCTGTTCCTATCAATGACCAAATAGAACGTGTTGCCCGACTTACTGACCAGCGTAATAAACTGCTGTCCGCTGCCATCGGAATAGTCGGTGTGATAATCGTCCACCAGCGTCAGGTTGCCCTCCGGGGTCAGGGCACCAGAGGTTTCGTCCGTGATGGTGACAACATCTTCCTCCACGACTTCCGGCAGAACCGGCTGCTCCACCGGGGCGGCTTCGCCCTCAAAGGCAAAAGCGGGTGCCGCCATGCCAGCGCACAGCGCCGCCGATACCAGCAGCGCACCCAGTTTCTTAATCTTCATCTGCATCGACCTCCTTCTCAAAAGTTGCACCCACAGCAGACAGCGCAGCCGGGTTCGGGGTGGCGGTAGCCGACTGCCGCAGCAGGGCGGCAAGCTGTTCCGGCGTGACCTTTGCAGTTCGCACCATCTCGTTGACCTCGGCGGAATCCTCCTCCTGAATGCGCCGTTCCAGAATCTCGATGCGGTTGTTCAGCTTGATGCGGCGTTCCTTCTCTTTTTCCAGCATTGCCCGCAGCTTATCCGATTTTTCGCTCATAAAACTCCTCCAATCATTTTGAAAGCCGTCCGAACCCGGCGAGATGCTTCTCCCAGTAGGACGAGTGAATGTTTGCGTACTTGATGGGGTCTCCGGCACTGACCATCATGCCATTGCCGAGGTAGTAGAGTAGGAAAGTGCCGCCTTATCGTATTTCTACGACAGGTTTGCACAGACCTCTCCCAGAACCGTGCTTGCGCCTCTCAACGCACACGGCTCCCCATTTTTTGCTCCATTTCAAAAGTTATTCCGTTTTAGTTCCATGATGAATTCTCATGTGGCATTTGTGGCACACAACGATTGTCTTGCGCCTCTTTGCCAGCATGACTTTTTCCCAATCAGCTTTACCTTTCAGGTTTTTGACCTTGTTTACATGGTGGATTTCATAGCTATCGCTGTCTGTACAGCCGCAGACTTCACAGACTTTGGCCTTCAGACGTTCCTCGAAGGATGTTGTGTTGTGCGAATAGCGATACGCCAAATCGGGCACTTTTTCCGTCAAATCTTTGCCTTTGCAATCGCTGTACTTAGCGAACATCATACGGCGTTTTCCCTTTTTGGTTTCATACGGAACACCCCATGCGCCAGTCCCATCTCTGTATTCATAACGAACCTTAGCAATTCGGGAGCGATGCTTGTTTGCGAGTGTTTTCAGACAGCTGTATTCCATCAGATAACCAAAGTAAACGAGCTTGTTGAAGTTGCTTGCAATGGCATAATAGTTACAGAGTCCTCGGAGTTCCGCATTATAAATCATTACGATTTCCAAATCCGTGCGGTTCAGCAGAATTGGGCGATGAATAGGAATCAACCTCTTACCATCCCTTTTAGCGATGCTATGGGACAGCAAATAGGTCTCCACCTTATCTTTCAGTGGAATATTGAGTTCCACTTTGTTGTTCATAGTGCGCATTTTTCGTTTTCCAGAGCGTTTGACACTGGCATCCCTGCGCACCCGAACATCAAAACCAAGGAATCGGGCAGGAGTATTGCTGTGCGTAATAAGGGTCTTTTCTTGACTCAACTCCATTTTCAGAGTGTCCCGGACAAAATCCGTGAGTTTTGCCTTGATTTCCTCGCATTCCTCTCTTGTCCCATTGACTGCAATCAGAAAGTCATCTGCATAGCGAACATATTTCAATCGCTTATCGGTACACGCTTTTGCAGGTGTCCGAAACAACTGCTTTGTCAGTTGCTTGTGCTGAGCAATGAGCTGCCCCCGCATTGTCCCTTCAGCTTTCTTGATTTTCTCATGCAGTGCATCTCGTTTGTGCCGTATCGTGTTGTATTCTTCCGTAAAGTTTCTCGGATTGTATCCGTGGTCAAATTCCTTCTTCAGCTGCGTAATATACCTGTCCAGTTCGTTCAGATAAATGTTTGCAAGAATCGGGGAGATGATTCCACCCTGCGGGCATCCGCTATAGGTTTCATGGAAATTCCAGTCTTCCATATAGCCGGCTTTCAGAAACATACGAATCAGGTTCAGAAAACGAGCGTCCTTGATTTTTCGGTTCAGCACACCAATCAGCGTGGGATGGTCGATGTTATCGAAACATCCCTTGATGTCGCCCTCAATGAACCACTTTGCTCCGGTAAACTCATGCTTGATCATGGCAAGTGCCGTGTGGCAGCTTCTGCCCGGTCGAAAGCCGTGGGAATAGATAGAGAAAATCGGCTCGTAGATGGCTTCCAGAATCATACGGATAGCTTCTTGCACCAGCTTGTCAGCGAATACAGGAAGTCCCAACGGGCGCAGCTTACCGTTCTTCTTTTGAATATAGGTTCTGCGTACCGGCTTGGGTTCATATGACCCTGTTCTCAATGCTTCAATGATGGCTGTCACATACTGCTCGCTAAATCCATCAGCCGTATCATCATTCACACCCTTCGTTCCTGCACCCTTATTGGAGTAAAGATGCTGATAGGCGATGAAGTAAATATCTGGCCTCAAAAGATAGCGGTACAGTCGTGTAAACACTTCATCTTGGTTCTTTTGGGAATTCTCTTGTAATTTTGTTAAAATCTCCATTGTTGATTTCATTGAGGCTTTCCTCTCTAATCAATTTCTGATTTTAATGCACAAAAAACTGCTTCTCTTCGCCATGTGAGCGGCTTTCCCGCATCCGATTTTACGGCTTTTCCTGTTAATTCAGGATTCTCGGACTACTACAGAAGCTCCGTTGTCATGCCGGATTTTCAGTGTCATCTTTCTAGCATAGCTTTGAAATTTATCACATTGCTGCATTACACATAGCTTTTTCAAGCGTTCCGGTTTAGACAATCTCCAGTTGACGATAGTAGTAGGTCAATGTGAATTATCGGATATGCTTTTGTTCCGTTACTATCGGTTCTCCGACGTGCCGCACAGGGGATTAGCAACCCATAGGAAGGACTCTATTTCCTACGGTCCCTGTACCAAAGGTTTCAGACAATTTTCCTTTGCCCACACGTAACAAGGGCTTGGAACTCACCTTAAACAATTCAGTTTTATCCTTGTATTCACTTATCCTCGCGGTTCAGTCGTGCCCGATTGTCTTTAGGCAACTTGCCGCTTTCCTGCCGTGCTCTTTTCCCGTACATCTTTCGATTTTCGGTAAAGCAGGTGGATTCCCGCGTTGCTTTGCGGGGTAGTACCTTAACCACAGCCTCCTTTCTCTACTTCTACTATCGTCCTTACTGGACGCACGATTCCAACGTGACTTTTTCCGGGGGTATCATACGTTCCCTCGAAGAAAACAAGGTCACCGGGCTTTGCTTCGGCTTCGCTGATGTGCTGGCTCCTGTTCCACAGACCGTTGGCGGTGGTGCGCCCCACATCGTAGCCGTTCTGGTTGTACACCCAACAGACATAACCGCTGCAATCGAACCCGGTTTCCGGGGTAGAACCGCCCCACACATAGGGCGTGCCCACATACTTTTGGGCTTCTTTGTAGATGGCGGCGAACTCCTCGTCCGTCAGTGCTTCTGCCGGAACCTGATAGTCGATGCCGGGTGTGCCGGAGCCATCGGAGCCACCGGGTGGCAGACCGCCGTTGAACAGGTAGGGCCGACCGCCCAAGGTGTCCTGAAAGATCTCGTACCGTTTCCATTGGTCGGCATTCAATTCTTCCCGGATGACCACCTCCAAGCCACGATTGACCAGCTTGGTGTGGAAGATGCGGTACTCATAGGGCACCTGCGTGGGAACCGGGATTCCCAACGGGCTGATGACCCAGACAGTCATATACCGTATCTGCACCTCCACCCATGTGGTCAGCTTGTACTGCTTTTTGAAAGTTTCCTTCAGTTTGCCCTGCACTTCTGACCGGGTGTAGTTGTCGTAGAGTGTGGTCAAATACGAAGTGAGCTGCCACGGGTCATGCTCGATGGGGTCAAGGTGATACTGGTACTCGTTGTAGCCGGGGTGGTCGGCGGGGGTGCGCTTGATTTTCTTATCCAGTTCCTTTTCCAGCTTCTTGTAATCCTGTTCTGCGCCCCGGATGTCCCTGTCCTCGGCGGAGTACATGGTCTGCCCGGACACCTGTGTGCCGCCGGAAAAGAGGATGCCGCAGGAGGAAAAGCCGGACATCACCATCAGGATGAGCAAAAGAAAAACGCCCACGATTACCAGAACGTGTGCGTTGCCCTTGGCGGCATTCATCAGCCCTTTCACAGCGGTGCTGACGGCAGTTTTGCCTTTCTCCACCGCCTGTTCCACGCCGGACCGGGCAGCAGATGCACCGTTGGATACCGCCTTACCGCCTGCGGTCTGCGCCGCTGTGCCCGAACGGGCGGCGGCATAATAGCTCTGCCGGATGTCCTGTTTCTGCCGCCACCGGGAAAGCCAGTTGGAACCGCCCTCGCTGGTGCCGGATGCGCCTGCATCTTGTGCCGCAGTCGGCTCCGATGTGGAAGATTTAGCGGTTTTGGAGCCCTTCTTGCCCTGCATCTTGGCTTTCTTTTTCAGCTTCCGGGCATAGCGGCTCTTGGCAATATCGTGGGTGGTCACGGCGGCTTTTTCGCCATCGCTCAGAGCCTGCACACCGGCGTTTTCATCCTCGTACTGGTCAACTTCCCGGTGCACCGCAGAGCGGGCGGCATGGGCGGCGTACATTTCACGCTTCTGCGCCTTGCTCAATCGGCTCAACTCGTCCGGGGTCAGTTCCGCCTTGCCAAACCGCAGATGCTGTGCCTTTTCCGCAGCCTTATCTGCATCCAGTTTCAGCTTTTTCTTTTTGGGCACCGACTGTTCCACCCTCGCTTTCTTCGGGGGAGAACGGGTCTTTTTTGCGGACGATTCCTCTTTGATGTTCAGTTTCGGTTCACTCATTTCTGTGCGCCCTCCGAGATCTCGTTGAGTTTGGTCGTGAGGATGCGGTAGAGTTCAAGGTCTTTCGGGAAGTGGTCAACAAAGGGCAGGATCACGTTGCCGAAAAACAGCAGTCCCTCGCCTTCGCCGGAGTGGGTCACATAAGAAAGCTGATGGGGAGAGATGTTGAGCTGCTTTGCGAGGATCTGCCTATCACCGTTCGCCTGATTGAGCATATACACAAAGTCCGAGTTCTCAAAAATATTCGATACTTCGGGACTTGCCAGCAGATCTTTGACGTTCTGCGTTAGGGCTGTCGGGATGCCGCCCCACTTGCGGAAACGCTTCCAGATCTCCACGGAATACGCCGCAGTCTGCTCTTCTTTCAGCAAAAGGTGGAATTCGTCTGCATAGTACCGGGTGGATTTTCCGGCACTGCGGTTGGCGGTCACGCGCCCCCACACGGCATCCTGCACGATGAGCATACCGAGTTTTTTGAGCTGCTTGCCCAGCTGCTTGATGTCGAAGCAGACGATGCGGTTGTGAATGTCCACGTTGGTGTGATGGTTGAAGATGTTCAAAGAACCTTTGACGTAGATCTCCAATGCTGCCGCCACATGGCGCGCTTCCGGTTCGTCCTGCGTCAGCAGGGCGTTGTACAGATCTTCCAGCAGCGGCATATTTTCCGGGGTCGGATTCTCGAAATACTTGCGGTAGACCACATGAACACAGCGGTCAATGACCGTCTTTTCTACCGGCTGCAAGCCCTCTTTGCCGCCCACCACCAGCTCACACAGAGAAAGAATAAAGTCAGCTTTCAATGCCAGCGGATTGTCCTCCTCGCTGTAATTGCTGTTGATGTCCATGGGGTTGATATACTGGGTGCTGGCGGGACCGATGTGAATAACCTGCCCATGCAGACGCTCCACCAGCGGAGCGTATTCTGCTTCCGGGTCGCAGATGATAATATCATCATCCGTCACCAGAAAAGCGTTGGTGATCTCTCGCTTTGCCGAGAAACTTTTGCCAGAGCCGGGAGTGCCGAGGATAAGCCCATTGGGATTTTTCAGCTTTTTCCGGTCCACCATGATAAGGTTGTTGGACAGGGCGTTCAGGCCGTAATACAGGCTTTCCTTACCGGACTGATACAGTTCCTGCGTGGTGAACGGGATGAAGATGGCGGTGCTGCTGGTGGTCAGCCCTCGCTGAATTTCGATCTGACAGTCTGCCAGCGGCAGGCTGCTCATCAGCCCCTGCTCCTGCTGGAAATCCAGTCGGCACAGGTTGCAGTTGTGTTTCTGGGCAATGGAGCTGGCCTGAAAAACATTGTTTTCCAGTTCCTGCTCAGTCCTGCCCGTGTTCAGCACCAGAAAGGTGACAAGGAACATCCGCTCGTTCTGGCTCTGCAATTCCTTCAAAAGAGCCTTGGCATCTCTGCCGTAGGTCGCCAAATCCGACGGAATGATGTCAATATCATATCCGGCACGGATTGCCTTCTTCTGTTCCTCGATCTTGCTGCGATCCAGTTCCGTGATGGTGCGCTTGACGGTCTTGATGGCACGGTTCTGATCGACACTCTGAATGTGCATGGTGACGATCTGGGACGAATCCATATCCAGAAAATCCTTCAAAAGCTGGTCGCTGATGTCGGAGGCCGTGATGCTCAGAAAGCTGGCGGCGCAATAGATGCCGCCCATCTGGAAGGTACGGCTGTTCTTGAAAGCAAAGGCGGTGGGCGCAATGGCATCCTTCACGGACAGCCCGCTTTTCACAAGGTCTTTCCAGTCAAAGTGAAACTTGGATGCGCCGTCCATGTTGAACATATCGTGCATGAGTTTCAGCCGCTGGACACCGTTCAGGGGCTTTGCCTGCACCCCCAGCCGGTGGAAGTTGTTCAGCAGATCGTTCTGGATGTGGTCCAGACGGGGCTTGACCTGCGCCATGCTTTCGCCCTCCACGCCAAAGGTGATGAATTTGGTCTTGGTCAGACCATTATTGCCCTTGGCAAGCTGCTGGCGCAGCATCTGGGAATACTCGGCACGAACATCGTCAAAGCCGTCCTTCTGGAACGGAATGCGGATGCTTTTCTCAAACTCGGTGCTATCGGTGGCCATGTTTACAAAGGACAGTTCAAACTTGATAGAGCTGTCGAAGAAGTTCAGAAAGCTGCACCATTCCTCGAAAATGGCGGTCTTGTCCTCCTGCTGAGCGAGCTGGTAATTGATGTCCTGATACTGGATGGTGCGGGTGTAGTAGCCGGGACGGACACGGCAGGTGCCGTCCTCAAACATCCGCTGCATGGGGATGGACTGCTGGGCGGTCCGGGGCACAGCAGGCTTTGTGTTCTGCCTGCGCTTCTGCGTAGACTGCGGCTTGCTGTGCTTACCGGTCTTTTTCCAAAACGGAATCATAGGTCATGCCTCCCTT
>OJLA01002055.1_pt1 | contig 12473 bp, 12 predicted proteins | sample 1596611 | NCBI WGS metagenome assembly OJLA01 (sample SAMEA4350168, study PRJEB24818) | metagenome | biome: human; feature: gut; material: faeces | place: Denmark | collected 2013-09
ACTTGTTTTAGGTGAAACCAAAATAGCAGGAAACTGAATGCATCCTCAAAAGGATTGGCTCACCGTTCCGGCTTAAATTGGCTGTTTTTTCCCGACCCAAATCGGCTGTGCGCTCCCGGCGCTAACAGAGCTTGCCTCTCCCTTGACGATTTTCCTGCCGTATCGTCCTAACGGCTTTTACAAAACTGCTCTTTTCTGATCTGCGCCGAATTGATTTCGGCGCTCTTTCTTTTCCTGCGGTATCGCGGTGTCGGCAAGTGCCGCGACATAATAGTAAGCAACAACGCAGGAAGAATCTTCCTGCCGTTTCGGCTTCATACGATTCTTCCTGCGTTTGCAGTATTGTTCAATTCTGATGACCGCCCGGTTTTTCCGGGAGGCGCATTTTGACATACTTCGGGTTCTTAATCAGAGCGAAAAGCTGCTAATAATGCTTTCCACCCGTGCCTGCTCTGCTCCAACCTAAATGCTTGATGCCTTAAGTACACGTTCAGTGTAGTATGGTGGCAGAGAAATGTACAGGTGGAAAATACCGCGAGAAAAATTCCTCGCAGCATAGTCATTGAAATACGAGGGCGCAGTGGCCCTGATCTCAAACGGGAGCATGATGCTCCTCAAGTACAAACTTAACAACGTGTGCGATCCAAAACGCATTCGGAAACCCCATTAGGGCAGTGCACAAATAACTGAATAATGTTTATATACCGCAATATGTTGTAGTTGTCAATACATAAACATCAAAATACAGAATCTGGGACACATGGAGAAAAACGCAATACGTATTATCTCCGTATTAAATGCGTATTAAAGGCGTACCACGGAGATAATGCGTATTGCGTGCGTATTAAAAGCGTATTATCGCTATAGAGGCCAATCAAATCCGAATATGTAGTTCAAGTGGATAGGACACCGGACTTCAATGCCAAAGGTCTCTGACCGGGATGATTGTCCCCGTATGGAAAAATTTAGCCGGGCGTAGCAATAAATAATGTGAAAACATTATTTATTGCTAATCTCAATCTTTGAAGCACACTCCTGATACCGCTGCTTTGTGAAACGAACGAAAGTTTTTTCTGCCGTAGAGAGTTCTTCGCCGTAAGCAAGACCAAACGTATAAGATACACATGGCTCTAGCTTACACTGGACGACGTCACTGTCCAGATGCAGCGCCGCGATCGCCTCATCCTGTATCATAATACCCATGCCGGAGTGCAGTGGAACGGAAGCGCCGGAGGAACTTCCATGATAGATGATATTGGGGTGAACATGCAGTTCATTCAATACATGGGTAAGATATTGATAGAGCACATTATTTTTCTCCGGGAGAATAAGGTTTTCACCGTTAAGCTTGGACAAAGATATCGTGTCGGCAGAAGCTAAAGGATGGACACGGGGCAGCACAGCGCACAGGCGGCGCTCACCGGCAAAAACAAAATTTTCCGGTGTCTGTTCCCACTGAGCGCAGACCATAGTGATGAGTTTCAATCGTCCGGACGTCAGTTCCGCAGTCAGATCGCTTACGGTTCCCTCCGTGACGCTTACTGACAGATCGGGAAATGCGGACTGGAAAGCCATCAGACATTCGCTGACCTGATACAGATCAGGATTGTGTACGACACCGATTTGCACTGTTTTTTCCTGCCTGGCAGAATAGTCCCGCAAACGAAGTTCTGCGGTGTTGGCGGTATGAAGAATTTTTCGCGCATAGGGAAGGTACAGTGTACCGTAGGCGGATAACTCCATATCCCGTGTCGTTCGGTGAAAGAGAACGCACCCCAGTTCTGCTTCCAGTGCCTGAATATGCCGAGAAAGCGTGGATTGCGAGATGTGCAGCTTTTGTGCAGCTGCACTGAACTTCTGCGTCTCCGCTAATACCACAAAGTCTTGCAAAAACGATAATTCCATCTCAACCACCCCTTTTCCAGTATATATGCAGATTTTGCATAAGTCAACAGAAATATGAAACAATAAACTGGTGCGGTTTTTGTGGAGTTTGTTTATAATGTAAGAGGAAAGTTCTACAAAATATGCCGTTATATACAAGATGACAATAAAAGGAGAAAGAGATTATGGCAGAACTGAGACCTAAAATCGTAAAGCTTTGTAAGATCATCGGCGGCTTCTCCGGCGTGATGAATAAGATCGATGAAAATGCGCCGGAATACTACTGCATGGCATCCATTCTGACAGATGACGAGGCGGACATTGCCATCGCCGCAGGGCTGCGGAAAGAGCGTACCGCAGAATATCTGGCGAAAAAGACTGGCAAAAGCGTGGCAGAGGCCCAGAAGCTGGCCGAGCATCTGGCGTGGATCGGTGTGTTCCGTATTACCACCGATCCCACCGACGGCAAGGATCGTTTCTTCATGCAGATCTTTGCCCCGGGTATCATGGAGATGCTGGTGAACAACAAGGAACTGCTGGCAGCACACCCGGAGGTGGGCCGCGCATTTGAGGAGTATACCCGTATCCGCATGGCCACTATGGCCCCTATGATGCCAAACGGATATGGCCTGATGCGGGTGGTGCCGGTAGAGAGTGCCATCAAGGATATCCCTGGGGTCAACGATTTCGATAAGCTCAGCTATTACATCAATAAGTATGACATCTTCTCAGTGTCGCCTTGCTCCTGCCGTGCCTCCCGCCGTACACTGGGAGACGGCTGCGGCCATCTGGAGGAGGATATGTGTATTCAAATGGGCAAGGGGGCGGAGCATTATATCCGCACGGGACGTGCCCGTCAGATCACTCGCGAGGAAGTCTATGAGATCCTCAAGCGTGCCGAGGAGAACGGTCTGATGCACGACATGCCCAATATTGAGGAGGCAGGCGAGAGTGCCGCCATCTGCAACTGCTGTGCCTGTTCCTGCTTTGGACTGCGTGTGGGTATGCTGTACGGCGCACGGGACGTGATCCGCTCCAACTTTGTGGCGGAGATCGACGAAAGCAAATGCGTGGCCTGTGGCCAGTGTGTGGAGAGCTGTCCCGGTAACGCGTTGAAGTTGGGTCAGAAGCTGTGCAGCAAGACACCGTTAAAACAGCCGGAATACCGTAAGATGTCTGATTCTATATGGCATGAAAGTGACTGGAACGTAAACTACCGGGAAAACCGGGAGGATACTGTAGCCACCGGCACCGCGCCCTGTAAGACCGCCTGTCCCGCTCATATTGCCGTGCAGGGTTATCTGCGTCTGGCGGCGGAGGGAAAATATCGGGAGGCCCTTGCTCTTATCAAGAAGGAGAACCCGTTTCCGGCGGTCTGTGGCCGCATCTGCAACCACCGCTGCGAGACGGAGTGTACCCGCGGCACGGTGGATCAGGCGGTGGCCATTGACGAGGTCAAGCGTTTTATCGCTGACCATGACCTCCATGAGGCTACCCGCTATGTGCCGCCTATGGTGAACCAGATCGGCCGTCCCTACGACGAGAAGATCGCGGTCATCGGTGCGGGCCCTGCCGGTATGAGCTGTGCGTTTTTCCTGGCGGAAAAGGGATATAAGCCTGTGGTATTTGATAAGGCGGCCCGCCCCGGCGGTATGCTGATGAATGCCATTCCCAGCTTTCGGCTGGAGAAGGACGTGGTACAGGCAGAAATCGACATTCTTCGTGAAATGGGCGTGGAATTCCGCTGCGGCGTAGAGGTAGGCAGGGACATTACGATCCAGCAGCTGCGCAACGAGTGCTTTAAGGGATTCTATGTGGCTGTTGGTTTGCAGTCCGGCGGAAATCTGAACATTCCCGGTGCGGACGCCGCAGGCGTTATGCCCGGTATTGATTTTATCAAGCAGGTGAATCTCTCCGGCGATGTGAAGCTGAAGGGTAAGGTCGTAGTCATCGGCGGCGGCAATATCGGCGCTGATGTGGCGCGCACTGCTGCCCGCTGCGGTGCTGACAGCGTAGATCTGTACTGCCTTGAAAGATATGATGATATGCCAATGGGCGAAGAGGATCGCGGCGAGTGTGAGAGGGACGGTATTGCCATTCATGCCGGTTGGGGTCAGACGGAGATCGTGACCAGAAACGGCAAGTGCACCGGTATCAAGTTCCGCAAGTGCGTGTCGGTCAAAAACGCGGATGGCCGCTTTGCACCCGCATTCGATGATGCCGTTACGGAGGAAGCGGCCTGCACGACGGTGCTGTACTGCATTGGCCAGAAAGCCGATTGGGGCACGCTTCTGGCGGGAACGAAAGTGGAATTCAATCCCAATGGGACGGTAAAGGCAGATCCTCTGACCTATCAGACGGCTGAACCGGATATTTTTGTGGGCGGCGACGCTTACACCGGTCAGAAGTTTGCCATTGACGCCATTGCTGCCGGCAAGGAGGGCGCTATTTCTCTGCATCGCTGGGTACATCCCGGCCAGACGCTGACTATGGGCCGTGACCGCCGTGTCTACCGGGCTTTGGATAAGAAGAACGCTTTGATTGCTATGGATAGCTTTGATTCCACGCCTCGTCAGATGCCGGGCTATAATGAGGCCAAAGCCCGCACCTTTGGCGATGAGCGCGTGACCTTTACAGAAGAACAGGTGAAGAAGGAAACGGCACGATGCCTGTCATGCGGCGCCACCAAGGTGGATGCCTATATGTGCATTGGTTGCGGCCTGTGTACCACCAAGTGTGCCTTTGATGCCATTCATTTGAAGAAGGCACGTGAGTGGCAGGCTGGGGCGTTTGAAACTATGCCCATCAAGGTAGCGGAGCATCTGGTGAAAAAGACCGGTAAGGTCATCGCCAAGGCGGTCAGAAAGTAATGCATGAGTTGGGTATCGCAGATGCTATCTGCAAGACGGTTACGCGAATCGTTGGGGAAAACGGCGTGGAACATCTCCGCAGCGTTACGGTGGAGGTGGGCGATCTCTCCGGCGTGGTACCCCGTTTTCTGCTGGACTGCTGGGAAGCTGTGACGGCGGGCTCTGCGTTGGCCGGCGTGCGGCTGTTGCTGCACGCCGTGCCGGCCACGGCCAGATGCGAGGATTGCGGCAGTGCATTTGTAGTGGACACCGCGTCCCTGCGCTGCCCCGATTGCGGCGGTGATAAACTGACACCGTTGAGTGGGCAGGATTTGACCATTGCCGAGATCGAGGCGGAGGAAACATAACTGAAAGGCGGAAAATGTCCGCGAATGAGGATTAAGTATCCAGTTCTTCTGGTGCAGGAGAACTGCAAAGACTGTCTTGTGAAAAAACTTACTTGCGATACGATGGGTTTTATTGTAAAATAACAAGTACACACTGTCGAATGAAGGCGAATGCGCAGTAAGCTTATATAGAAACGAGAGCAGGAGGATGATCCCGTGGCCTTATATACAAAAAAGCTTATTCTGGCAACCTTTCGTGAAATGTTGTCAGAATCTCCGTTTGATAAGATCACTGTAGCAGCACTGGTCAAGCGGGCCGGAATCAGTCCAAATACTTTTTACTATCATTATCAGGATATTTATAGGTTGTTAGATGCGTGGTTTCAGGAACAGGTGGAATCCTTTGTTCCAAACGGAGAACCTATTGAGTGGGTTTCTACCACAAAAGCTATCCTGCATCGCTGCAAGGAACATCCTCAGACCATCTATCATATTTTTGACGGACTCTCCCGTGACCGATTGGAGAGGTATATCTTCTCACTAACAGATGACCCATTTTCGCGGGTTGTGCGCCAAGCGGCACAGGAATATCCGATTTCAGAGGAACAATGCTATCGCATTGCTACGTTTTGCCGGTACGCCTATATCGGATTTGTTATGCAGTTTTTCTGGAATCATATGGAAAACGACATTGATGAAAGTGTAGACAAATTGGGGGTGCTTTTCGACCAATTCCTGTCCAATGCCGTCAAAACAGTAGAGTAAACGCGTTTACGTTGTTCAAAAGCCTCTCCCTGTATGGATCAGCCTTTTGCGCAAACAGCATGTTTTACGCAAATTTGCGTAAAACCTGCTGTTTCTTTAGAATTTGGAGGAAACCGGCTTTTCCACCGTGGTATCTATATGTTGATTTTGCTATGATGGGACTGAAATATGGACAGGAGGCGGTACTTTGGCCAAGCTGCTGTTTACATCGGAATCTGTGACCTGCGGCCATCCGGACAAGATTTGCGATCAAGTGGCAGATAAGATTTTGGATGAACTGCTGATGAGAGACACTGACTCGCGCGTTGCCTGCGAAGTGACCTGCGCCGAAAACCAACTGCACATCTTTGACGAGGTGACATCGCAGACGGAGATCGACTACCCCGCCATAGCGCGGCAGGTTATCACGGAAATCGGCTATACCCAGCCGGGACGAGGTTTTGACGCGGATACATGCATCGTCCATGTGGATCTGCATCAACAGTCTCCTGATATTGCACGGGGGATCACCCGCAGTCGGGAAGACGAGCAGTTGGACGCTGGAGCGGGAGACCAAGGCATGATGTTCGGCTACGCCTGCAATCAGACACCCAGCTTTATGCCGCTGCCGATTGAACTGGCACATGAGCTTGCCCGGCGGCTGGAACTCGTGCGGCGGACAAATGAGCTGCCCTTTCTGCTGCCGGATGGAAAGACGCAGGTGACAGTTGAGTACGACGGAGATCGCCCCGTTCGCATCGCATCTGTTTTGGTCGCTGCACAGCACTGGGAGGAGATTTCTACGGGAGCGGTTCGTGCCGAAGTGTGCCGCCATGTGATCGAAGCTGTTCTACCTGCTGAGCTTCTTGACGAAGATACCCAGGTATTTGTCAATTCTACCGGGCGATTCGTGCATGGCGGCCCTGCCGCCGATTCCGGACTGACCGGCCGCAAACTGATGGTGGATACTTATGGCGGTTACGCCCTCCATGGGGGCGGCGCGTTCTCCGGAAAAGATGCTACCAAAGTGGATCGCAGCGGTGCGTACATGGCTCGATACATCGCCAAGAACATCGTGGCACAGGGCTTGGCCGACCAGTGTGAGATACAGCTCAGCTATGCCATCGGTTTGGCAGAGCCAATGGCAGTATGCGTCGAGACATTTGGAACCGAAAAGGTAGATAGGGAGATTTTAAGCCGTGCAATACAGAACAGCGTGGATATGCGCCCTGCCGCGATCATCCAGCGCTTCGGACTGACGCGGCCCATTTTCTCAAAAGTCTCCTGCTACGGACATTTTGGCAGCAACGCCAGCCTGATGCCATGGGAGCAGACAGACCTGAAAATCAGATTATGATCATACATAAGAGGTGAAGAAAGAATGGAAAAAAAGAAGAAGGTCAGGTTCCTCGTGGTATGGCTATTGATCACCGCGGTGTTCTTGGCCGGATCCCTGCTGGTTCCGGGACACGGAAAGTCGGAATCCGTGCAGGCGGCCATGCGCGACGCGGTGCTTCACGGAACGAACCGTATCAGCCTGTTCGGGCTGAAGGATGTAAATCCGGCGTACATCTCCTCGCTGGTGGTGGTAGGCGCACTGCTTCTGGCGGCGCTGCTGCTGCGCGTCTTTGTGATCCCACGATTTAAGCTGGTGCCGGGGAAGCTTCAGATGGCTATTGAGACGGTGGTGAGTATGTTTGACGGCATGGCCCGCGGCAATAGTCCTCACCGGTACAAGTTCCTGGGGGCGTATGCCTTTGGAGCGGGCGTATATATCTTTGTGGGCACCCTGTTTGAGCTGTTCGGCTTTCAGGCCGTCACCACCAACGGACACACCATCGCCTTACCGGCACCGCTGTCGGATGTGAACGCAGCCATTTCACTGGGCTGCCTGTCCTATCTGGTCATCATGGGCGGCGGCATCCTCAATAATGGCGTCAAGGGCTTGGGCAAAACGCTGAAGGATTTTTCCCTGCCGATCTCCATGAGCTTCCGTATGTTCGGCGCACTGCTCAGCGGCCTGCTGGTGACGGAGCTGGTGTACTACTATGTGACGCTGAGCTATGTGATCCCTGTAATCGTGGCGGTGCTGTTCACACTGCTGCACGCGTTGATCCAGGCCTATGTGCTGACTATGCTGACTACGCTGTTCTACGGCGAGGTATCCGAGAAGCAGGAGCGTAAGCCAAAAAAGGCCAAAAACGAAAAGAACATTGAAACTGCAAATATGTGACGGAGGAAAAAGAAATCATGAAAAAGCTGCTGAATAAAAGAGTGTTTGCCTTAGTGCTGTGTCTGGTGCTGGCGCTGACCGCCATGCTGACCGTGACCGCGTTTGCTGATACTGAGCCGGCAGACAGTACCGCCGCAACACAGGAAGAAGAGACTTCCGCTGGCAGTGCCACCAACGGCAAGGCCATTGCATCCGGTATCGCCATCGGTATTGCTGCCGCCGGCGGCGCCATCGGTATGGGCATGGCCGTCGGCAAGTCCGCCGAGGGTATTGCCCGTCAGCCGGAGGCCGAGGGCAAGATCCGTACCACCATGATGCTGGGCCTGGTGTTTCTGGAAACCGCCATCATCTATGCTTTGCTGGTGGTAATCCTGATCATCTTTGTGCTGTAAGAAACGGGGCGTAGCGTATGAGTAACATCCCTCTGAATATTGATTGGCAGCAGATATTGCTGCACTTCTTCAACTTCTCCATTCTGGTGGGCGGCTTATATCTGCTGCTGTTCAAGCCGGTGAAGAATTTTATGGATAAGCGTGAAAAGCACTACGCAGACATGGAGTCTGCCGCCGTGGATCGCGAGAAAGATACCGAGGCACTAAAGGCGGCCATGGCACAGCGTGAGGCTGCGCTGGACGCTGAACTGGAGGAAAAGCGTGCCGCCGCCGCTCAGGAGGCTGAGAATTACATGCAGCAGCAGCGTGACGCAGCCAAGGCGCAGGCGGACAAGATCCTGTCCGACGCCCGTACCGCCGCCGAGAGCGAGCGTCGGAAGATCGTGGCGGAGGCCAACCGTGAGGCGGTGGCCATTGCCGAGGATGCCATGGAGAAGCTTCTGACGGCACAGACAGATCAATCTTATGATGCCTTTGTGAATGCCGCGGAGGAGGAAGAGCATGAACACTGATGCACGCCTGACGGCGAAACTGTTCAGCGCCTGCCCGCCTGACGGCACGCAGAAAGCGAAGCTGGAGGCGGTACTGTCAAAAAAGTACGGCGAAGCCGTTGTACTGGTGTGGCAGGAGGATCGCTCCGTGGCGGGAGGCTTCCGCATCGAACTGGGCAGCGAGGTCATCGACTGGACGGCGGAAGGCCGGTTGAGCCAGTTGAAGGAGAAGCTGACCGGCATCAAGAGCGCTGACAGTTCAGTGATCCCTCTGATCCGTGATGCGGTAAAAAACTGGGTGCCGGAGGTGTGCGCCCGCGAGGTGGGCAGTGTGCTGACCGTGGCGGACGGCATTGCCTATGTGGACGGCCTGAAAGGTGCTACATATGGAGAGATCCTGCTGTTTGAGGGCGGCATCCGGGGTATGGTGCAGGAGCTGCGGGAGGATCGCATCGGCTGTATCCTGTTCGGCCGTGTAGATGAGGTCAGCGAGGGTACGGCGGTGTACCGTACCGGAAAGACCGCCGGTATCGGTGTGTCCGACGGTATGGTCGGCCGCGTAGTGGATGCGTTGGGCGCACCCATCGACGACGGCGGAGACATCACTGTGGACGAGTACCGCATGATTGAAAACCCGGCCCCCGGCATTATGGATCGCCAACCGGTGAATACCCCCATGGAGACGGGTATTTTGTCCATCGACTCCATGTTTCCTATTGGTCGGGGGCAACGTGAACTCATTATCGGCGACCGCCAAACCGGTAAGACGTCAATCGCCATTGATACCATCCTGAACCAGAAGGGGAAGGACATGATCTGCATTTATGTGGCCATCGGTCAGAAGGCCAGCTCCGTGGCGCAGATCGCGGAAATGCTGCGCAAGCGCGGCGCCATGGAGTATTCCATCATCGTCTGCGCCAGTGCGGGTGAATCTGCATCCATGCAGTATATCGCTCCCTATGCCGGTGCGGCCATCGGCGAGTACTTTATGAACAGGGGAAAAGATGTGCTGATCGTATACGACGATCTTTCCAAGCACGCCATCGCTTATCGCGCCCTGAGCCTGCTGCTGGGGCGTTCCCCCGGACGTGAGGCCTACCCCGGTGACGTGTTCTATCTCCATTCCCGTCTGCTGGAGCGGGCGGCACGGCTCAGCGATGCGCGTGGCGGCGGCAGCATGACAGCCCTGCCCATCGTAGAGACACAGGCGGGTGACGTATCCGCTTATATTCCCACCAACATCATTTCCATTACCGACGGCCAGATCTTTCTGGAAAGCAGCCTGTTCTTCTCCGGACAGCGTCCGGCGGTGAACGTAGGACTGTCCGTGTCCCGTGTGGGCGGCGCGGCGCAGACCAAGGCCATGAAGAAGGCCGTAGGTACCCTGCGTCTCGATTTGGCGCAATACCGTGAGATGGAGGTGTTCACCCAGTTCTCCAGCGATCTGGATGAAGAGACCAAGAGCCAGCTGGCCTACGGCCAGAGCCTGATGTACATCCTGCGGCAGGGGCGCAGCGCCCCGCTGAGTCAGGCGCAGCAGATCGTCACGCTGGTGAGTGCCATGGCACATATTTATCAGCAGGTGCCTGTGGCGCAGGTCTGTGCCCTGCGGGACGATATCCTGAAGGAGTTTGCCGCCAACCGCCAGAGCCTGATGCTGGAGCTGGAGCAGGGAACGCCTCTGACAGACGATTTGCGTGGGCAGATCATCGAATTTGCGAAGACCGCACTGGAGAAATTCCAGCGCACAGGCGGGCGGTGAGCACATGGCAAGTACCAGTGAGATCCGCCGGCGCATCGGAAGCGTCCGGCAGACACAGAAGATCACCCATGCCATGTACCTGATCTCACAGGCCAAGCTGCGCAAGGCCAAGCAGGAACTGCACAACACACGTCCCTACTTTCAGGCGCTGCAGACCGAGGTAGGACGTGTATTCAACGCGGACAGCACGGTCGAGAGCCGTTATCTGCTGCCGGTGGACGGCAATGCCAGACCATTGCCTGGCGTGACGGCGTGTCTGCTGATCACGGCGGACAAGGGACTGGCCGGTGCTTATAACCAGAACGCTATCCGGAAGGCTCAGCAGCTGCTGGCCGACCACAAGGATACGGCGCTGTATGTGGTGGGGGAATATGGCCGCCGTTGGTTCACGCAGCGGAATATTCCCATTGAGAGAAGTTTCCAGTACACGGCGCAGGATCCCACTTTAGGCAGGGCGCGGCATATCGCCGAGCTGCTGCTGGAACGGTTCGATGCCGGAGAGATCAATGCCGTGTGGGTCATCTATACCGATATGAAGAACGGGTTGGAGGCTGTGGTGCGGCAAGTTCAGCTTCTGCCGCTGCACCGCGACCACTTCGCTGCGGCTACCGCGGAAACTGCCGGAGACAAGGTGTACGAGTTTGTGCCGTCTCCCGGCGCAGTGTTGGACAGCGCCGTGCGGAGCTGCTTGACCGGTTATATTTACAGTGCGCTGGTAGACAGCTTCTGCAGTGAGCAGAGCGCCCGTATGACCGCCATGAACGCGGCGGATCAGAACGCGGAGGAATTGCTGAAGGATCTGTCCGTACAGTTCAACCGTGCGCGTCAGGCGGCCATCACGCAGGAGATCACTGAGGTTTCCGCTGGTGAGCGCGCCCAGCGCAGTAAGAAAGAAAGAGAGGGCTGACCTCAATGAAACAAGGTATTATCACGGGTATTTCCGGCCCTGTGATCGACGTCCGCTTCCCGGAGGGGAAGCTGCCTGCCATCAACGAGGCGCTGACCGTGGAGGCCAACGGGCATCGCTACACCATGGAAGTGGAGCAGCATCTGGAAAATAAGACTGTCCGCTGCGTGGTAATGGCAGACAGCGATGGACTGGGCCGCGGACTGTCCGTCATCGCCACCGGTCACGGCATCGCGGTGCCGGTGGGTGAAAAAACGCTGGGGCGTATGTTCAATGTGCTGGGCGAACCCATTGACGGCGAGCAGCCGGTGGACGATAGCGTCCCTCGCTGGGAAATCCATCGGCCCGCCCCCACCTTTGCCGAGCAGATGCCTACGGCGGACATTCTGGAGACCGGCATCAAGGTCATCGATCTGCTGGAGCCATACCCCAAGGGTGGTAAGATCGGCCTGTTTGGCGGTGCCGGCGTGGGTAAAACCGTCCTCATTCAGGAGTTGATCCACAATGTCGCCATGGAACACGGCGGCTATTCCATTTTTACCGGCGTAGGCGAACGTAGCCGCGAGGGCAACGATCTGTGGGGCGAAATGCAGGAAAGCGGCGTATCCGACAAGACAGCGCTGGTATTCGGGCAGATGAACGAGTCTCCCGGTGTTCGTATGCGTGTGGCATTGTCTGGCCTGACCATGGCAGAGTACTTCCGTGACGAGGCGCACCCGGATGTGCTGCTGTTTATCGACACCATTTTCCGTTTCGTTCAGGCTGGCAGCGAATTGTCCACACTACTTGCGCGTATGCCTTCCGCCGCAGGCTATCAACCTACGCTGGACGGAGACATGGGTGCTCTGCAAGAGCCGATTCCTT
>OJLA01002057.1_pt1 | contig 12468 bp, 9 predicted proteins | sample 1596611 | NCBI WGS metagenome assembly OJLA01 (sample SAMEA4350168, study PRJEB24818) | metagenome | biome: human; feature: gut; material: faeces | place: Denmark | collected 2013-09
ATGAGGTAGCCAAGCAAGGCGGGATTTTCTAGCAGTCGCACCTTCTCGACGATAATTGAGGGAGAACGTTGCGGAACAGGATTCTTTCCGGTGAAAGAGAAAACGGGCATCCTGTCAATATGTCGTTCCAGCTGCCGCATGGCCTCCCCGGCCTCGCACCGCTCCATGCGCATCACGAGGTCGATCAGCGTGCCGCCCTCGCCTGCACCGTAGTCGATCCATAGGTTCTTGTCGTAGTCCACTTTCATGCTCGGTATATGATCTTCGCGCAGCGGCGAATGATACAAGCCGTAATATCCTCGGTCTTTGGCCGGACGGATGCCCCGTGCGGCAAGGTAGTCCCGTATCGGGAACTTATTGATTGCTTTTGCGTCCATAACCTGTTTTTCTTTCCCTCGGTTTATCGGTACGGTTCGGGTTTTAACCCGCCGTACCGGTTTAGAATGGTTTAATAATATATACCCCCGTTCCGGACTAAACCGCCCGCAAGGGTCAATAGTGGAAATCGGGATTGTAGCAGTAGAACCTATCCTCCTTGACGATCATCCGCTTATTCTCCAAAAAGACTTTGAGCTGCTTGGCCTTGTTGATGCCGAACGAATGACCGATCGAGGCATAGCTGCTCTGCAACCGTCCGATAAGTGATGAATAGGAAACACGGTCGGCTTCGGAAAACAACAGCTCCAGCAGAGGCTTTCCGCAATTGCGGGCAATGGCAAACGCCATCAGCGACCCCACGCAGATACCGATGTAATTGTAGAAAAATCCGAGTTGTTCCAAAACCTCGACAGGATTGTCATCGGTCAATCCCTGGCGCATCTGCTCGACAGCTTTTATCTGCAGGGCTATGAATTTTTCCGCCGGTTCACCCCGGTGGTGCATTTCCCATGCCTTACGTGATAAAGAGGATGTCTCGCGCCGGTCATCCCCCTGATGTTCGGGAGTAGCGTGACAAGCCGATAATAGAAGTATGATTATTAGAATTGCCGGAATTGCTCTCATGACAAGAGTGGGTTAAGGTTGGTTTTTACACTGCAAAATTACTTATTAAAATTTATAATCAATAAGCCGATGGCAATCTATCTATCACTGTATGACGGTAATCTATCGGTTGTCTATTCTGTCTGTTGTAAATCTATTGCCGCGCTGCTTATATTTGTAAGCAAAATATAAATATAATTATGGGAAAAGTATTTCGTATTTTAGTTAGCGCGGCTGTCATCCTTTCTTTTGCCGGATGCAGCGATAACGACGAACCGGGAGGTGAATCAACTTACATCCCCGTTGACGGTGTAAGCGATATTGTGCATGGCAATATGGTGTATGTGATGGATTTTGCCAATGATGATGAAAAACTTGTCGAAGTCAATACTCAAGGTGAGGTCGATGTGGAGATACCTGACGACTCGCCGCTCGCCTTCACGAGGATTAAAGAGGATGACAAGAATTTTATCCGTGTGAGCAACCGGCTTCCGGTTGACCGCAATATTGTGATGGTCCCGGTGAAGGTAGCGCCTAAGGGCTGCCCTTCGGAAGCTCGTAATATTATTATTGTGGCTAAAAACATGCAGGCGGCGGAGAGCGGTAATGCCGGACGCGCATCGGGCAATGCGATGCTGTCAGTGTATTCCGAAAGTCTCGGCAAGGGCACGGTATGTTTCAACGAGGTCGGCAACACTACGGAATCGGTGATTCTATACGACAGGTTGTCGGAACTGGGTGAAAAATATGTGAGCGTCAACACTACCGCCAATGTCGAGAAGATGTTTGAGATAAACGAGGCAACCTCCTCAAGCATGATGGAGTCATACGGAGTCAATGTGGGTGTGAATTTCAAGAAGGCGGCAAAGGCAAATTTCCTCCTTCAGGAAAAATGGATTGACAAATATTCGGTTTCCGGTTCATTTACATTCGGTATCGGCGAGACCTTCAAGGAGAGTCATGACTATGAATATTACATGAATATCTACACAGTGAGAAAAGCCGAGGTGAAGATACTGATGGATAAATTCCGTAAAAGCAACAACAATCCCCTACCCGACTCACTCTTCCTGGCACTTGTCAATCCCGATTATATCAGGCAGATAGTGACGCCGAAAGATGCGACTGCTTTCAATGCCGAGGAATTTCTTAACCGCTGGGGTACTGATGTGATCACTCAGGCACAATTTGGCGGAAGATGTCTCTATATCTACGGGCGTAAGGAAAATGTATATGAGCACTCTCTTGCAGTTGACGCCTCGGCTGAAATGACAGGCTCACGACCTTCCGGCTCGGGTGAAGGCTGGGTATTTATCTATACAAGCAAAAACTCACCTTATATAAAAGGCTCTTTTGACGTAAGTTACAAAAACTCCTCTTACAACAGCGCGTCAAAGGCGGTCAGCTATTACGACTGTGTGGGCGGTAACATGAATGATAATGATGCCGCGAAGTGGATTGACGGTTTCAACGACAGCAGCCAGAGCGACAAATGGTCGGTAATCGGCTACCGTCTGTCATCTGATGTGCCATCTAAAGATGAGAATGACCCCGACTGGAGTCTTACCCAGATAGAGGACATAGGATTGAATGTGGTCAATATATATGACACCATGCTCAGAGACCGGAAAACACCGAAAGACAGTGCGGCTATAAAGCGCGTGACAGGAGTGTTAACCCACTTGTCAAATGAGCGCGTCAAATATATGGAAAAACATTCACGCGCCTCTGTGGCTAAGTCGCCTATAGTGGTTGCCGATTTTATCATGCGTGACGGCAAAAACGGTCATAAAAAAGGTGAGCCCTCTTCGTTTATAGACAAGGATGTGCGCACAGGCGAATACCGTATCTACTATCCGCTGATGGCAAACAAGTTTTCACCTTATGATGTCGGGTATGCAGTCGAGACCACCCAGAATGATTACTATCCCGCTATTCTTGATAATGTGGACCATTACTGGTATTATTCGCTTGACCATTCAAGTGAGTGTGACGGTATTGTCGATATAAAGTTTGTCGATGACACACCAGACTATTATTACCGTCGCGGCGATGATGCGCTTCCCGGCGGCTGTTCAGGACAAAAGAACTACGTGTGTCTGAAATTCGGCGACAGCGAGACTCCCGACTCGGAAAAAATTAAAGCGATAGGTCTTTATAAGCGTGATGACAAGAGCGGTACTTTCGACCCTAACCGCATATTTGCCTCGACAGGTGGCAGCGAACTGCGGCGCGCCCACACCCAGCGGGAGTATGACAAATGGCATGAATGGTGGAATTCCGGAGCCTCATACGTAAAGACCCAGTGGAATGAGGGCGGATTTTCGCCCAAGTTGAAGATATGGCCCTGCTATTCGACGAAACCACTTGATGAGTCGGTTGATATCAGGGATGTATGCCATCCGCTGAAATGGGGTGAATAATATTTTTTAGAGCGACAATTTGGTATTACGCCCGCTTACTTGTATCTTTGTTTTCTAACAAAACAGAGGTACTAACCCCCTATTATGACTATAGCATGAAAATATCAGGTGATTTTGTAAAGACCGTGGCTGCAATGACTGTTGCCGTGGCTTCTTTGGCTCCGGCAGGGAGCGTATATGCGGCTAATCCGTTCCTTCCCTTATGGGAATATATTCCCGATGGTGAACCCTACGTGTTTGAAGACCCGGATAATCCGGGGAAATTCCGTGTGTACATATACGGCTCGCATGATTCGCGCAAGACAGAATATTGCGGGCTTGAACAGGTTGTATGGTCGGCTCCGGTCGATTCACTTACCAACTGGCGTTATGACGGAGTGATATTTGAGTCGAAACTAAATGCCGACGGCAAGCCGCTCAATGACGGAGGCATCGGTGACGTGCTTTTTGCACCGGACGTGGCAGAGGTTGTCGCACCCGATGGTACAAAGACCTATTACCTGTATCCGAATAATCAGGCTGGTGGCAGAAACGGCATGATTGCACGTGCATCACGTCCCGACGGTCCTTTTACCGTAAGCAACTGGAGCAAGGAAAATCCCGATGTAACTGACGGAATATTCCGCTTCGACCCGGGTGTGCTTGTGGATGACGACGGCAGAGTGTACGGTTACTGGGGTTTTGAGAAGTCATTTGCCGCAGAGATAGACCCTGCTACGATGGCTACCGTCAAACCGGGCTGCGAGATAGTCGAAGACATGATTCCGGGACGTGACCAAGACACTGTGTTCCGCTTTTTTGAGGCGTCGTCCATGCGTAAAATCAAGGATAAATATGTATTTATCTACAGCCGCTGGAGTAATGACGGCGATTTCGGACTGCCCGCATCCAATTATACCCTCGCCTATGCTTACAGCGATAATCCGCTCGGTCCGTTTACTTATGGCGGCACGATAATAGACGGTCGCGGTCGTGACACTGATGCTGACGGTAATATCATACCGACGGCGACTCCTTACGGTAATACCCACGGCAGTATAATTGAAATCAACGGGAAGTGGTACGTGTTCTACCACCGCCAGTGTGGCACCAACGAATATGCCCGTCAGGCGATGGTTGCACCTATTGAGGTTACTGTCGAAGAAGGCAAGGGAGGAAAGGTGGTGATATCGGAGGCGGAATACACCTCGGAAGGTTTCGAGACTGAAGGTCTGAATCCGTTGAAGCGTTACCCGGCAGGTATCGCCTGCTATTACACCGGTCCCTCCAAGGTCGGTCACTCCTACCCCGATTTTCTTTTTACAGGCTCGTATGTGAAGCCCTGTTACGGAGACTCTGACCGCTTCAAGAAGCCTTATGACCTGAGTGAGAACACTGCTCCGGTGGTAAACAATACGGCAGGCTCGATAGTGGGATACAAGTATTTTAACTTTGATAATGCTCAGGTGTCTCACCTTCTGCTTGACATCATGCCGCTCGGACAAGATGCCACCGTCAATGTGATGCTTGACTCTCCATGGGAGAAGAAAGGCGGTAAGAAGATTGGGTCGTTCACCCTTTCAAAGGATATGGAAGCTGCACGTAACGACATTGACGTGCTTCTCTCAGGCATGAAGGGTGTAAAGGGCAAGCATGGTATATATCTTGTCGTTGATTCACCGGTGAAATCGACACCGCTTTTCGACCTTTACGAATTGCAGTTCAAGTAATCGCCGCGTCTTATCGCGGTAATTGTAATATTCAATCAACGCGCTTCATCGCGGTAATTGTAGGTGTTGCGCAGCTTCTCGAATGATTCAGGCGACGACTTCAAGGCTTCTGTATCGTCAAGCGGATTGTAGCTTGACGCCACTGAAGCAAGAGTGACACCGGTAGCGGCTCCTTCCGGCACTTTTTCAGCCATCTCCACTTTCGGTAATCCAAAGTGGGAGGTCAGGGAGTCGAGCGACATGCGGGTGGCGCGTATCTTGCCCTCGCGTGAATATCCCGCGATGTGTGGGGTGGCGACAGCTGCGAGGTCGAGCAGTTCGGGTGATATGCCCGGCTCGTTTTCCCAGCAATCGATAGCCGCGCAACCTATCTTTCCGCTATGTAATCCATATAGCAGTGCCTGTGTATCGGTTACCGGTCCGCGGGCACTGTTTATTATAAGCGGCTTGCGCTCCATCTTGTCGACGAGATTGCGGTCGAGCAGATGAAATGTAGGATACTTGCCGTCACGTGTCATGGGAGTGTGAAATGTAATGACATCACATTTCCGCGCTATCTCTTCAATATCGGTAAATCCCTCTTTCCCTTCGGCATCGGCTCTCGGAGGGTCGCATACAAGTGTTTTTATCCCCATCCCTTTTGCCCAGTCAACTATGATAGACCCTACATGTCCGGCTCCCACCACGCCGAGGGTAAATCCGGTATCGAGTCCTCTCAGCTTTGCTATGACAGCAAACACATATTGCGCCACGGCGGGGGCGTTGCACCCGGGAGCGTTTTTTACCGTGATTCCGTGACTGCGGCAATAATCAAGGTCTATATGGTCGGTGCCTATCGTTGCAGTGGCGATAAAACGGCATTTTGACCCGTCAAGCAGCGATGCGTCACAGCGTGTGCGTGTGCGCGTCACGAGGGCATCGGCGTCGCGCATCGCTGCGGCATTGATTTCATCGGGTGCCAGATAGCTTACCTCCGCCACATTGTCAAGCATACCTTTTATGAAGGGTATGTTTTTCTCGATTATTATTTTCATAATGTTATGCTCCAGATGTAAAGTGCGATATATATTACATATATACAACAGATAGGTATATATGTTCGCCGTGTGTTATTGATTGTGAAGAAATGTCCTATCTGGATTGCAGTACAGCAGTTCAGTATGGGCAGATATATTATGAGATTGGTATAATCAATTACTACAAAGAGTGTTGTGATTATTGTAAGGATAATCCAGAAACCGTTGTAAGCTCTCGCCCTGCCGTTGTAGCTGTATATTTTTATCATGTTGAATATTCCGAACCCGACACCCAGGATGAGGTTGACGCTGGTGTACACGACAATCTGTGCGAGGTCGTGACCTTCGAGCGCGTCAAATATATTGATAAATTCCGGCATCCTGAACGATGACAGGCTGATTATGCCGAAGCCCCAGAGTATCCAGTAAGGGGTGAATATGCCGGTAGCCGCTGCGAGGAGTCCCTTGAAAGTGAGGCACTGCATCTGGAAGCATCCGATGAGGAATACAATCAGATACACCGCGTAGGCATATCCGGTGAGCGAGCCGAAGCTGATAAGGAAAAATGACAGGAATATGCGCCGCGTGCGGTCGGGACGCTGAAAGGTGGAGAAAAACGGTATTATGGCGAGCAGGATGAGAAAACACATCACCGACCCGTCATAGAGCTGTCCCATCAGCGACGGTTGTCCTGCCTGCATGACAAGAAACATCCCGGCGAAGAGCATCGACACAGAGCGTATGATGTTGAAGCGGCGGTTGATGTAGAGGAGCAGGAAAGAGATGACGATATTAAGTCCGAGACTAACGGCAAGCGACAGGGCGTTGTCGGAAATCCATTCGTTAGCCGACGGCAGCCCGAAGCCGCTGTTGCCTGCCACGTGGACTACATCACCCATAAACCATGCCGCCACGGTTCCTGTCACTGACGCAAACAGCATCAGCATGAAACCGTAGCGGGAATGTAGCAGTCGTGTAAGCTCTTGCTCTTTCACTACTTTTTGTCGTCAAGTAGAGCCATGAGATCACGGCCTATGTCGCGGCGGAAATATTTTCCGTCAAAGTTTATCAGTTTTATGCTGTCGTAACTGCGGGCAAGCGCCGACTCGATATCCTTGCCGTAAGAGCTTACCGACAGTACCCTGCCGCCTGATGTCAGCACACGGTCGCCCGCTCCCTGCTTTGTCCCGGCGTGGAACACTATGCTGTCGCGTACATCGTCAAGTCCCTCGATAATCATGCCTTTGCGGTATTCACCGGGATAGCCGCCCGACACCATCATCACGGTCACGGCGGTGCGCGGGTCGATTATCATGGGCTTGTCACCGAGATTGCCGTTGGCGGCAGCTTCCATAAGCTCCACGAGATCGCTCTCTATGCGTAGCATGACAGCCTCGGTCTCGGGGTCGCCCATTCTCACGTTGTATTCAATCACCATAGGCTCTCCACCTACGTTGATAAGACCCAGGAATATGAAGCCGCGGTAAGTGATACCCTCTTCGGCAAGTCCTTTGACAGTTGGCTCGATGATACGGGTGCGCACCTTTTCCATGAATGTCTCATCGGCAAACGGCACCGGGCTTACCGCTCCCATTCCTCCTGTATTTGGCCCGGTATCGCCCTCGCCTATGCGCTTATAATCCTTAGCTACCGGCAGCACACGGTAATCCTTGCCGTCGGTAAGTACAAATACGGAACACTCGATGCCTGAAAGAAATTCCTCGATTACAACAGTTGCCGATGACTTGCCAAACATGCCCGAAAGCATCTCTTTCAGTGATTTTTTAGCCTCGTTGAGGTCAGGAATTATCAATACGCCTTTTCCGGCGGCAAGACCGTCGGCTTTGAGCACGTATGGAGGATTGAGTGTCTCGAGAAATTTGTAGCCTTCCTCGATGGTGTCGGCGGAGAAGCTGCGGTAACGTGCCGTAGGTATGTTGTGACGCTCCATGAAGCGTTTCGCGAAGTCCTTACTTCCTTCAAGAGCCGCGCCTGCCTTGCTTGGTCCTACCACGGTGATGCCGCTATCCTTGAAATAGTCATAGATGCCGTTTACGAGCGGATCCTCGTTGCCTACCACAATCATTTTCACGTCGTTGTCTTTCACGAATTGTTCCACTGCGGGGAAATCAAGCGGTGAAAGGTCGACGTTGGTACCATATTGCGATGTGCCGCCATTGCCGGGAGCTATGAACAGCTTGCGCAGCGATTGACTCTGGTTGATTTTCCACGCCAGTGCCGACTCACGGCCACCGGATCCAAGAAGGAGAATGTTATAAGCACTCATGTCTGTAATTATGGTTGATTGTTGATTGGTTTATTCGTTGTTGGTATTGCCCTTGTTGCCCTCATCGCCGCGTTTCCAGCCTTTGCGCGAGCGCATTACGGGAATACTCGGTTGCTTGCCCTGTATCATTTTCAGCGCTTTCTCGTTGCGGCGCACTGCGAGCGGGTTTTCCGACACGGTTTCAGGAGCGTTGTCACGGGTAGGGTTACGGTTGTTGTCGCGGGTAAACTCTTTACGGGGTTCGTTACGGAAATCTTTCTTCCTGCCTCTTTCCGGACGGAACTCCTTGCGGTGTTCGTCGCGGAAGCGTGACTCGCGCTCCTCGCGTTCCTGACGGCGCGCCTTTCCTACAGGTTTTGCCTTGTATTTTTCCTCAAGTGCCGAGCGCTTCTTCTTGAAGTCGCCGCCGCGTCGTTTGTCCTCGCGGTCGCCGTCTTTGCCGCCGAATCCTTTTTTGCGCGCCGTGCTGCGCCATTCCTCGTCGCTCATGCGGCGGAAATCTTTTTTCTTTCCGCGCTCTTCGCGGTCTTCCTGACGTGTGTGGAGCGTGTTGCCTTCGCGGCGGAAGCTCTTGTAGTCGCCCTCGAAGATTACATACTCGCGAAGTTCACACTCCAGCGAGCCGTTGAGCATCGGGAGCTTCTGCGACGGGGCAAGACCTATTTTCTTGAAATAGTCGTCCTGGTAGCCGATAATCCATGCGTGATAGCCCTTGAATACCTTCTTGAGCTTGTTGCCTATCATCTCGTATAGACCGTCCATGTCGTCGACCGAGATGCGCTCTCCGTAAGGAGGATTGGTGACGAGTATGCCGTCGGCGGGTGCTTCCTCCCACTTCGACAGAGGTTTTATCTCAAGGTCGATATATTTGCCCACGCCTGCCTGCTTGATGTTTTTCTCGGCGATGGCGATTGCCTTGGGGGAGATGTCAGCGCCGTATATCTTGAATTCGGGGTCGCGCTCGTTGCTGTCATCGTTGTAGAGGCTCTCGAAAAGTTCCTCGTCGAAATCCTTCCACTGCTCGAAGGCGAAATTGCGGCGATACACACCCGGATTGATATTGGCGGCGATGAGCGCAGCCTCGATGAGGAATGTGCCGGAACCGCACATCGGGTCTACGAGCGGGCAGCTCCCGTCATATCCCGCCTTCATGAGTATACCGGCAGCGAGCACTTCATTGATGGGGGCTTCGGTCTGAGCCACGCGGTAGCCGCGCTTGTGAAGCGACTCGCCCGAAGAGTCGAGCGACAGCGTCACGCGGTTGCCGTCGATATGCACGTTAATCATCACGTCGGCATCCTGAAGCCTTACGCCGGGGCGCTTGTCGGCGCCGTAGCGGTCCTTGAAGAAGTCGACTATGCCGTCTTTGACGCGGTAAGTCACATAGCGCGAGTGGTTAAACAGTTCGGAGTTGACGACCGAGTCTATCGAGAATGTCTTGTCGGGGCTGAGCAGGGTGCTCCAGTCATACTCCTTGGTCATCTCGTAGAGCGTGTCGGGGTCTCCGGCGGTAAACTTAACAATCGGTTTCAGTATGCGCAACGCCGTGCGACAGCTGAGATTTGCCCTGTACATGAGCTCTTTGTCGCCTTCAAACGCCACCATACGTCGCCCGGGGGTCACATTCTGTGCCCCGAGTGCCCGCAGTTCGTCGGCAAGTACATCTTCAAGACCCTGAAAGGTCTTTGCTACCATTTCGTAAGTTTCCGTTTCCATCAATGTTTTATTCTTAATACATTATTTGCTTTTGCCTGTATGAGCCTTTCTCCGGCGGCTACATTCTCCGTCACCCAGATGTTACCCCCTATCACCGCATTGTCGCCGATGGTGATTCTGCCGAGTATGGAGGCGTTGGAATAGATGATTACATTGTTGCCGATAATCGGGTGACGCGGCTCTCCCTTTACCGGGTTTCCGTCTTTGTCGAGGTCGAAGCTCTTCGCCCCGAGTGTCACGCCCTGATATATCTTCACGTTGTCGCCCACTATCGCCGTGGCTCCTATCACTATGCCGGTGCCGTGGTCGATGGTGAATGACTCCCCTATCGTTGCGGCGGGATGTATGTCGACCCCCGTCTCTCCATGTGCCACCTCGCTTATCATGCGCGGTATGATCGGCACGTCGAGCAATACAAGCTCGTGGGCTATGCGGTAGTTGCAGATGGCGCGTATGCCCGGATAGCAATATATCACCTCCTGGATTGAAGTCGCCGCAGGGTCGCCGTAATAGGTGGCGCGCACATCGGCGTTGAGCAGTCTGCGCAGCTCCGGCAGCCGTGCCATGAATGCCGCTGCCTTCGAGGCGGCGAGGCGTTCGGTGGCGGCAAATTCCGGCGCATCCTCCGTACATATATCCATTGACAGCCCGGCATGTATCTGGTCGACAAGCAGCTTGTAAAGCTTCTCCGACCATAGCCCCGTGAAGTAGAGCAGGTTTTCACGCGTCACGTCGCTGTCTCCGAAAAATCCCGGGAAGATTATGGCTCGCGAAAGAGTAATGATTTCCTTGACCGCTTGCTGCGAGGGCAGCGGTTCGCCACGCCACTGTGATGGGCATATATTAACGAGGTTTTCCCCGGCGGAAAGCTCGGCGACAACCTCCCGAAGCGTAGCTTCGTGATGGGGGTTAAGTCCTGACATTACTGCAAAATTAGCCAATTTTATTATACCTGACAAACAATTTTGAGTTTTCAGCAATCAGCTGTCAGTTTTCAGAGATACGGAAGGACATAAGGTCAAAAGAGAGAGGGGAGTTGTCAGTCGTCAGAGTTCAGTTGTCGTCATCGCGATGCGGGTCTTTAATGACCTTAGTGACGTTAGAGACCTTAACGACCCCATCTGAAAACTCTTCTGATTTTCTGTCTTTTTGTGTCTTATCTGAAAACTGAAATCTGACAGCTGACAACTTTTATTGTTTTTTAACTTGGTTGTGCCGCAAATCTGCATGGATTCGGAGTTATCTTTGCATAAAACATTTAAACGACTGAAATCATGGAAAAACCTAAGAAACCAGCTATAAAGAAAGGCGCGGCACCTGTCGACCCTAAGGCAGCCAAAAATGAGGCACTTGCTCAGGCGATGGCTAAGATAGAGAAGAACTACGGGCGCGGCGCAATCATGAAGCTTGGCGATGACCGCGTGGAGGATATCGACGTGATACCCACCGGCTCGATAAGCCTTAACTATGCGCTCGGCGTGGGCGGATATCCGCGCGGGCGTATCACCGAAATATATGGTCCGGAATCATCCGGTAAGACCACTCTTGCCATTCATGCAATAGCCGAGGCTCAGAAACGTGGAGGAATAGCCGCCATCATCGATGCCGAACACGCATTTGACCGCTTCTATGCCGAGAAACTTGGCGTGGATGTCGACAATCTGCTTATCGCGCAGCCAGATAACGGCGAACAGGCTCTTGAAATCACCGAGCAGCTTATCCGCTCGTCGGCAATCGACATAATTGTGGTTGACTCGGTAGCCGCCCTCACTCCGAAAAGCGAAATTGACGGCGACATGGGCGACCGCAATGTAGGTCTGCAGGCGCGACTGATGTCGCAGGCTATGCGTAAGCTAACCGGTACAATCTCGCGCACCAATACCTGCTGCATCTTCATCAATCAGCTGCGCGACAAAATCGGTGTGATGTTTGGTCCGTCGGAGACCACTACGGGTGGTAACGCGCTGAAATTCTACGCTTCGGTACGCGTCGATATCCGCGCCGCAACCTCCATCAAGGATGGCGAGGATGTGCTCGGCCGTCACGCCAAGGTCAAGGTGGTGAAAAACAAAGTTGCCCCCCCATTCAAGAAAGCCGAATTTGACATCATGTACGGAGAGGGAATTTCCCGTTCCGGAGAAATTGTTGACTTGGGCGTTGAATGCAACGTGATCAAGAAAAGCGGTAGCTGGTTCTCCTACGGAGAAAGTAAATTGGGACAAGGACGGGAAACCGTGAAACAACTGGTTATGGATAACCCGGAATTAGCAGAAGAGCTTACCCAAAAGATCGTGGAAGCCATGGAAAACGACGTACAACCGGCAACGAAATAATAA
>OJLA01002064.1_pt1 | contig 12453 bp, 10 predicted proteins | sample 1596611 | NCBI WGS metagenome assembly OJLA01 (sample SAMEA4350168, study PRJEB24818) | metagenome | biome: human; feature: gut; material: faeces | place: Denmark | collected 2013-09
GCTTGAACGATTTATTTGCGTGTTTGGGATTAGACCAGACCCGCAAGTTATTGACAAACTTTTCAAAGAACTCATTTTATTTACTGCCAGAGCCGCTTAGGCGTGGCTATTTTTTAACGAACTATTGGATATGTATATTTGCAGTGTGCTTCGTAATGATGACAGTGAATAAACTTAAAATAATACGGTTTATGAAAGAATTGGTTAAAAGGCTATCCGTTCCTATTGCAGAGATGGGGGCATGTATGGTGATGGTCTGTCTGTTGCCTTCGTGTAGCGTAGCTTCTTTGTTCCATGAAGAAATAGGAAAGGAAGAGGCCATGGTCTTGATGGCGGACAGTACAAGATATGTGGGAAAGACGTTTTTACCTGATTTCCAAGGCAAGTCGTTTCGTTTGGTGACGGATGAAGGCAAGCGGGTTAAAATCAAGTCGGGCGAAGTGGAACAGTTGCGTTTCAGGCGTGACGGAAAGCAGTCCGGGGTGTTTGTTTATGTGCCTTACGTGGCGCGTGGCGGAAAGGAAAGCAAACCGGGTTGGGTTAATTGCCAAGGTGTGGGCAGGCATCTGAAGATAGGTTTGTTGGCCTTTGATTGGCGATTCAACCGCAAGGGTGAGTTGGCTCCTATGAGTTTTGCTGATGGGGATGTGTATATAATAGGCATTAAGGAAGATGGAAAGGGGCAATTCCTTTCCACGTTGGGACGGACAAAGGCTGTGGTAAGAAAAGCTTTGTGCAAGTTTTTGGCCGACGATCCCGTATTGTGTGGGCAGATTGAAGATAAAGAGGTGGATGCTTTTGATTTTCAAGAAATCTGCAACCGGTATACTCCCGGAAGGGAACAAGGGCATGGAAGCTATGAAGTGATGGCCGTTCCATTGCAGGACGGAATGGACGAAACAGAAAAAGGAGGTAATGTATGAAACGGATGAGGTTTTACATGATGTTGGCTATGGTGTGCTGCGCTGTAGTTTCGGTAAGGGCGCAAGGGCATGGGTGGGTTCAATATTCTTTTTCCGGTGCCTATGAGAACTTTGCCCACACGTTTGAAAACTCCGGTTATACCTTGACGGTCGAGGCCGAAGGGCATTCCAAGCGGCGTGTGTACGGTGCGTTTCTGGTCGGCTTGTCAACTTACGAAGGTTCCAAGCCGATTACGTTGGAGTCGGATCTCGGCCCCGTCAGCGATAATTTGGCCGACAAGAAGACGCAGATGTTGTTTGCCTTAGGGCCGGGTTTCGATTTGTTGAGCAACCAAATCGACCGTTTTTACTTGAACCTTTACGGTGGCTATGCAGTGGTGGATTATGAATACGACGTGTGCGATGATGTTTTGAGGGATAGCCGGGACGAGAACCTGAATGGCTTTTGGGGGATGGCCCGTTTGGGCTACGAGCACCAATTCGGACGTTCGTTTTCCCTTGGTGGTTTTTTGCAAGGAGCCTATGTGGGTGAGGAATTCAATTGGGGGATAGGCCTGCGCATAGGTTTCCGTACGAGTGACTTTCGTTGGAAGAAGCCTTCGGCAAGTTATTGATGCCGGATGCGGGAAATAAATAAAAGTTTAAAACAAGAAGCGTATGAAAAAGAATGTAGGTTGGTCTTTGGTCTTGGGTTTGATGGCCTTGGCCGGTTTGCAGTCGTGCCAATTGGTGGCGGGTGCCATAGAAGTGGCACGTGAAGTGAAGGATTTCCCTATGGAAATCAAGTTGCATGACGGTACGGTGTTGGCAGGGGAGGCCCGGATGCCCAATGGAGGTACCCGGGATGTGAACCTGAAGTTGGCGGATGGTACCAAAAAAGAAGTGGAGTCCGAGGATATCGCGTATCTGACGGCCTGGAACCCGAAGATGCCCGATTCCAAGTTTGCCATGGTGTATAAGGACAAGAAATGGATGACACCGAAGGCTGTTGGAGAACATGTGGCCATATTTGCTTATGCCGCAGACTTCTTTGTGGGTAAGGACGGTACGATGACAGTGTCCGGCACGTCCATCAGCTACATTGCTTTCCGTCCGGGTGAAGAGGAAGGTACGGTGGTGTGTTCTTCCGATTCCAGTAAAAAGCGGGCACGTAAGAGTTTGATGGAATACTTTGCCGACGATCCGGATTTGTGTACCGCATTGGATGATGGGGAAATCGGCCCGTTTGATTTTGAAAGGATTTGCGAAGCCTACGACCCGGCAAAATAAGAGACGAAGCATTGTTTCATTATGTTCCAGTGGTAGAAAAGTAGGAAAAATTAAAATTTCGCGTTTCGTGGCCGGATTGTAGGAGATGCCTCCCTGTACAATCCGGCTATGTTTGGGTGAACTGATGTCTTTTTGGGGGCAAGGATTTTTATTTTCCATGGATTTGCTTTTGGGATTTGTTTTTTTTGTACCTTTGATACGAGTATAAGTAAAACGACAGATTATGAAAGCTACTTCACAGACCATCCAACAGATTGAACGCGCCCTCAGGAAAATTGCAGCCAAATACCCGCAAGGTCGGGAGGATTTGGTCTTGACGGATATCCATCTTCAGGTAAAAGCCGATTCCGGCGAGTTGTTGGCGTTCAACGATGACGATGAAGAGCTGACGCGTTGCGTGGTAGAGCAGTGGATGGATAACGGAGATGAGGATTTCTATGAAGAGATTACGCCCGTGTTGCGCCAGTGTATCCAAAATATGAAAGATACGTTGGAGAACCTGTCCTTATTGAAGCCTTATTCTTTCGTCCTGGTGGATGAGGACAAGGAAACGCTTTGCGACTTGTACCTTGTGGACGATGAGACGGTGATAGTGGACGGTGAATTGCTGAAGGGGTTGGACGAAGATTTGGATGATTTCCTGAAAAAGCTTTTGGAGGAATAAAGTGCCCGTGGGTTGGCAAAATCGCGATTGGGCGGAGGTAAGGTCAAGTCCGTTTGGGTTTTGCCGGGTGCGAGGATTTATCAAAATGTCAGAATGTCAAATCCATGGGACGAGAATCGCGTATTTTCGGGCAGAAGGCGTTTTGTTCTGCGCGAGGACATTCTCGCGTGTCGGGGAAAAGGCAGAGTGTAAGCCGTCGGGTGTTTTTCCCGTTTTTTGTTTCGCCTTTATGTCGAATCATATGGACAGATGCGGATAGGGTGTAAGCGAAATGTCGCAATCGCTATTCGTTTGTTTTTTTGTTTTTGGAAACAAAATGAGTTCAAATAGTGTTTTTCGTATGCTTGAAATCTTGTTTGGGGAGCGTTTGGGGCTTGGTTTTAAGTCGTGTAGTATATGTTTTCCGTTCGTTCTGCGCACATCGGAAAATCGCTTTCAGCCAAACGATTTTTCAATCTCTTGAGATTGATTTGCATATATGCAGGATTTATGCGGAAATACACAGTTTCTTTGTATGATTATTCTCTTTTGGGGCTTTATCTGATGCTGTTTTCTCAATTTAAAACAAGCGTAAAGGATTAAAACAATGTCTTTTTGTCGGGATATAGAGGAGAATGGGATTAATTTGTAAATTGAGGGCGTGACACTTTTAGTATAGTGAAAAATACAGGGAAATATCCGATTGGGTGAATTAGATTCAAGAATATTTGTTTTTATGTGTTTATTGTGCAGAAATCCCCTCCGTTTATCGTGAAGATAAGACGGAGGGGATGGTTTTATATAGTATAAAGTTAAGGTCAGAACAGGCTCCACGAGACGGTGAGTCCGGCCATGACGATGGCCACCATCGACATGAGCTTGATGAGGATGTTCAGGCTCGGACCGGAAGTGTCCTTGAACGGGTCGCCCACGGTGTCGCCCACCACGGTGGCACGGTGTACCTCGCCGCCCTTCCCGCCGAAATTACCTTCTTCGATATATTTCTTGGCATTGTCCCAGGCACCACCGGAGTTGGCCATGAAGATAGCCAACACGAAACCGGCCGACAAGCCGCCGACCAAAAGGCCGATGACGCCCGGCACGCCGAATACCAGTCCGGTAACGATGGGAGCCACGATGGCCAGCAGCGAAGGGAAGACCATTTCTCGTTGTGCGCCTTTGGTGGAAATCTGCACGCAGCGGGCATAATCCGGTTCGGCTTCTCCGCTCAGGATGCCCTTGATTTCACGGAACTGCCGCCGCACTTCCTCTACCATGTGGGCTGCTGCACGCCCTACGGCGTTCATGGTCAACCCGCAGAAAAGGAAAGCCATCATGCTGCCGATGAACATGCCCGAGAGGACTTTCGGGTTCATCAGCGTCACGTCATAGTAGGTCATGAAGTCGGTGAACGAAGCATCATGTATGGCCAACGTGTCGCCGTTCGGCAGGGTCAGTACAGTTTCGCCCAAGCGCGTCAGACCGATGCGGATTTCTTCGATATAGGATGCTAACAATGCCAGTCCCGTCAGGGCTGCCGAGCCGATGGCAAAGCCTTTGCCGGTAGCTGCCGTGGTGTTACCCAACGAATCCAAAGCATCCGTGCGTTTGCGCACGGCCTCGCCCAGTCCGCTCATTTCAGCGTTTCCGCCCGCGTTGTCGGCTATGGGGCCGTAAGCGTCCGTGGCCAAGGTGATGCCCAAGGTGGAGAGCATGCCCACGGCGGCGATACCGATGCCGTAAAGCCCCATGCTCACTTTGGCAAAGGCGAACCAGGCAGCTAGCAAATAGGAAAGTAGGAGGCCGAGGACGATGGCTATCACTGGGATGGTGGGGGACACCATGCCCAAACCGATGCCGGACATGATGACCGTGTCCGTGCCCGTTTTTCCGCTCTCAGCCAACAGTTGGGTGGGGCGGTAGGACTGTGACGTGTAATATTCCGTGGAGCGTCCGATGACGATACCTACCAAAAGCCCGATGACCACGGCAAACGAAATGTTCAGCCAGTTGTCTATCTGCAACACCCAAAGGATAAGGAAGGTCGCCACGACAATCAGGGCGGAACTCAGGTTCGTGCCTACGGACAGGGAGTTGAGCAGGTCTTTCATGCCTGCGTCTTCCTTGGTGCGCACGGAAAATATGCCTAAAATGGAGAGCAGGATGCCCACTGCGGCTATCAGCATCGGGGCAATGACCGCCTTGAACTGCATGTCCACGTCGCCTCCTGCCATGAATGCAGCGGCACCCAATGCGGAGGTGGCCAGGATGGAACCGCAATAAGACTCGTACAGGTCGGCCCCCATACCGGCCACGTCGCCCACGTTGTCGCCCACGTTGTCGGCTATCGTGGCCGGGTTGCGCGGGTCGTCCTCCGGGATACCGGCTTCCACCTTGCCTACCAAGTCCGCACCCACGTCAGCCGCTTTCGTGTAGATGCCGCCTCCCACGCGGGCAAACAGGGCCTGCGTGCTGGCACCCATACCGAAGGTCAGCATGGTGGTGGTAATCATGCAGAGTTTGGCTGTCGGGGCGTAGATGTCGGCCGGGATAAAGGCATCCAGAAGGAGATACCAGAAAGAGATGTCGAACAGGCCGAGGCCGACAACGACCAGTCCCATGACCGCACCGCTGCGGAAAGCCACGCGCAGTCCTTTGTTCAGGGAGTTACGGGCAGCGTTGGCAGTACGTGCCGATGCGTAGGTCGCCGTTTTCATACCCAAAAAGCCGGAAAGTCCGGAGAAGAATCCTCCGGTGAGGAATGCTATCGGTACCCACGAGTTTTGCAGGTTGAAGCCGTAGGCCATGACCGAAAACAGCACGACGAGTGCCAGAAAAACCAGTCCCACGATTTTGTACTGTTGTTTCAGGTACGACATGGCACCTTGGCGCACATGCGAGGCGATTTTCTGCATGACCGGTGTGCCTTCACTTTCTTTCATCATCTGGCGGTAGAAGTACCAAGCCAGCAGCAATGCCAATAAGGACGATACGGGAATCATCCAAAATAGAAGATGCTCCATAGTAAAATGTGTTTTTGAGTTAACGATATGTTATTATCGGGTACTAAGGTAATGAAAAAAGGATAATGCGCGAAGAAATCCGAATGAAAAATATCGGTATTGTTACTTCGTTATGGTATATTTGTACTTTGGTTAATAAATGGGATTGAATAGGTTTAAGAAAAAGATAAGTTTATAAAAAGAAAAGATATGAATGATTTCTTATTAATGAAAGACTCTTCAGAGGGAGATAAAGGAAAGGAAGCCATGTTGGACTTCGTGTTGTCGTGGACCTTGCGCGTAGCGTCTGATGCTTATCCATATAAAGAAGTAAAACAAACATTGCATAAGGCTTGCCGAAGAATTCTTTTTAAGTTGATATTCGGTTTAAAGAGATATGAGGAAATAGAAAGGAAGCAATGCCAAGTTTGTTCTGTGCAAGTGTGGAAACAATGGAATAATATCGACTTGCACGCCAATGTGACATTGAGAATTGACGGAGGTGAGCCGGAATATCATGTCATTGTGGTTGAAAATAAGATTTATACTCCATTGCGTGATAACCAACTCGGGCGGTATAAAGAGATAATCCTTAATACCTACAAAGGAGGTGCCTACGAAAAGCATATCCATTTCAGGGTAATTACGGGCTTTAATGAAGAGTGTCGGAAAGACAAGTTTGATAAGATAAAGAAAGAATGTGAGGCCAACGGCTGGGATTGTATTCCTATTCTTGATCTTCAACCCAATAATATTCTGGAAGAGGAGAAGCCTGACAGTGATATATTTGATGAGTTTTGGTTAAAGGAGTGGTGATATAGGTGAATGAAATGATTGTAGAAATGTAATAGTAAAAACGGAAACAGAATATGTCTCAGTTAAGATGTAACGGCAAGGTTCCCACCATTGTTTTTGGAGAGGTGGCTCGTGATATTGTTGCGTGTAAAGAGGTCGTGGATTGGCTTCAATATCCGGTTCCCGGATTTGAGGATTTCATAGTGATTATTACGGACAGTGCTGTCGAATACGAAGAACGTATAGATGCCTTTTTGCAAAGTGTGGTTAACGGCAGGCTTTATTACATGGTATTGGATATGAATGACTCGCTCGACCGTCAACGTTTCCGTAACAAATGGATGTCTTATAATATAATAGGAGGAAACAAAGTTGAGACTGTAATCCAGATTCTTCATAATATTTATGCCCATATTCTCAAAACAGGCATGATAAGTTATGATTTCACAGATCTACAATATATACTGAAACAAGGTTGTTTTGTCCAATCCGTTTGTTTTAAAGGAGAACTTTCTGATTGGTTGGAATCTTTCCATGCACAAGCCAATGCTTCGTATTCTTTTGGCCTCACATTAAATCTTGATGAAGGCGAAGGGGTAAAGGATAATCTGTATGTTTTGCATGAGCGGCTTTGCCGGTTGGGCAATAATCCCGAGGTCAAGATTTCGCTTCAGTCGTATGAAGATGAAGAAATGGAGACCATTGTGATTTGGACTTATGATGATGAATATTAGTTTTTTGTGAGTTTTTCTTTGGCCAACTTAAATTAAGGTAAGGGCTGCCTCCCATTATATGCAGGAGACAGCCCTTACTATTATAAGGTGAAGGATTTACTTCTTCAACTTGGCTAAACTTTCTTTCAAGGCTGCGATTTTGCTTTCGGCATCGGCCTGTTTCTTGCGTTCCATATCCACCACGGCAGCGGGGGCGTTGGCTACGAAACGCTCGTTGGAAAGCTTTTTCAGGACACCAGTCAGGAAGCCTTCCAAGTGTTTCAGTTCGGCTTCTTGTTTGGCGATTTCCGCTTCCACGTCTATCAGGTTGCCGAGCGGTACGGCATATTCCGTCGTTCCCACCATGAACGACGCCGTGCCTTCGCCTTTCTGTGTCACGGTATTGATGGCAGTCAGATTGGCCATCTTCTTGATGACGCCTTCAAAGTCGGCCTCCGGATTTCCGCCTACGACTTCCAATGTCAACGCCTCTTTCGGGGCGATGTTCTTTTGGTTGCGTACGGTACGCACACCGGCCACGATACTCTTCACGTTCTCGATGTGGACGATGTAGATACCGTCCAAGGCGATGGAGTCGGCATCTTCCTTTGTGGGTTCATCCATCCGGAGCGGAGAAACCATGATGCTCTCGCCCGGTTGTCGGTCGTAGATGTGTTGCCAAAGTTCTTCGGTGATGAAGGGCATGAACGGATGCAGGAGCTTCAGCAGCGTATCGAAGAACGACAAGGTTTGCTCGTACGTCTTGTTGTCTATAGGTTGTCCGTAGGCCGGCTTGACCATTTCGAGGTACCAACTGGAGAACTCGTCCCAGAACAGTTTGTACACGGCCATGAGGGCTTCGCTCAGACGGTACTTCTTGAACAAGTCTGTCACTTCCCTTGCCGTGGTTCTCAACATGGCATCGAACCAGCGTGTGGCGATGGCTGCCGTTTCCGGTTGTGCGATGTCGGCCGTCTGCCAGCCTTTCACGAGACGGAATGCGTTCCATATCTTATTGTTGAAGTTGCGGCCTTGTTCGCAGAGTGCGTCGTCGAACAGGATGTCGTTACCTGCCGGGGCGGACAGCATCATTCCCATACGCACGCCGTCGGCACCGTAGCGTTCTATCAAATCGAGCGGGTCGGGGCTGTTACCCAACGACTTGCTCATCTTGCGTCCCAGTTTGTCGCGCACGATACCGGTGAAGTACACGTTCTTGAACGGCATCTTCCCTTCGTATTCGTAGCCTGCCATGATCATGCGCGCCACCCAGAAGAAGATGATGTCCGGAGCTGTTACGAGGTCGGACGTGGGGTAGTAGTAACTGAGTTCCTCGTTGCCCGGGTGGTTGATGCCGTCGAACAGGGAAATCGGCCACAACCAACTGGAGAACCAAGTGTCCAATGCGTCCTTGTCTTGACGGAGGTCGGCTGCGGTCAGGTTGGCATCGCCGGTTTTTTCCTTGGCCAGTTCGAGTGCTTTTTCAGCAGTCTCGGCCACCACGAATCCGCCTTGTGGCAGGTAGTAGGCCGGGATGCGGTGTCCCCACCACAACTGACGGCTGATACACCAGTCCTTGATGTTCTCCATCCAGTAGCGATAGGTATTCTTATACTTGGCAGGGTAGAATTTCAGATCGTCATTCATTACAGGAGGCAATGCCATATCTGCAAAATGCTGCATCTTGAGGAACCACTGCATAGAAAGCTTTGGCTCTATAACTACGTTGGTACGCTCGGAATAGCCTACCTTATTGGTATAGGCTTCCACCTTATCCAACAGGCCCGCAGCATCCAGGTCTTTTTCAATCTGTTTACGAACATCAAAGCGATCCATACCGATATAAAGACCGGCAGCCTCGCTCAACGTACCATTATCGTTGAAGATATCAATGCTTGGCAAGTTATACTTTTCACCCAGCATATAGTCGTTCACATCATGCGCAGGGGTTACTTTCAGGCAACCTGTACCGAACTCAATATCTACATAATCATCTTCGATTACCGGAATCACACGATTTACCAAAGGAACGATTACTTTCTTACCTTTCAGCCATTCATTCTTCGGGTCGTTCGGATTGATACACATAGCGGTATCACCCATGATCGTTTCAGGACGGGTAGTAGCTACCACAGCATAGCGTCCTTCCGCATCACCTTCCACTTTATAGCGCAGATAATACAGTTTGCCATGCTCTTCCTTGTAGATAACTTCTTCATCAGAAAGGGCAGTCAAAGCCTTCGGATCCCAGTTTACCATACGTACACCACGGTAAATCAGTCCCTTATTGTAGAGGTCTACAAATACCTTCAAAACACTTTCGCTACGCTTTTCGTCCATAGTGAAAGCGGTGCGGTCCCAATCACAGGAAGCACCGAGTTTACGCAACTGCTTCAGAATGATGCCACCATGTTCATCTGTCCACTCCCAAGCATGCTTCAGGAATTCGTCACGGGTAAGATCCGTCTTCTTGATACCTTGTGCAGCCAGCTTATTTACTACCTTCGCTTCCGTAGCGATAGAAGCGTGGTCAGTACCCGGTACCCAGCAGGCATTTTTACCTTCCATACGGGCACGGCGTACCAGAATATCTTGAATGGTATTATTAAGCATGTGTCCCATGTGGAGCACGCCGGTGACGTTAGGGGGCGGAATGACGATGGTGTAAGGCTCACGACCATCGGGTTTTGAACTGAATAATTTGTGGTCCAACCAATACTGGTACCACTTTCCCTCTACGTCAGCGGGATTGTACTTACTTGCTAATTCCATGTTTCTAAAATCTATATTTTGTTATAATGGGCGCAAAATTAATAAATTAATAGCTTTATCCGGCAAAAGCAATGAAAAGAATTACATACCTTTGCTTTACAAATGATGATTTTATACGGAGTTGCCGTAACAAGCACCCGGTGCCGCTTCGGCTTCGGCTACCGAAACCGGAAGTTTCCACGCAAGGAAACAGGAGTATACACGCAAGGAAACGACAGTGTCTACGTAAGGAAACAGCAGTTTCCACGCAAGGGAACAGCAGTTTCCACGTAAGGAAACCAGAGTATCCACCGCTTGAAACTCCCGTTCCCAAAGGGAGAAACGACAGCACCGAAAGCAGGAAACCGGCACGGGCCCCAAAAAGAAGAATAGAATGAAGCGTAACATAACAATAGCAGGAGTGAGATTCAGAGGCAATTCATTACTTTTGATATTTTTTTTGTTGCTCGTATTGTGCGTGCAGACAGTGCCCGGCTTGGGAGATGCCTACGCCATGTACGTATACCCGTCCATCGCCCGGGTACTTTCGTCCTTCTCCCGGCTTGTACCTTTCGCCATCGGCGACCTGTTCATTGCGCTAAGTATCGCCGGCGTACTTCTCTACCCTGTTTACGCACGCTGCATCCGCAAACAGAAATGGAACCGTATCCTGCTGAAAGATGTAAAGTATCTTCTATGGGTGTACGTATGGTTCTATCTGGCATGGGGACTGAATTACTCGCAAAAAAACTTTTACGAGCGGACGCGCATTCCTTACACAGCCTATACTCCTGATAACTTTCGGAGTTTTACAGACAGCTACATCGAGAATCTGAACAGCTCTTACACCGATATTAAGTCGGTCGAAAAAGAGCTGGTCTGCCGTGAAAGCGTACGGGTCTATAATCAAATCGGTGACTCCTTAGGCGTTCACCGCCCCTTCCATCAAACACCCCGCGCAAAGACAATGCTGTTCACCCCACTGATTTCCATGGTAGGCGTCACCGGCAGCATGGGACCTTTCTTCTGCGAGTTCACCCTGAACGGTGACTTGCTCCCCTCGCAATATCCGGCTACTTACGCCCACGAGCTTGCCCACTTATTGGGTATCACCAGCGAGGCGGAAGCCAACTTCTACGCCTATCAGGTATGTACACGCTCGCAAGTGCAGGCCATCCGCTTCAGCGGTTACCTCTCCGTACTGCCGCATGTCCTGAACAACGCCCGCCGGCTCATGGCTGAAGAGGAATACGCGCAGCTCTTCCGGCGCATACGTCCGGAGATTATCGGACTGGCAAAGAAGAACAGCGAGTACTGGATGAAGAAATACAATCCTGTAATCGGCCGCATTCAGGACCGGATATACGACTTATACCTGAAAGGAAACAAGATAGAAAGCGGGCGGAAAAACTACTCGGAAGTGGTAGGTCTGCTGATTTCGTATGAGGAATGGAAGAAAAACAGTATCTTTGCGTCAATAATGTTTAATTAAAAAAATAACTCATGCAACATACAAGAAAGGAACAGATGGAAGCCTTCGGCCGCTTCCTCGACATACTCGACGAACTGCGTGTGAAATGTCCCTGGGACAAGAAGCAGACCAACGAAAGCCTGCGTCCCAATACCATTGAAGAGACTTATGAACTATGCGATGCCCTGATGCGCGACGATAAGCAGGATATCTGCAAAGAACTGGGAGACGTGCTGCTCCACGTGGCTTTCTATGCCAAGATAGGTTCGGAAACCGGCGATTTCGACATAAAGGATGTATGCGACCGCTTATGTGAAAAGCTTATCTTCCGCCATCCCCACGTATTCGGTGATGTGAAAGCGGAGACTGCCGGACAGGTATCCGAAAACTGGGAACAGTTGAAACTCAAGGAAAAAGGGGGCAACAAAACGGTGTTGAGCGGTGTGCCCGCCGCCCTGCCCTCGCTCATCAAGGCATACCGCATTCAGGACAAAGCCCGCAACGTGGGTTTCGACTGGGAAGAACGGGAACAGGTGTGGGATAAAGTAAAAGAAGAAATTGGAGAATTCCAAGCCGAAGTGGCCCGCATGGACAAGCAGAAAGCAGAAGAGGAATTCGGTGACGTAATGTTCAGCCTTATCAATGCCGCACGCCTGTATAAAATAAATCCGGACAATGCACTGGAGCATACCAACCAGAAGTTTATCCGCCGCTTCAACTATGTGGAAGCACATAGCATCAAGGAAGGCAGAAACCTGCACGACATGACGCTGGAAGAAATGGATAAATTATGGGAAGAAGCCAAAGCATTAGAAAAGAAAGGAAACTGAAATTCACTTACTATCTGTTTCTTTTCAGGCGCGGAATTACACGGATTTATTTTATT
>OJLA01002066.1_pt1 | contig 12446 bp, 10 predicted proteins | sample 1596611 | NCBI WGS metagenome assembly OJLA01 (sample SAMEA4350168, study PRJEB24818) | metagenome | biome: human; feature: gut; material: faeces | place: Denmark | collected 2013-09
GCTCTCTCTTTTCCCCTTCCTCCTGAGCACGCCTATGTTATAGCACCGTTTGTTAGCAGTGTCAAGTGTAGAGTGCTAAAATTCACAGAAAGATAATTCTTTGATAATCTTTCATGCACTCTTTCATCTCTTATAGCAATTCCAAGAAATCATGAACCGTTTCCACCACACCGTTCACGTCCACATGGGCAATAAAGCGGTTCGGCCGATCGATAAAGATGCCGTCTGTGATTTCTTTATCACCTGCAGGGCGAGGTCTTTTTTCGCAGCTGCTTGGGGAGCGGCGGCGTTCCCGGGTCAGGCCTCTGCGCTGCCCTCAGCCTTCATGGCGTTGTAGCCAATGAGGACGGTCCACACATAGGCGCAGGTCTTGGGGATCATCAGCATACCGATCAGGGGGTTCACGTCAGCCCACAGCACCACAGGGATGTAGAAACCGAAGCTCAGCACGATTGTAAGCCACATCCAACGGAAAGCCTTATCGCTGTGGTCCTTTGCGCTGCGGTAAAACAGCACGATGATCAGCAGGCCCAGCAGAGCAAAGGGTACGTTCCGCAGGATGCCCCAGGTGAGGGAGGTCTTGTTGGTGAGCCACTGGTTCTGGGGCATCATGCACAGCAGCACACGGACGGCAGACAGAGCGTACACAGCGATGGTCAGGTTCTTCTGGCCCTCTACCTGGTAACGCTTACGCCAGACGTAGTACAGCAGCACATAAAAGACGGTCATGGTGATGGAGGTGATCCACTTGCCCAGGCCCAGGGGAACAGCGTAGTTCTCCAGGCCGGTGGTGCACAGAGCCAGTGCACGAGGTACCAGGTGGAAGGAATCGCCGGCACCCAGCACCACAGCCATGAGGCCGAACAGCTTGAACTGAGAACCGTTCTTGCTGCCACGGATCATGCGGATGCCCACCGTGAGAACGGTGGCCAGATAAAAGATGTCAAATACAGTTTCAATGATTGCACGCATAGGTTTTTGCTCCTTTTTCAGATTGGTTCTGGAGGGATATTTATGTGAACAGGATGCTTTCATCCTGCAGCACCGGCCATGCTGAACGCTGTTCACTTTCGCCCTAAAAAAACTCCCACAGTTTTGTGGGATGTTTTTAGTAGATGGCTCGCCGGACGATCTCCAGCACGGTAGAGGGGTCAAAGTCCTGCCGCACCAGGGCAGACAGCATCAGAGAGAAGAGTATTTCCGCAAACTTTTCAACGGTAAACTCCTCTGTGAAGGCGTCGGCCCGGATCTTGGTATCATTCTGCAGCACCACACACAGGGCTTCCAGAATGTGCCGCCATGCACGCTGCATCTGCTGTTTGCCGTCGGCAGTATCCTGCCGGACAAAGCCCAGCGCATGGTGGGTAAAAAAGCCCGGATACCGCTGGCAGCCGTCCTCCAGCTGCTGATACATCCACCGGACGCAGGACAAGGTATCTTGAAAAACCACTTCCTCCTCCGGATGGTGGAAGATATCGCTCCAGATGCTTTCCACTGTAGCACTCAGCAGTTCGGTCTTGGATGCAAAGTAATTGTAGATGCACCCCACCGAGACCCCACAGGCAGCGGCCACCGAGCGGATGTTCACACCTGCCCATCCGTTTTGCTGGATAAGCTCCCGGCTGGTTTTTAGGATATTCGCTCTTGACGTTGCATTTAGATTCATCGGATCACCTCAACGTGAACGTTGTTCATGATGCATAGTATACAAGCTGTCTGGGGCCTTGTCAAGGGGGGGTAAAAATTTCCGAAGATTTGTCCCCTCTCTTTGCGGCGGCCTCAGCAGCTTAAAAGAGGCCTCTCCCCTGCCCTTGCGGTCAGCCGTCCGGCACTCCTTATCTGGAAAAGCAGCACACCGCTCCGCCCATTAAAAAGCTGACCTGGCTGGTCGCTGCGGCGTTTTCCGAACCGGAATTTCCCCCGGACTGTTTTTGCTGCCCATGGCAGCGTACATCCTCTCTTTTATAAAGGAGTTCCATGTGGTATACTAAACCCGACAACACGGACGTTGTGGAGGGAAACCCGATGAAAGAAAAGACTTTTCAAACTCGATGCGGAACGATTCACTATTGGGCAAGCGTATCAAACCCGGATGCAATTACGCTTGTTTTTCTGCCGGGATTGACGGCGGATCATAGATTGTTTGATAAGGCAAAATGGCTGAACGATATCTTGAACTGTGAAGGAATTACAAAGCCTGTCATTGTTGGGCAGTCCATGGGTGGATATGTGGGACAGGCTTATGCACAGCTTTACCCAGACAAAATGACGGGTTTTGTCTCCATTGATTCTGCACCGCTGCAACGAAGCTATGTGACGGCAGTTGAAATTTGGCTTTTGAAACGGATGGAACCGGTATATGCTCACTATCCGTGGAAATGGCTCCTGAAATCGGGGTCGGAAGGCGTTGCCACGTCTGATTACGGTAGAAATCTCATGCGTGAAATAATGCTGACTTATGACGGCAATCAGAAACGCTATGCGCAAATTGCCGGACATGGTTTTCGTATTTTGGCAGCGGCCATGGAAAAGAACCTGCCGTATGAGATCAAGTGTCCGGTGTTGCTGATATGCGGCACACAAGATCACGCCGGTTCGTGTATACGGTACAACAAAGCATGGCATCGCAATACGAAAATTCCTTTGACGTGGATAGAAGGAGCAGGGCACAATTCCAATACAGACAAACCCGAACAGGTGAATCGCTTAATAGAGGAATTTGTTGCTGATATTTTATAACAGACAACTTCCAGTTTTCCGTAAACAATCTTAGCATGGTTTGGGGTGGGACCGCGTTTGCGAAGTGTAGCGGAGCAATGAAAGCCCCAGTGGGTCTTTTAAGCGGTAGAACGATCTGCGACAGCAGATGGAGGGGCCTCGCCCCGACAAGTTCTACAAATGTTTCTGAATTGTTAAGGTGCAAAAAATAAGTAGAGGGGCTCTGCTCATGTATGCGGGGCACCGTTTGCTCCGAACGAAGTTCCTGCCCCTGTTTGTGCAGCGGCGTTGTCCGGCTCGCTCACACAAAGTGTGAGGTCATGGCGCAGTATCTCGTTCAGACGGCTTATGAAGGGTTCAAGGTACGTTCCCCATAAAAGAAAAATACCGCCCACGCAGCGCAGCGATGATTTTGTCGGGTGAATTGGCGGCAAAATGAATCGGGTGTGTTGCGGGGCGGTATCGGAACTCCACACAGCGTCTTAAACAAAAGAAAATGCGAGCGACGTCGGTGACGGCACTCGCACAAAAGATTACTCTTTTTAATATCAATGATATTATATGTGAACTAATTCAACTTGTCAACAACTTTTTTCAGAAATTCAAAAGAAGTTGCTATCAATTTGTTTCCTTCTGGACCTTCAAAATAATCTATATGCCTTTGCATTCGACCGTTTACGAATTCAGTGAGTTGCTTTATCCGACGTTTTTTGACGGAAAGGCTAACGATTTTGTTATAAGCATATAGCAAGCAGACAATTTCAAACATCGGACGGCTTGTCAATTTGCTGCGGCGTTCACCAGCTGAGATATTGTCGAGTGATGCAATAAAGGCCGAGATCTCAGGTGATGGCCTTGTTGTGCTCGTGCGAGACAGCGCATTGAGCAAACAGTTATTATGCGCGCAAGCATTGCGCAAACTTTTGACCGGATTCAAAACTCTTTGGGGTAACAGTGGTGTAAACTGTGGATTTCGTTCTGCATAAAAACGGTACATACGCAAAAATTCGCCAAATCCAATCAATTCTTCCAGAACCCACATTGGACAATCAACGTCATAAATACGTGTTGATAGATACGCCTGCAGACTCTGTGCCGGGAAAACAGAACATACTGCAAAATACTTTTCAATTAGTTCGCCTGTAAAGGAGGCGTCTGTTTTTCGTTCGATAGCTGCCAAAATCTCCGGGTATTGTGCAAGAAAATCACGGACGATTGCATAGCCGTCTTCACTCGGATTCTCTTCTAATTCACGCAGAAGCGAAACTTTCAAATCATGCTCTACATCGATGCACATTTGCAGAAGAAGCTCCCTTAGGTAAAAATCCAGTGTAGATAGCTCGGTCAAATATGCAAACTCAAGATGGATGTATTTTCCTGCATTTGGACCAGCAATATGTTTGGGGTAATTTTTTCGATAAGATGCTGTGCGCAGATAATTGTTTCTCAGTGAAAAACATTCTACGGCCTGTTCTTCTGAAATGAGATGAAATTGGATACCTTTTTCATCATGGAGCATCTGAACAAGTTCTTCCGCAGTCTTTTTCGGTTTCATTTTAGAATTTTCGATTATGCTCACATCCTATTCAATCGTTCTTTTTCAGTTGCCCCATCAATTCCTGAAAACTTTCCAGAGCACTCTGCAAATTTTCAATAATATCCGCGGCAAGTTCGTCCGGCGCAGGGAGATTGTCCAAATCGGCAAGCGACTTGTCCTTCAGCCAGAAAATATCCAGACTGGTTTTATCACGTTCCAGAATTTCATCTACCGTGAATCTGCGCCAGCGGCCTTCTGGATTTTCCTGTGACCATGTTTCTGTGCGTTCGTGGCGGTTTTCCGGATTATAGCATTGAATGAAATCCTGCAGGTCAGCGTCCGTCATGGGATGCTGACGAAGCGTAAAGTGAACATTTGTGCGAAAATCGTAGATCCAGACTTCCTTTGTCTGACGCTCTGGGCTGGCGGGACGCTTATCGAAGAAAATCACATTTGCCTTTACACCCGGCTTGTAAAAAATGCCAGTTGGCAGGCGGAGAATGGTGTGCAGATCCGTGGTGTCCAATAGCTTTTTACGGATGATCTCGCCTGCACCACCCTCAAACAGAACGTTATCCGGTACAACAACGGCCGCCTTTCCGGTCGGCTTCAGAATCGTATTGATATGCTGGATAAAGTTGAGCTGTTTATTCGAGCTGGTCGTCCAGAAATCCTGCCGGTTGTAGACCAGATCCTCTTCTTCCTGCTCCTCTTCTTCATTGGTGAAGGTGATGGAGGATTTTTTACCGAACGGCGGGTTCGTCAGTACATAGTCCACACGATAACCCGGGTCAGACAGCAGCGCATCCCCACGCATGACGGGGACTTTGCCGTACAGGTCACCGATATTGTGCAGATACAGATTCATCAGGCAGAGTTTGAAGGTAGCAACCACAAGTTCAGTTCCATAGAACGTTTCGTTTTTCAGGAATTCTTTCTCTGTGCGGTCGAGTGCATAGTTCTTTGGGTCAGCCAAGAACGCCTGTGCAGCAAGGAAAAAGCCGCCGCTTCCACAGCAGGGGTCAGCAATCGTCTTTTTCGGTTCCGGGCGCAGACAGGCCACCATTGCTTTGATGAGCGGGCGGGGTGTAAAATACTGCCCTGCACCACTTTTTACGTCCTCGGCGTTCTTTTGCAGCAAACCTTCGTAAATCTCGCCCTTCACATCGGAGGACATGGACACCCAGTTTTCCTTGTCGATCATCTGCACCACGCGGTACAGGATGGAAACATTGCTGATTTTGTTGACGGCCCCTTTGAAGATCTGCCCTAAAATGCCGCCCTCATCGCCCAGCCGCTCCAGTATAGCGCGGTACTGATTTTCCAGTTCTGCGCCCTTGAGCGTGTTCATATCCGACCAAGTGTAACCTTTGGGGATACCGGTTTCCCGCTTATACGGCGGGCGGGAGTATTCATCGGACATTTTCAGGAAAATCAGGTAGGTAAGCTGTTCAAGATAATCGCCGTAGGATACGCCATCATCTCGCAGCGGATTGCAAAGTCCCCAGACTTTGGAGACGATATTAGAAGATTGTTCGCTCATTCAGATTCCTCTAAGATGATTTGTTTAAGTATTTTAAAAAATTCTATAAAGTTACTAAAAGAAAATTCATTCGGATGCTGACTTACATATTCAGCAAATTTCATTTTAGGCAGTGCAAGATTTGTTGAACGTTCATTGTCATTGAAGCTAAAAACACGTTCTTTACTTGTGCCTTCAATAATTGCAATACTTTCAGGTCCGCATGAATTCTTTTTTTCACAGTATACACCTAGCGTCATATTATGGCCAGCGGTGTTAAATTCATTCCCAATGTATAAACGCCGTTTTACTCCACCAAAATCCACTTCTGTTTTGATTTCAGTATCTGAATAATAATGTTCAATGCAAATTCCTGGAGTATTCTGCCTATTTTGAGGTATTGGAAGTATTAAGGAATATGTATTATTTCCCCAATATTTATATTCTTTTCCCTTGTTTCCGAGCTTGTCGTTGGTTGCTTTTACATCGCAATCTGCGACAAAGATATATTTTCTGGTATGAGGGAGTTTTGCAGCGTTTTCACACAAAGAACAAAGAGCTACATCTCCCATTTCTAGTTTCAAACCATCCGTACCACTGTTTTTGGGTTCATACTCCAAAAACTCAAATTCCAAACCATTAAATATATCATCATACTGACTATCTTTCGATAAAGCTGAAAATGCAGTTTTCATGTGTTTCCAATCTGTGCTGCCTTCGGTGATGATAAGTGGTTTTCCTTCGGTGGGAATAGTACGAGCAAGTTCTTGAATATCACTATTGAATTTTTGTGTCTGCTTAATATAATTATATGCACGTAAAAATTCAGAAAAACACTCGACATTGATTTTTTGACCTTTCGGCATTTCGTAAACGTCAAAAGCATCTTCACCTAATGTTTCTCTCATTCCAAGTAAGAACAGCGGCGAATGCGAAGTTATAATGAATTGGATTTTAGGGAACATAGCAATCAATTTTGGAAGTACTTCTTTTTGCAGTTTACTGTGCAAATGAAGTTCGATTTCATCAATCACTACAATTCCGGTGATTTCGTCTAAGTGAATGCTTTTTGTGATATCGTTATTATCTGCATAATGAATAATTGTTGCAAACATATTGAAAAGAGCAATCTGTCCGGTTGATAAAGAATCTAAAGTAGGACATATTATATCGTCATTTTCTCTTTGTACAATGCGAAATCTTGAACCATATAAACTTCGGAAATTCAAACGGAAGTAAACGTCCTTTCCAATTATTACGCTAAGTATTTTTTCGAGATTTTCTCTTGCTTGTCGCATTAACAAAAGGTTCGCGGTAGAAACATGAGCTAATGATAATGAATCCGATTCACCTATAATATCTCCACGAGAATCAGCAATTACATCAAGCAACCATTGTAGATTCAAATTTGTCACATTGTGAACTGCAATAGGGTTTTCAAGGCGTCCATTAAATCGATCCTCAACTTTTGGGTGCAAATAATCCAAAGCTATATAATAGGAATCCCCAAGCCATACGGGTTGCTCATATCTGTCTGGCCCAAAATAACAAATCACATTTTCTTTCCATATTGTTTCGACTTGTTTGGACGATGCATTCAAAACTTTCTCGTTTCCTTGTACATCTCCGGATATGGATGAACTATTGATATTGTTTTGTTCTTTAATATCATTAATTGTAACATGGCCAGACTTACATAAGTAAATAGGAGGTTCTTCATCCGGAGATTCCTTACAGTTATACAAAAGGAACGAATACATATATGACGTTCCTGAATGAATTTCGTCAGGCAGGATCGTCTTAAAAAAATTATGTCCGCCACTTTCCATTGGTGTCGTCGCATTCCTAAAATGCTTCTGCGCCATCTCATAAAAAGAATCAACGATATTTGACAGGATAGTTGACTTTCCTGTACCGTTTTCACCAACAAGAATTATAGGTTTTGGCGCTCCATTGTTGTTGAACGAAAAATCGATTCTTACATCCTGTAAAGGACCGACGTTTTTATACGCTAGTTTTTCAATATACATACCTTTATTCCTCAAACGCCTGCTTTAAAATACTCTGTCGCATTGCATCCGCCTGTGCAAGTGCGGCATCAACCGTCTTCTCTACATTATCACAACTTGATAGTTGCTCTTCAATTTGACGTACTATGTTTGATTGTTCTTCAAGTGACGGAATCGGGATTTGAAATTCTTTGATATCGCCAACATTGATATGAGGAGAACCAGTTCCGCCTTTTGTTGCAATAACATGATTCGTTACCATTGGAGAATTCAAATAGTGCATCAGATAACGGTTATTTAGTTTTTTCCCTGACCTCAAAAGCATCATTCGTTGACCCAAGCATGGATAAACATTTGATGGAATTGTACACGCTATCCCTAAAACTGAACCTTCACGACTATACAAAACATCTCCGGGCTGAGGAATTATGCGCCTATTCCGATCATTAAATGTCTCTTCACTTACATAATTGGGCGATTGCAAATCCAGATATCCACGCTTAAAATTTGTTGTCCTAAGACACAACTTTCCGTTCTTTTCCCATTTTGGCGTGGAATGCGGACAATCTACTATTTTAGCACATACATAGCCTATTTTCAGATGTGTGGAATTAGTCGCTACTCTAAATGCGTCAACCAAAACCGCCTGCCTATACACAGCCAACTGTTCTTTTACTTTTTTGAGAGTATCAACAGCCTTGTCAAGTTCAGAAAAAAGCTCTTCGATGTGGGCAACAATGCGGGATTGCTCATTGAGCGGAGGAATAGGAATCTCAAGATTTTTTATCAATTTTTGATTGATTGCCTTGAATGTTGTTCCGGTTCCTTTTGCCGATAGTTGTGTCTCAAAATAGCGAAAATAGTAGAGTAGATACTTCAAATCCAAAGAATCATCAGGCCGAATAGCTGCTAAACCACGACCGATGCAAACAGTTCCGGGGGACAAATTTGTTGGGCCAACAGGTGCTCTTACAGAAAGCAAAATATCATTATATTGTGCAATTTTAGTTGGGCTAGAACAATACACACGGACTTTAGGATATAACTCCCCAAAATCAGCCTTTCCCTGAAAGAAAGGAATTCCCTCTCCAGTACTATTATAATATTTCGATTCTGGTGACTGCCCGGCTATAATAGTTGCGCAGTCCTGTAGTTTTTTTATTGGATACATTAAATGCGTTCTCCTTACGCTACCAATTCCTCATTCATTTCGTCCAAAATCTCCTGATACTTTTCCCCGAACACCCGATAGAACCCACCCAAGCCGCCTTTGCTGCCAAACGGCGTATACTCCAAGTCCTCCGGCAGAATGCTCAGGGATGTGATAATATGCTCCTTGATCAGCCGCAGCCATTCCATCTGTTCAGCGGTAAAGTGAACCGCACCGGTGTTGCGGCGGAAAGTCCACTGTTTGAAGTTATAGTTTACCCGGTCGGCAAAAGGCGAAAGGGTATCCGTATAGCCCATCTGAAAACGGATGATAGAAATCAGGTCGGTCAGCTGAGCGAGTGTGCCTTTCTTTACCTTGTCAGGCTGCTTGATGGCATAACAATCCCACAGGCGCTCAATCGTGATGCCTTTTGCCTTGAGTTTTTGATACAGTTCCGTCAGCTTTTTCAGTACCATCGGACGTTTTTTATACGTTTCATTGTAGATGATGCGCAGGGCAATGATCTCATCTTTATTTTCCTCGATGAAATCCTTGAATGTAGAAATCACCCGGTCTGCCGTTTCCTCCTGATTGGTATCATAACCGGCAAAGAGTACCTTGTCCAGATTAACGCTGTCGATGATTTGGTCATGGCTACGGCGGACATTTTCAATAAAATCGCGCACTTCCGGCTTCTGGAAAGGTGCAACGGCCTGTTTGATCAGTTCTTTCTGAGCCTGTGCAAGCTGTTCCGGTGCAGGCGTAAGCACGCCGGTTTCTGCTTGCGCTTTGGCCTGAATGACATCTTCATCAAAGGCATTCAGCAGATTCTCCGCAACCTGCTCTGCGGTCTGCCCTACGGTTTCTTTGAACTGCTTGTGTTCGCTGCGTTCCATCCTGCGGCTGAGACGAATCACACGGTTTGCAAGAGAAGTCAAGGTATCCTCATCCCGCGCACCGAGTGCAATGTTCATCATCAGTTCCTTCATGGAAACCGCTGGCTTGCGTTCCAGCGTGCGGGTCTCGGTCTTTTTGGATTTGGTTACACCCACTGCATCCACGATCACAAAATGATCTTTGTTTTCCGTAGCAGAAGGTGTTACCTTTTGTAAATCATCCTTGCTCAGCGTGCGGGTGCCGCGGCCTTTCATCTGCTCGAAGTAATTGCAGCTGCGCACATCCCGCATGAACAGCAGGCACTCGATGGGCTTTACATCCGTACCGGTCGCGATCATATCCACAGTAACGGCTATACGCGGGTTATAGTCATTTCGGAACGAGCTGAGAACGGCTTCCGGATTCTGCGCACTGTAAGTGATCTTTCTGCAAAAATCGTTTCCTTCGCCGAATTCTTCCCGGACGATCTGCACAATATCGTCTGCATGGCTGTCCGTCTTGGCAAAAATCAGCGTTTTGGGGACTTCTTTCCGGTAGGGGAACAACGTGGTATGGAGTGCTTCTTTGAAGGTGCGAATCACAGCACGGATCTGGCTTGGATTTACGACATCCTTATCCAACTTGGACTGTGTGTAGAACACATCCTCGTCCATCTGCTCCCAGCGTTTTGCGCGCGTCAGGCGGTTACGCCGCTCGATCAACTGCTTCAGGATGGTTGCACCATTTTTCGTCACATCGGTTTCAATCAGATAAATGTCCTCGCCAACGTTAACGCCGTCCAGAACGGCCTGCTCTCGCGTATATTCGCTGACAAAATTTTCATTGAAGTAGCCGATGGTTCGCTTATCCGGCGTAGCGGTCAGGCCGATGATAAACGCATCAAAATAGGAAAGCACTTGACTCCATACATTGTAAATAGAACGATGGCATTCATCTACAATGATACAGTCAAAGAACTCCGGCGGAATTTTGGCATTGTAGACGACCTCTTTTGGTGCTTTGCTTTCGGCGGTGACATATTCCGCAAAGGGAATCTCTTCCGCCTGTTCGTCCAGTTCTTCCCCTTTTAGAATGGAATACATCCGCTGAATCGTACTGATGCAGACCTGTACATCCCCGGAAATATAAGAGTTTTTTAACCGGCGTACACCATACAATTCCGAAAAGCTGCGAGGATCGTCATTGGGCTTGTAGGCCATGAACTCGCGCTCGGCCTGTTCACCAAGGCTGCGGGTATCTACCAGAAACAGGATGCGATTCATTCTGCCGTATTTCAACAGCCGATAGGCGGCAGTAATGGCTGTAAAGGTCTTGCCTGCGCCGGTTGCCATCTGCACAAGAGCACGCGGCCGATTTTCTGAAAACGAAGTGTCCAGACCATGAATTGCACTGATTTGACATTTGCGGAAGCCCGATTCATCCAGCTGCGGGATACGCTTCAGATTGTTGCGCACAGTATCCGGTTCAGCAAGCCAGCGTTTCAACGTCTCCGGGCGGTGGAACGAGAATACCTCGCGCGAACGGTATTTAAGATCTGCGTAATCGGTAAAACGCACCAATTCGCCAGTAGCTTCGTAGGCGAACCGAACCTTGTACTCCCGCTTTACCCATTTGAACTGGCTATTTGCATAGCGGCTGGACTGCGTTTCCACATCTGTCAGCGCTTGACCTTCTTCGTCTTTCTTTGCCTCTACAACACCAACTGGCACTCCCTCAATGAAAAGTGCATAATCCACCGGACCGGTATTGGTAGGGAACTCGCGCACTGCAACACCGGAAGCAACCGTCAGATTTAGTTGTTTCAGATCCTGAATTGTCCAGCCACTTTGCCGCAATCTGTTATCGATCTGTTCCCGCGCTCTTGCTTCCGGAGTCATAACGATGCACCTGCCTTTGCTATCTTAGGGCAAACTGTTGATACCTCTATTTTATAAGATACAACACAATATTACAAGTGTTTCCCTTTTATAAATTTTAAAGCGATATACTTCATGAGAATTTTTCAAAGTACTTGAAAATACGTAAAATTCATGGTATAAATTATACGAAACAATTGCTGCTTAGCATCTGTTGCTCAACAATATCTAAATGGGAGGTGCCTGCCATGACCGCCGCGATCTACGCCCGCTATTCCTCGGATAACCAGCGCGAAGAATCCATTGAAGGCCAGATCCGTGAGTGCACGGCCTATGCGGAAAAGAACGGCTTCACCATCGTCAAGCACTACATCCTATAACAGCGTGGAACATATGCTCAAAAACCGGCGGTACATCGGAGAACTGAAATTCCGGGATGTGGTCGTGCCGGATGCGATTCCACCCATCGTGCCGCTGGAACTGTTCGATGATGTTCAGGAAAAGATCGCAAAAAACAAGAAAGCCCCTGCCCGTAGAAAGGCAGAGGATGACTACCTGCTGACAACCAAACTGCACTGTGGCTGCTGCGGTGCGCTGATGTTTGGCGAAAGCGGCACGAGCCGGACGGGAGAAGTCCACCGCTACTATAAATGTGCCACTGCCAAAAAGCACAAGGGCTGCAAGAAAAAGACCGTCCGTAAACAGTGGCTGGAAGATCTGGTGGTCAACCAGACGATGCAGCTTGTCAAAGACGATG
>OJLA01002067.1_pt1 | contig 12431 bp, 10 predicted proteins | sample 1596611 | NCBI WGS metagenome assembly OJLA01 (sample SAMEA4350168, study PRJEB24818) | metagenome | biome: human; feature: gut; material: faeces | place: Denmark | collected 2013-09
GTATTATCTGCGCTTTTGGCTTAGCAGCTGCCGCACCTCGCTCGCCGTATCGGCACTTAGAATTATGCGGTATTGCCTTTACTTTTTTCGGTTTGTAAAATGCTCCAGCAGCTCCACCGCCGCCACAATGATAATTGTTACCGCAAAAACACCCAGCCAGCCAAGGCCCGCTTTGGGCAGCACCTGCATAAACAGTGTTAAATTCATCTTGTTCTCCCCTTTTGTTTAGAGTGTATCTGAAAAGTCGAAAATATCCGTCATTCTCTTTGTTTTCAGATACACCTTAGGCAAACAATGTCAGAATCATACCGCCCGCAATCACGGACGCGATCTGACCGGATACATTCACCCCAACGGCGTGCATCAGCAAAAAGTTCTGGTTGTCTTCCTGCAGGCCCATCTTGTTCACCACACGGGCCGACATCGGGAATGCCGAAATGCCCGCTGCACCGATCATGGGGTTGATTTTTTGTTTGGCAAACAGGTTATATACCTTGGCCACCAGCACGCCGCCGATGGTATCGAACACAAAGGCCACCAGCCCCAGCGCCAGAATCATCAGGGTCTGCCGATTCAAAAAATACTCTGCCTGCATTTTGGATGCCACCGTCAGCCCCAGCAGCAGGGTAATGAGGTTTGCCAGTACCTTTTGTGCGGTTTCGGACAGGCTGTCCAGCACACCACATTCCCGGATGAGGTTGCCGAACATCAAAAAGCCAACCAGCGCCACACTGCGCGGCACAAACAGCCCAGCCACCATGGTAATAATGATGGGGAACAGGATTTTTGCCGTTTTGCTGACTTGCTTTTCGGCATATGGCATGCGGATCAGGCGCTCTTTTTTGGTCGTCACAAGCCGGATGACCGGCGGCTGGATGATGGGCACCAGCGCCATGTAAGAATACGCCGCCACAATGATGGCCCCCAGATAGTTGGATTCCAGAAAGTTCGCCACAAAGATGGAGGTCGGCCCGTCCGCCGCACCGATCACGGCAATGGAGGCGGCATCTTTGAGTTCAAAGCCCATCAAAGTCGCAGCCCCCAGCGTGAAAAAGATGCCAAACTGCGCCGCCGCCCCAAAAATCATCAGCTTGGGGTTGGAAAGCAGCGGTGTAAAATCAATCATTGCACCAATGCCCACAAACAGCAGCAACGGGAACAGTTCGTTGGCAATGCCAGCATCAAACAGCACATCCAGCGGGCCGACCTCGGTGCCGGTGGACAGCACCTGGGTAACAGCACCGGACAGCGGCAGGTTGACGAGAATGGCCCCAAAGCCCATTGGCAGCAGCAGGGATGGCTCCATCTCCTTTTTGATTGCCAGCCAGATCAACAGGCCGCCGATCCCCCACATAACCACCTGCTGCCATTGCAGGTTCCATAGATTTCCAAACAGTTCTTGCATCCATAGCCCTCCTTGTTTTAATGCAATCTTAATACAAACAGCAAAAAGAAAAAGACTTTCGCCGCGCAGGGGTACTACACCCATGCTCGGCAAAAGTCTTGCGTTATTTCATACAAATTACGGGCTGTCAGCCGTCTTGACGTAACTTGCAGGCGCTGCGCGTCCGCTACTCCCTTTTGCTGGTTTCATTATGCAATATTAATACCGGGATGTCAATGGGGTTTTGCCGCCGCGCAAAATTCTTTTTCAGCAGCCTGACTTTTTACACATCCGGCCAACGGTGGATCTGGCGCAGATACAAAACCAGACCAAACTCACCGGAGATGGTTTCGGAAAGCGGGAACGCCCACCAGGTCCACCCCAGCCCCAAACGGGACAACAGCCAGAAAATGGGGATCAGGCAGATGATTTCCCGCATAACAGAGATTGCCACGCTGACCTTTGCCGCACCGATTGCCTGGAAAAATACCGGCGTGATAAGGGAAAACACCGCCGAGAAAAAGCTGAGCCCAATAATGCGGGGAATATCAAGGGTGGATTTTGAGCGTATTTGAGGCGTAAAAATCAACGCAAAATAAATCTTGATTTTTTGACAGGCCTGTAGTATAATATACAAGCAACATATGAGCCGGTGTGTTGGAATTGGCAGACGAGACGGACTCAAAATCCGTTGGTGGTGACACCGTGTGGGTTCGACCCCCACCACCGGCACTGATATAAGACCCCAAAAGGCGCAGAGCTTTTTGGGGTCTTTTTTTGGCATGGTCATGGGGGTCGAACAGGGCGGCACGGCTAAGCCGCGCACAAAAGTCTCCGGTGGAGACTTTTGAGGCCCACGCCCCCACCACCGCTTAACAAAACAGCCCGGAACTGCCGCCTGCATTTGCGGTGGTTCCGGGCCGTTGCTTTACCTATTCACCTTGCAGCTGTCAACGTGCAGGTATGGGTTCCTGGAATGCCTTATGCCTTTTTGCTGTAATCGCGTGCGCCGTAAATGGCGGTGCCGATGCGCACAATGGTGGCACCCTCGCGGATGGCATCGGGGTAATCCCCGCTCATGCCCATGGAAAGGATATCCATTTTGGCGTTCTCATAATGGCGGTCAGCAGCTTTTGCCAGCAGTTCCCGCATTTGGGCAAAGAACGCGCGGGTCTCATCCGGGGTTGCAGCTGCCGGCGGGATGGCCATCAGGCCGCGCAGGCGGATATGCGGCTGTGCGGCTGCCATATCCAGCAGGGGCCACAGGCTTTCGGCAGAAACGCCAGACTTGCTCTCTTCCCCGCCGATGTTGATCTCGATCAAAATTTCCTGGGTCAGGTTTGCGGCGGCAGCGGCGCGCTCCACCTTTTGCAGCAGGTGCTCGCTGTCCACGCTTTCAATCAAAGCAGCACGGCCCACCACTTTGTTGACCTTGTTGGTCTGCAAATGGCCGATAAAATGCCCCGGCTTACCGCAATAAGCGTTGGCGTCGGTCTTTTCCACCAGTTCCTGCACATGGTTTTCGCCAAACAGGTCAATGGGCAGAACGGCGCTGGCAATCACCTCTTCCACGGTGCGGGTCTTGCAGGCGGCGCACAGCAGAATATCTGCCGGGTCGCGGCCGGCTTCACGGGCGGCGGTGGCCATATTTTCACGGATGCGGGCCACATTTTCGGCCATCATTGTCAGTTGTTCCTGTGTCAGCATGGTTCACATCTCCTGGTAAACGGCGCGGCTGCCGCCGATGTATTTGGGGCGGGTGCGGGCGCAGATGATGGGCGCAGCGCCGATCTGCTTGATGGTCAGGCGCACCGGCACGGCCACGCGCTTTAAGTGCATGCCAATCAGCGTACCGCCGATATCAATTCCGGCAGCGGCACGCACTTCCTCCACCAGAACCGGATGTTCAAACGCCTGCCAGCAGTTGGTTGCCCAGCTGCCGCCCGCATGGGGCTGCGGCACGGCGTTCACCTGTTCATAACCATACTTTTCGGCAGCTTCCTGCTCGATGACAATGGCGCGATTCAGGTGTTCGCAGCACTGGGCCGCCAGATAGACGCCCTGCGCTTTGAGCACCGGCAGAATACCCGCCAGCACAGCCGCGGCGGCTTCCATGCTGCTGTCCTTGCCAATATGCCCGCCAACGATCTCGCTGGAAGAGCAGCCGACCACAAAAATATCCCCGGCGCGCAGGTGTGCAGCCGCCAGCAGTTCTTCCGCTGCCTGGCGTGCCTGCGCCGTAATGGCGGCGCAATCCGGTTTTTGAACGGTGTTTTGTTCCATAATCTACCCACCTTTTTCATTTACTGATCCGGCATTATTATAACACGGGATGCAAGGTTTGTACATTCTTAAACGGTTCTAAACCAATCTTACCCCCATACAAAAACGGTGCAGCAAAGCCGCAGCCTGCTGCACCGTTTTGGGGCACTGCTGAAAATAAACTTATTCTCAGCGCTTGATATCGTAATTCATGTCCATCAGGTTGCGGATGGTGGAAACATCATCGGTGATGTTGGCATCGCCATGGATGGTGTGCTTGATGGCGGAGCTTGCCACCGCAAAGTTGACCATATCCATCGGCTTGTAGTTGTGAAGCATGGCGTAAATCAGGCCGCTGGCAAATGCATCGCCGCCGCCTACACGGTCCAGAATATTAAAGGTAAACAGCTTGCTTTCAAAGGTATGGTCCTCATACCACATAAAGGCTTTCAGGCTGTTCTCGGAGCCGGAATGGGCATAACGCACATGGCGGGCAATGCACTTGATGTTGGGGTAACGCTCCACAAAGCGCTGGAAGATCTCATCCTGCTGTTCATAGCTGGGCTGTAGGGGCACGCCGTCTTTCCAGTCGCCCTGGGCGTGGTCGGCATCGTCTTTCCACAGGTGGTAAGGCTCAATGCCAAACAGAACATCCACATAGGGCAGGCACTTGGTGCAGTAGTCACGGGCTTCTTCCCAAGTCCACAGGGTGGAGCGGAAGTTGCCGTCAAAGCTGACGGTCAGGCCCTTTTCCTTGGCTTTTTTCAGGCAGGCCATCACAAAATCGGCGCAGTTCTGGCCCAAAGCCGGGGTAATGCCGGAAAGATGCAGCCAGTCAAAGCCGTCCAGCAGGGCGTCCAGATCCACTTTGGAAAGGTCATACTCCGTAAAAGCGGAGTGCTTGCGGTCGTAAGTAACCTTGCTGGGGCGGATGCCGTAACCGGTTTCCAGGTAATAGGTGCCCAGACGGTGGGTCGGGGTTTCCTCCGGGGTGGAAAGGATCATCGGGGTGCAGTGCACATCATTGGAGCGCAGCCAGCGCACCGCACTTTTACCCAAAGAGTTGTTGGGCACCACGCTGAAAAACGTGCTGTCCACACCCAGGTTGGCAAGAGCCAGGGCAATGTTGGCCTCGCTGCCTCCATAGCTGGCTTCAAAGTTGGAAGCCATACGGATCTTTTCATAGTTCGGCGGGGTCAGGCGCAGCATGACCTCACCAATCGTAATAAATTTAGCCGGGCTGTCGTTATGCAGGAGCAGGGGGTTAAAATGTTCCATAACATCTACCTCTCTTTTCTGGCCCCACGGGCAAAACCAGGTCATGGCCCGCCGCAGGGTTTGTTATGTCATATTTATTGTACCGTATTTTCGTCCCGGTTTCAACGATTTTCACACAAACTGCGCTCATATTTTGCGTTCCTTTTCACTGTTGCACAAAAAGGGCGGTACCGGGCGGCAAAAAACATCGCACACCCATGATTTTTTGCCGCCCGGTTCGAATTGCATTTTAATGTCTTTTATTGTATAATAGTAAAAATTGTGCCCTGGCGGCGGCTGCCGCGCGGGGTGTTGATACAAGTGCCGCACAAAACAGCGTTCTGACGTTTTATGCGGGCCATAAATCTGGAGGGAGCCAAACATGGCCGAAACAATGCAGGTCTCCGCGCAGCGCGCCTGGACCCACCTGAAAAAATACCAACCGCTGATCCATGAACTTGTCAGCCGCGATCTGAAAGTCAAATACCGCCGCAGCTTTCTGGGTTACATCTGGAGCATTTTGAACCCGCTGCTGATGATGCTGCTGCAAAGCATCATCTTTTCGTACATGTTCCGCAACGATATCCCAAACTTCCCGCTTTACCTGATCTGCGGCAACACCCTGTTTACCTTTTTCAATGAGACCACCAGCATGGGCCTGACTTCTGTTATCCAGAACGCCCCGCTGATCAAAAAGGTGTACATTCCCAAGTTCATCTTTCCCATCAGCCAGGCGGTTTCCCGCTTTGTCACCATGCTGTTCAGCTTTGGTGCGGTTCTGTTGGTCATGATCTTTACCCGTGCCACCTTCTATTGGACCATCTTTTTGAGCTGGCTGCCGCTGGTGCTGCTCTTCTTTTTCAGCTGCGGGCTGGGGCTGCTGCTTTCCGCGCTGGCGGTGTATTTCCGTGATATGATGCACCTGTACAGTATCCTTACCATGGGTTGGATGTACGCCACCCCGCTGTTCTACCCCATCACCGCCCTGCCGGAAACCCTGCAGAAACTGATGAAGCTGAACCCGCTGTACCACTACATCAACCTGTTCCGCAACCTGATGATGTACGGCAACATTCCCGGCCCCAACACCTGGATTGCCTGCATTTTTTGCGCCGTTGCCTCTATGGCTATTGGCCTGTTGGTGTTCCGCAAGCTGCAAAAGAACTTTATCCTGTATATCTGACGTGAGGTAACGTATGGACGAGATTATTAAAGTCAATGACGTTTCCATGCGCTTTAACCTTGCGCAGGAAAAAACTGAGACCCTGAAAGAATACACCGTAAAACTGCTGACCCACAAGCTGTTTTTTAACGAATTTTACGCACTGAAACATGTTTCTTTCAGCATGAAGCGCGGCGAATCCCTGGCGCTGATCGGGCGCAACGGCAGCGGCAAAAGCACCATGCTGAAAGTGATTTCCGGCGTGATGTACCCCTCCGGCGGCAGCGTTGCCGTCAACGGCGAAATTGCCCCCATGATCGAGCTGGGCGCCGGTTTTGACATGGATCTGACCGCGCGGGAAAACATTTTCCTGAACGGCGCGGTGCTTGGCCACGACCGGGACTATATGATGGAGCATTTTGACCGCATCATTGAATTTTCGGAGCTGAAAGATTTTGTGGATGTTCCGGTCAAAAACTTTTCCAGCGGCATGATCGCTCGTTTGGGCTTTTCCATTGCCACTGAAGTACAGGCCGACATTCTGGTTTGTGACGAAGTGCTGGCCGTTGGCGACTTTATGTTCCAGCAGAAATGCCACCGCCGCATGGAAGAGATGCTTTCCAACGGCACCACGCTGCTGTTCGTCAGCCATGATATCAACCAGGTGCAGCAGCTGTGCCAGCGCTCCATCTGGCTGGATCACGGTGTTCTGCGCGGGGATGGGCCATCGCGTGAAGTCTGCGCGGACTATGTGCGCGCTATGGAGGCCGGTGAAACCTGATGGAAAAGCTGCTGACGGTTTCGGTTGCCGCCTATAACGGCGCTGCCACGCTGCAAAAAGCGCTTGAATCCTGCCTGGTGGCGGATGAAAGCCTGCAGGCGCTGCTGGATGTGATCATTATTGATGATGGCTCCACCGATGGCACCGCCGCGCTGGCGCAGGCCTTTGTGCAGGCACACCCCGGCAGTTTCCGGCTGGTGAGCAAGGTGAACGGCGGGTACGGCTCCACGCTGAATACCGCGGTAGAGCTGGCCTCCGGGCGGTACTTTCGCACGCTGGACTGCGATGACTGGTTTGACACCAATGCTTTGCAGACCCTTTTGCGCCGCCTGCAAAACTGCACGGCGGATGCGGTATACACCAACTACCGCACCGTGCAGGAAAACGGCAGCGGAAAGGCCTTTGATGTCTGCTGCAAATTTGATACAAACCGTGTGTATGCTGTGGGTGAAGTGCAGCAGGCCACACCTGATTTGTGCATGGAGATGCACGCGCTGACCCTCTGCACCAAAACTCTGCGCGCCGCATGGCGCCCCATGCCGGAGCATTGCAGCTACACGGATATGGGCTATACGTTTGTTGGCATGGCTGCGGCGCAGACCATCTGCTTTGTGCCGGTGGTTCTGTACCAGTACCGCCTGGGGCGGGATGGCCAGAGCGTGAGCATGGCCAGCTACCGCGCCCACACGCAGGATTACATCCGCGTAGCGCGCATTCTGTTGGATGCTGCCGAACCGCTGGCCGCACAGCCTGCCCCCGCCGGGCGGGACCTGCTGCTGGTGCAGCGGGCGCGGGATGTGGCGCAGTACCTGATTGAGCTGTACCTGCGCTTTCCACCCGACCGTGAAACCGGCCTGGCCCTGCGCCGGTATGACGAGATGCTGTGCCAGACTTACCCACACATCGCTGCCATGATGACCAACAAAAACACCCGTCTGCTGCGGGCCGGGCGTTACCTGCCCTACCGCACATTGAGCGCATGGGCGCGCGGAAAACAATCCAACGGCGGCATTTTATAATGCTGTGCCGGATACTTGAATACTTTGCCGGATATGATAAGGCAAAAAGTGAAAGGAGAATACCGTATGCTGCTGCAAAAGCTGCTTTGGCCCCGCGTGGGCATATGCACCGAGGACCGACTGTATTACCGTATGAAAGCCCCCAGCTTCCGCGATGAGGGGGATATCCTGCGCATTGAGCAGGGCGAACGCGTCTGCTTTGATACCTACTTTAACAGCGTCAGCGCAGACAAATGGCGCCGCTACACCGCCGCGCAGAATTTTTCGCTGCGGCTGAAACTGAGCGGCAAGCTGCGCGTTGTGCTGTGCAGCCGCCATTTCATCAACAGCCAGAGCGTGCGCGCCGTGCTGGCCGAAAAAGTAGTGCAGGCGGATTCCGTGCAGGAATTCTGCTTCGATTTTCCCAAGGGCGCTGACGGCATGCTGTTTTTTGAGCTGCAGGCCCTGAGCGGCAATGCCGCCTATTGCGGCGGCGCTTATGAGTGCGATGCCGCTGAAAAGGATGTGCAGCCCGTCAAAATCGGCGTGGATATCTGCACCTTCCGCCGGGAGCCGTTCGTTATGGGCAACATTGCCCGCATGCGCAGCGATATTTTGGAAAACGCCGCCAGCCCGCTGCACAACCACCTGGAAGTGTTTGTTTCCGATAACGGCCAGACGCTGGATTACGATAAGCTGAACAGCGATACCGTGCATGTTGTGCCCAACGCCAATGTGGGCGGTGCCGGCGGCTTTACCCGCGGCATGATCGAGATCCTGAAAGCCAACGAAAATGGCGCAGGCGTTACCCATGTACTGGTCATGGATGATGACATTGTGCTGGATACCGATGTGCTGCTGCGCACCTACACCCTGCTGAGCCTGCGCAAGCCGGAATATGCGGATGTATTTGTCGGCGGTGCCATGCTGCGGCTGGACCGCCCTAACATTCAGGTAGAAAACGGCGCCGCCTGGAACCAGGGCCAGTTGATCAGCCACAAAGCCAACTTTGATCTGACCAAGGTTGACCTGTGCGTTGCCAATGAGCTGGAAGAACGCCATGAGTATAACGCCTGGTGGTACTGCTGCATCCCCATTGCCGTTGTGCGGCCGGACAACCTGCCCATGCCCATCTTTATCCGCGGCGATGACATTGAATACGGCCTACGCAACTGCAAACGCCTGGTCACCCTGAACGGCATCTGCGTATGGCATGAGCCGTTTGAGAGCAAGTATTCTTCCTCGATGTACTACTACATCCTGCGCAACCAGTGCATTGACAACAGCATGCACTGCCCCGGCTATGATGCCAACGCCCTGAAAGCCGACCTGCGCAGCCAGGTGATGGGCGAAGTGAACCGCTACCGCTATAAGAATGCTGACCTGCTGATCCGCGGCGTGCGCGACTTTTTGAAAGGCATTGACTGGCTGGAACAGACCGATGCCGAAGCCCTGCACAAAGAGATTATGGCATATGGCTACAAGGCCCAGCCGGTGGACCAGCTGGATGTTCCGTTTGATTATTCCCGCTACCTGTACGCCACCAAAGAGGAAGAAAAAAACAAGGGCAAGCTGAAAAACCTCAAGGTCAAGCTGACCCGCAACGGCTGGCTGGTGCCCCCCACCCGCGAAAACACCGTTGTGAGCATGATGCACATGACCGCCTACAATGCTTACCGCGTGCAGAAGGTGCTGAACTATGATTCCAACTCCCAGAAAGGCTTTGTGACCGAGCGCAGCAAGGAAGAATACAGCCGCTGCGTGCGCGAGATGAAAGCCTGCATGAAGGAGATCGACGCCCAGTTTGACGCTGCCGCCCAGAGCTACCGCGAGCGCTGCGGCGAAGTGCGCAGTCTGGACTTCTGGAAAAAGTATCTGAACCTGGACAAGTAATTTTACCGGGCCTATCCCCGGTTTTCCCTGGAAAGGAATCTTACACTTATGGCCAAAAAAGAGGCAAATTCGTTTGTTCTTACCATTGCGGGCATTGCTGCTGCCACCGTGATCGGCGTGGTCGGGGTCAAGCTGACCCCTGCCCCGCATGTGATTTTCAGCCTGGCCCCCAGCGCAGAACCACAGGCTACCGCTGAGCCGGATCCCATCAGCTGCGTGCTGGCCGGTACCGGGCAGGTTGTGGATTTTGCGGATCCCGGCGCAGAGGAATATGTTTCCCTGCTGGATACCGACAGCCAGAGCCTGACCGAGCGCTATGCCCTGCCCGCTTTGGAGCGGATGACCCAGTCCGACACCGAAAGCCTGATTGCCCCTTTGCAGGTCATCCAGCGCATTCAGACCCTCGGTATTGACCCTGCCACCTTTGATACCCCGGAGGCCAACTGGAAAAACCTGTACAACTCTGTCATGACCCGGCTGGCCCCCCTGGTCACCGCCGAAACCGCCCAGGCTGTGAATTTTACCGGTTCCAGCCTGGCAGAACTGAATGACTTTCTGGCAGCCAATCCCGGCAGCACGGTGGAGGTCATCTCCCCTGCTCTGGTGATGGATGCCACCCTGGTGGTACCCACTGGTACGATCCTGCACGGCAACGGCGCAGTGCTGATCCCCGGCAATGAAACGCTGGACAAAGCCATTGTTCTGGACCAGGCGGAAAATACCGCCGTGACCGGCTTTGTCATCAACGGCGGGTGCAATTACGGTGTGTATGTCAAGAATTCCAGCAGTTTCTATCTGGCTGACCTTGACATCAGCAATGTTTCCCTCAAGGGCCTTTGCGTTATGGGGGAGAACACCGGCTTTGCACTGGTCAATAACAGCATCCATGAAAACCAGAATGGTGCCATCTTCCTGAACGGCGAGATCAGCAATGGCGTGATCGAGGGCAACCGCATTGAAAATAACTCTGGTGCCCGCAACCTGACCGCCGGGCTGGTGCTCTGCTCCATGCCCATTGAGGACATTGAGACCGCCTACAATCCGTTCCCGGATGAAATGCTGTACGATATTTTACAGTCTCCCCATCAGCTGGTTGTGCGCGGCAACACGGTTGCGCAGAACCATTCCTCCGGCATTTATTCGGAAAGCGGCTACCTGAACTATTATGTAGAGAACACGATCTACAAGAACGAAAAAGAGGGCATGTGCCTGGATTACGGCTCCTTCGGCAACTACATTACCGGATGTGAGATCCGCCAGAACGGCGGCCGCAACCGCATGAGTGATGAGGATCTGGAAGCTGACTTTATTCTGGATCAGGGCCGCATGGCGGATGGTTCCTCCCCCGCCAAGCTGCCCGGCATCTCGCTGGATAACACCGCCTACAACACCATTTACGGCAACATTGTGCGGGACAATTACGGTTCCGGCATCAAGGCTGTGCGCTCGGCGTTCAGCAACACCATTCTGTGCAACCAGATCATTGACAACAACCGGGGTGCCAGCGATACCTTCCACTTCTTTGGTATTGAGCTCAGCACTGACCTGAACGCGGACGAAGCCGTGCAGGGCCTGGATTTTACCCCCTGCTATGAGAACATCATTGCCCGCAACACCATTTCCGGCGGGCATTACGCCGGGGTGTTTATGGGCGAAGATGCGTTCATGAATGATATTTTTGACAATACCTTTATGGACTGCACTGACTGGGCTATGGAATCCCTGAGTGAAAAATACAACTCTACCCTGAACAATATGGCAAACATGCCCACCCGCGGGATCGAACTTTCTAACGGTCAGGGCTGATGCCGCGAGGCTGCTACATGAAACAAACACTGCAAAACCGTTTTCCGCGCCGGTGGCTGCTGCTGGCTTTTGTGCTGAACTTTGCCATTGCCGCGGCTGCACTGCTGCCCTACATGATACGGGACGGCGGCCTGCTATTGGTTGCGGCGGATTTTGACGCAGAACAGCTCTCCTACAACATGCTGTGCAACAACGCCATCAAAAGCGGCGATGTGCTGTGGAACTGGCGCATTGATATTGGTTCGGACTTTGTATCCTCGTTCAGCTTTTACACCCTTGGCAGCCCGTTTTTCTGGCTGAGCTTTCTCTTCCCCGCCAGCGCGTTTCCCTATCTGGTCGGCTGGATCTATATGCTCAAATATGCTGTTGCCGGGCTGACCTCGTTTGCCTACTTCCGCCGCAGTGCCAGCGAGAAAAGCGCCCTGCTTGGCAGTGTGTTGTATGCATTTTCCGGTTTTTCCTGCATCAACGTGGTGTTCTATCACTTCCATGATGTGATTGCCCTGTTCCCGCTTTTGATGCTGGGGCTGGACAAACGCATGCAGGAGGGCAAAAAAGCTCCGTTCCTGTTTGCCGTTACCATCAACGCGCTGGTCAACTATTACTTCTTTATCGGGGAAGTTTTCTTCCTGGTGTTTTACTATATTACGCGGTATCTTTTTGGCGGCGAGGACGCACGCCCCGGGGCGGATCTGCGCAAAAATGCCCGCAAAATTCCGGCCTGCATTCTGGAAGGCTGTCTGGGCCGCGGAGTGGCGGGGGTACTGTTCATCACCTCCATTGCGGCGTTGCTCAATTATCCCCGCGTTTCTGATCACTTTAGTTTTTTCCAACTGACCGTTTCCTAGACCCATTACCCGCAGCCGCTGAGCGACCTCGTCTTCACCG
>OJLA01002069.1_pt1 | contig 12421 bp, 8 predicted proteins | sample 1596611 | NCBI WGS metagenome assembly OJLA01 (sample SAMEA4350168, study PRJEB24818) | metagenome | biome: human; feature: gut; material: faeces | place: Denmark | collected 2013-09
GGACAACCCGTTCCCAACCACCTGCGGCTTTATCTGTAAAAAGTATAGTAAACTTAAGGCGACACATGCCGCCTTTTTCCACACATTCGCTCTTCGCATTGCTTATAACTCCATTCTATCCAGAAATCCTGTCCATTTCTTCCATATATATCCGGAACATAACTAGTATCAGTATAATCGCAGAAAAAAATACATGCAACAATTTTTCTGGCAAAAGCTCTTTTTTTATCCACAGATTTATTGTAGAATATCTTGTATGTCCACAATTATAGGACTTCCCGACATTTATTAAGATTTTCTTATGAGAGGCAGGAACAATATGAGACTTAGAAATATACCGGGTGCAGACGCCGCCATCACAGAGAGCGTCTACTGCATCAAAAGCCCCGAGACGCACAAAGGCCATTGGCAGGAGATTTTTCCGTCACAGCAGCCGCTTCACATTGAGATCGGTATGGGAAAGGGCCGCTTCATGATGGATCTTGCCGCAGCGCATCCCGACATCAATTATCTGGGAATCGAGCGCTACTCCAGCGTCCTGCTGCGCGCCCTGCAAAAAATGGAAGAGAATCCGCTCCCGAACCTGTTTTTCATCTGCATGGATGCCGCCGATGTCGCTGAGGTATTCGATCACGGAGAGGTAGACCGGATCTACTTAAACTTTTCCGATCCGTGGCCGAAGGACAGACACGCCAAGCGCCGTCTCACCTCCCGTCAGTTCTTCGCGCGCTACGATGAGGTTCTCGCACCGGAGGGACGTCTGGAGTTCAAGACCGACAATCAGGATCTTTTTACCTTTTCCCTGGAGGAGATCCCGGAAGCCGGCTGGCATCTGGACGCCTCCACCAGAGATCTGCATCACGATCCGGTGCTCAATGAAGGCAATATCATGACGGAGTACGAGGAGAAGTTCTCCTCCCTCGGCAATCCGATCTGCAAGCTGATCGCTTCCAGATAAAAAACACCCGCAGTCTGGATTTTTCTCGATCCGCCTGCGGGTGTTTTTTGTGTTCTGTTTTCTTTTATTCTTTGATCCGGAACTGGTTGACATTGTCGCTTAAATTTTCTGCAATATCCACGAGGTTTTTCGTCTGCGCATTGCAGTCCGTGACGATGCCGCTTAACTCCGTCATGGAAGCTGAAGTCTCCTCGGTACTTGCCGCATTCTCCTGTGCAATCGCTGCCAGACTCTCCATGCTGCTCATAACATCATTCTTCGCCGTGTTGACTGTCTCGATCTCACGCCGGATATTGTCAATCGCAACTACCACATTGCCGACCTCCGTATTCAGTCCGTCGAATGCCTCTCTGGTGGTCGAAAGCTTCTCGTTCTGCTCATTGATCTCATCCAGCACACCGTTCATCGTCTCGACGCTCTTGTTAGAGTTCTTAATCAGTTCTTCCACAATATCACCGATCTTCTTCGCGGAGTCACTGGACTGATCCGCAAGCTGACGGATCTCATCCGCCACCACAGCAAATCCTTTTCCATGCTCTCCCGCACGCGCAGCCTCGATGCTCGCATTCAGGGACAACAGATTGGTCTGGCTTGCAATATCTGTGATCATCTGGATCGCGCTGCCGATCTCCATGACAGACTGGTTCGTCCTGTCTGTCTGACGGTTGACCTCATCCACCGATTCTCTGGTGCGGTCGCTGATCTCCACCAGATCTTTGATCGTGCCGTCGAGCTTATGATTCTGCTCTTTCATCTCCTCCGTGCTGCCCGTGAGATTTTCCACGTTCTTTGTCGTCTCGGCAATGGCTTCGTTCATGTCGCTGATCTGCTCATTGACCTTCTGCATCTCGCCCGCCTGATTCGTCGCTCCGTTCGCAATGTCCTCCATCGCTGTATTCACATTATGAATGGACTCATTGATCGTCGTAAAGCTGTTCTGGAACCTGGCGCTGAAATCATCCAGCGACTTTGCGGATGTCCGGATGTTTTTTACAATCATGGCCAGTCCGCCAATAAGTGAATACAGCGCACGCGCAATATTTCCGATCTCGTCCGAGCGGCTCGTCATGCGGTCGCTGATCTTGCTGTCCAGATTTCCCTCCGCAACATCGTCCAGATGATCGATCATCGACATCATTGCCTTCACAATCTTCATCATCACAATTGCCAGAAAGATACATGCAAAGATTGCAAGCACTACCATAAATATTATATTTTTTTTCAATCGGTCATTGTAGATTTCGTGAACGGAAGTAGACGCCATACCGGTAAACACCAGACCCGCCATGGAACCGTCACTGTTGTACAATCCCTCATAATATCCGTAATATTTCTGACCATCAATCACATTATCGGACACAAAATAACTACCCTTTTCTTTCACAGTCTGATACACATCTGCTGCTATCTCCGTCCCGGTCTCACGGCTGCCGTCCTGTCTCACAAGGCTAGTCGCCATCCGGGTCGTATTCCAGCTGAGCGTAACATCGAGTCCGGTATTCTCCTTAAAAGCATCCAGCACATCCTGATGTTCCGAGATATTGTAATCTCCCTTGTACAGCTGGTCTCCGTCCACATTCCAGTCGCCGCTGCTTATAACGGACAAGGTCTGATTGACTGCATAAATCGATGTCTTCAATTCATGCTGCATCAGTTTATCAGACACAGAAACGCCAACCGCCCGGATTGCCAGCCCTGCAAAAGTCACAAGAATCAGTAGCGGTATGATTGCCGTGATCAGAATCTTCATCATCAGATTCAGACCTTTTTTCCTTTGCACCTCAATATTCTTTTGTTCCATCTGCCTCTCTCCCCTTCATATAGTATCTGTTTTTTATATCGTCAGGCTTTTCCTTCTGTTAAATAGGATACACTCTTTTTTTAAAAAATTTTAATGATATGTATTATAAATACAAAAAAAGCACCAACCCCACAGTCAATGCTGTAAAATCGGTACCTTTCAATGCGCCACCAGGGGTTCGAACCCTGGACACCCTGATTAAGAGTCAGGTGCTCTGCCAGCTGAGCTAGTGGCGCTTATTTTGTATCTCGTGTTCTGTATCACCCGAGCACGAAAATTATTATATAACAGAAATTTTAGAAATGCAACATTTTTTTTAAAAAACTTCAATTTTTTTTTCAATTGTGTTATTTTATAGATAGAATGGCATAGATCAAGGAGGTTTCTTATGCAAGTTGAACAGCGATTATTGAAATATGTGTCCTATTGGACGACATCGGATGAGAATAACATGGCAGACGGCAAGATACAGATTCCGTCTACCGAGCGTCAGTTTGATCTCGGAAAGGTACTAGAGCAGGAATTACGGGATCTCGGTCTTAAAAATGTGGTTCTGACCGACCACTGCTATGTGTACGGTCTGCTTCCGGCAACTGCCGGCTGTGAGGGACACAAGGCCGTTGGTTTTATCTCACATATGGATACCGCACCGGACTACTCCGGCAAAGACGTCAAACCGCAGATCATTCCGGATTATGACGGCGGGGATGTCCGTTTGAACGGTACCGGAGCCATGTTAAAGGTTTCCGATTTTCCAACGCTGAAGGATTTGAAGGGAAGAACCCTGATTACCACCGACGGCACGACACTGCTCGGCGCGGATGACAAGGCCGGTGTGGCAGAAATCGTCACAGCGCTCGAAGAGATCATTTCTTCCGGAATGCCTCACGGAGATATCTGGGTGGGATTTACCCCGGACGAAGAAATCGGCTGCGGTGCAGATTTATTTGACCTGGATTATTTTAAGGCTGCTTTCGCCTACACGGTAGACGGCGATTACGAGGGCGAAGTCGCCTATGAAAATTTCAACGCCGCGAGCGCAAAATTTTCCATTAAAGGCGTCAATGTGCATCCGGGCGAGGCAAAGGATATTATGGTAAATGCCGCTCTTGTGGCGTGCGATATCCAGTCGCAGCTTCCGCCGGAGGAGACACCAGCGCACACCGAGGGCAGACAGGGCTTCTATCATCTGACCGACATGAAGGGTGATGTCGCTTTTGCAGAGCTTTCCTATATCGTGCGTGATCACGACAAGGCTTCTTTTGAATCACGCCTGAACAGACTCCGCACACTGGAAGTGGAGACCAACCAGAAATACGGCACCGGAACCGTCTCTCTTACCATCACGGATTCCTACTCCAATATGCTTGAGATCATCGAACAGCATCCTTATGTTGTGGATATCGCAAAAAAGGCAATCTCGATGACCGGTCTCACACCGCTCTCCCGCCCGGTCCGCGGCGGCACAGACGGCGCCAGATTAAGCTTTATGGGTCTTCCGTGCCCGAATCTTGGCACCGGCGGCTACGGCTTCCACGGTCCGTATGAACATATCAGCGTGGAGGGCATGCAGACAGCAGTCTCCGTCATCAAGAATATCGTGACGATCGTCGCGGAGTCTGATCTGTAAGATTACGGAAAGAATTGCCGCATAGATTCCCGTAATAGGAAATTCCGGGATATATAAATAAGTATTATCGTTTCAGATAGAAAATGAGCGTGGAAGAAATTCTCACATTTTACTTCAGAGAATCTTCCACGCTCATTTTTTTATTCTGAAACTGCTAATAACTTCATTTCTTATCCCGGAACCTGCTCTTACATTTTTGCAATCAATGCGGCAATTTCTTCCGGAGTCATAAGCTTGTGTGGATCGGAAAAATCCATCGGTGCAGCTTCCTCTGCCTTTGTCTGAGGCTCTTTCTGCGGTTTCGCCACCTTCGGCTCGTCCGGTATTTCGTTCTCCGGCGCGGCTACTGGCTCTGGCTTGTCCGGTGCTTCATTCTCCGGCGCGGCTTCCTCTTTCAGATCTGCTCCAAGATCGAGACTTTCTCCTCCGAGATCGGAGCCATCTGCTCCTAAATCTAAGCTATCCACTCCGAGATCAAGGTTCTCCGTTCCAAGGTCAAGGTTCTCTGCTCCAAGATCGAGACTATCTGCTCCTAAATCAAGGCTGTCTCCTCCGAGGTCTAAGCTGTCTGCCCCAAGATCAAGTCCTTCTGATCCAAGATCAAGTCCGCCTGCTCCGGCATCTAAGTTATCTGCTCCTAGGTCAAGGTTCTCTGTCCCGAGATCAAGACCGTCCACTCCAAGGTCTAAGCTGTCTCCTCCGAAATCAAGACCGCCTGCTCCTAAATCGAAACTGTCTATCTCCCCGCTCTCTGCCTCAGCCTCATTCTGATCGTCTGTGGCAGCTGCCGCATCTTCCTCTTCCACAATCGCGTCGGAATCTACGATCGGTTCCTCATACTCTTCCATCACCGGGGTGTCATCCGTCACCGTCTCTGCATCTACAACCGGCAGTTCCTCCTCCGGTGTATCCGGCATGCTAAAATCCGCTTCCGGCTCCATGACCTCTTCCGGCTGTGGTTCCATGACCAGCTCCGGCTCCGCTTCCATATCCGGCTCTGATTCTGTCAGCACTTCCGGCTGCGGCTCCATGACCTCTTCCGGCTGTGGTTCCATGACCAGCTCCGGCTCCGCTTCCATATCCGGCTTCTGCGCTGCTGCAGCTGCCGTGCTTTCTGCAATTTTGCTCTCCAACGCCGCATTCTGGCTTACCAGTTCGTCCATCCGGCTCTCAATAGCGGCAAGCGTCTGTGCCTTTTCCTCGGCAACCGTCTCCTTCACTGCCTGAAGTCCCTCAGTAATCTCCTTAAGCCCTGCGGTAATCTCCTTTAATTCCTCAGCAAATTCCTGCTGCTTTAAGACGAGTTCCTTAACGGAATCATCCATCATGTTCTGCTGCTTTCCGGCAAACTGCTCGAATCCAGCATCCATGCTCTCCTTTAACTGTAAGAGATTGTCCACTACGCGGTCGTTGGAATTCATAAGTGCATCTGCATTTTCCTTGCTTCTGGTAATGGTCACCTTGGCGATCGCCTTCTGCGCTGTGATGATCTCTTCGCCCGGCTCCCTGGTATTGCGGTCAACCGCCTCCAGCTGCTCCGAGATTTTCTTGAGCATCAGATATGACGCCTTTTCCCCGCGAAGCATCCTCTCATATTCGTCTTTTACCTGCTCCCCGGTCTTATGTATCTCCTTTAATAAGGCAGCGATGAATACATAAGTACAGGCGAGAATTGCTGCTCCCAGAATGATCTGCACCAGATATACCCGGGGCAGGTTGACGATAAAATACATTTCAATCAACAGCAGCACCGTTGCTCCCAGCAAAAAGACCGGCGCAAGCGGCATACCCTTTTTCTCACGTGGCTGATTCTCTTTCTTATCCATAGTGTGTCCTCCGTGGCTTTCCTGTCCATCCCTGGCAACAGGCATTTTATAGTGTTATATTATCACAGAACGTCAAAAACATAAACGGATTTTCTTGTTATTTTATGCTGCAGATTTTATAATATATTTCGGACTTATTTTCACATTTTTTATACCTTTACAACAGATATGGAGATTATAGCATGAACGAAACCTCTTCCAAGAACGAAATCACATCCGGTATCATCTTGAAACAACTTCTTTTATTTTTCTTTCCTATTTTACTGGGTTCTTTTTTTCAACAGCTTTACAACACGATCGATGCCGTCATTGTGGGACGCTTTGTCGGGAAAAATGCACTTGCCGCGGTCGCCGGTTCCTCCGGAATGGTCATCAACCTGCTGGTCAACTTTTTTACCGGGCTGACTGCCGGTGCTTCCGTCATCGTCTCCCAGTTCTTCGGATCCGGGGACCGCAAAAAGGTGGACGACAGTATTCATACGATCTATGCCTTCTCCATCATCGGCAGCGTCATCATGACACTGATCGGCATCACTGCTGCCCCGGCGCTTCTTCGACTGATGAATACGCCGGAAGAACTGATGAGTGATTCCATTCTCTATCTGCGCATTTATTTTGCCGGTATCTTCTTCGTGTTTATTTACAATACCGGAGCAGGGCTGCTCCGCGCACTTGGAGATTCCAGACGTCCCCTGTACTGTCTGATGATCTGCTGCGTCATCAATATTGTTCTCGACCTGCTCCTGATCGTCGGGCTGGGACTCGGTGTTGCCGGTGCGGCGATCGCCACGCTTCTCTCGCAGGGAATCAGCGCCGTGATCGTTACCGTCTTTCTGATGCGCCAGAAAGATCTCTGCGATTTTTCCTTAAAAGAGATCCGTATCCACCCGAAACTTCTCAAATCAGAGTTGCTTTTAGGACTGCCGGGCGGATTTCAGTATGCCATGTACAGCATTTCCAACATGATTATCCAGTCCGCGCTCAACAAATTCGGAACCGACACGGTTGCCGCATGGGCGGCTTACGGAAAACTGGACGCGATCGTCTGGATGGTCAGCGGTGCTTTCGGTATTGCCATCACAACTTTCGTCGGTCAGAACTACGGCGCCGGAAAGTATGACCGCGTCAGAAAAAGTATCCGCGTGTGTATCGGCATGGACTTTGCTGCCGCCATCCTTCTGATGCTGGTGCTCGTATGCTTCCGCATTCCGCTCTTCCACATTTTTGTGACCGATGAAAATGTCGTGGAGATCGGACTGAAAATGATGGCGACCATGGCTCCATTTTACTGGCTGTTCGTCTTTACCGAGGTCTTCTCCGGTGCGCTGCGCGGCATGGGTGATGTCGTCGTTCCAATGCTCATCACAACCGGCGGTATCTGCCTGTTCCGTGTGGTATGGATTTTCGGAGTGGTTGCCCTCTTCCCGACGCTCACCGTAACGCTCCTCAATTATCCGGTGTCCTGGGTTTTAACATCCGTTCTGTTTCTGTTTTACTATCATTTCCGGATGAAAAAGCTGACCGCGCACTGATTGCTCCGGCATCTCTTACTTCTCTCTGCTTTTTGCGAAGCTGACCGGGCGGCATGCCATAGGTTTCCTTAAAGCTGCGCAGAAACACCTTATAGTTGGTAATTCCATTTTTATTCATTAAATAAGTAATACTCTCGTCCGTCTGCAGCAGATCACTGTGAAAATACTGCAGGCGGATTTGGTTTACATAAGTCAAAAATGTCTGGCCGGTGTACTTTTTAAACAGACGGCAAAAATATTCCGGCGTAAGCGACAGTTCATCTGCCGTCTCTTTTAGTGTAATCGGGTTCGTGTAATTTCTTTTCACATACTGCATGCTCTGCTCGATCCGCTCAAAATCTCTCCTGGAGCGGTGGCGCAGCACATGATCGACCGTGGCCGCATCCTTTGTATACAGCAGATACAGCAGCTTATAAACCGCTGCAAGAAATAGCAGATGCGTACCGTCCGCCGCCTGCTCCTGCAGGCACTTCATTTCTTCCAGCTTCTGTGACATCCGGCAATTCACGGATGCGGTCTCCTCCGAATACGGAACATATTCCCCGAAATGCAGTCCCCGCCAGTCCTCACTGACGCGCTTTAAATGCTCCGGCGGAATCTGCAGCAGATAGTAATGCCCGTCCCCATGGACATGCGTGTAGTGAATGTCTCTCGGATTGACAACGAGAATATCTCCCTGCTGCAGTTCATACGACGTCTCATTGATGTACGCTGTCATTGCCCCGTGCTGCATACAGATCATTTCCAGATGCTCATGCCAGTGTGCCGGCAGCAATTCATTGGACGCGTCGACCTGCGTAAAATAGAGCTGCATCAGCCCGTCATCGGATATAATCTCATGTTCCCCCTGCTGCACTCCCGCTCCCTCTCTTTCCTGCTCTCTCCGTGTTTTTCACATGCACGGTTTCTCTTTCTACCATCATACCTTCAGAAGGAAAAAATATCAATATCGACCCATGTTTCTGCCAAAATTCGATCTATAACAAACGGAATTATCTGCTTATAATACGAACATAGACAATGTTCCATGATGGAAAATATCAAAATAATATCAGGCGTATGCCGGAAAAGAGGTCAAAATGAAGAAATGGACCAGAGTGATGTATCAGCCAAATCGTCCGTTAAAAGAGGGCTGTTACGTGACTGCTTCCAAAGAACACATCGCACTTTCCAGGGAAGCTGCAGCAGAGGGTATGGTTCTCTTAAAGAACGAGCACAATCTGCTGCCGTTAAAAGCAGGCAGCCGGATTGCACTCTTTGGAAAAGGCAGTTTTGATTATGTCAAGGGAGGCGGCGGCAGCGGCGATGTGACCGTATCGTATGTGCACAATCTCTACGATGGCTTTCAGATGCTCCACGATGCCGTCTCCCTCTACGAGCCGCTGTGCGATTTCTACCGCGCCAATGTGAACGAACAGTACGATCAGGGTTCCGTTCCCGGCATGACGACAGAGCCGGCGCTCTCCGCCGAGCTTCTCGCCGGCGCCAGTGCCTATACCGATACGGCTGTGATCGTATTGAGCCGTTTTTCCGGAGAAGGCTGGGACCGCTCCAGCATCGAATACAACGGAGAATATAATCCGTGGGAGACAGAGACCAGCATGCCGAAAATCTCCGGAGAGATCTTCCCGGACGGCGACTTCTATCTCACAAAGGAAGAATCCGCCATGATCGCGCAGGTAAAGCAGCATTTTTCCAGAATTGCAGTCGTCTTAAATATCGGCGGCATCATCGATACCTCCTGGATCAAAAATGACGATCAGATCTCCTCCGCACTTATCGCATGGCAGGGCGGCATGGAGGGCGGACTTGCCACGGCGGAACTGCTATGCGGAAAGATATCTCCGTCCGGCAAGCTTCCGGACACCTTCGCCGCTTCCGTGGACGACTATCCTTCCACCGCGGATTTCCACGAATCGGTTGACTATGTGGACTATACTGAGGATATCTATGTGGGCTACCGCTATTTTGAGACTTTTGGGGATGCGGCAAAACGCGTATGCTATCCGTTCGGATTCGGACTTTCCTACACACAGTTTTCCCTTACGGTGCAGAGTGTGACCGAAACCGCGCAGGCCATCCGCGCTTTTGTCCTTGTCACAAACACCGGAGATTACAGTGGAAAAGAAGTCGTGCAGATGTATTACAGTGCGCCGCAGGGACTTTTGCAGAAACCGGCGCGCGAACTTTCCGCTTTTTGCAAGACAAGAACACTTCTCCCGGGCGAAAGCCAGCTTCTGACGCTCGAGACAGCGAAAAATTCCATGGCTTCCTACGATGATCTGGGAAAAATTTTTAAATCCTCCTACATACTGGAAAAGGGCGACTACCATTTTTACATCGGAACTTCCGTCCGGGATGTCACAGCGCTGGATTATGTCATGACGCTCGACGCCAATCTGCTGGTAGAACAGCTTTCCTCCAAAGCCGCACCTGCAAGCTTGAAGAAGCGCCTGCTCGCAGACGGAAGCTACGAAGAACTTCCGCAGGGAACTGCCAACAATCCGAATGCCTGTGTTTTTGAAAAAATGATACCGGGCACCGAGGAGGCTCTCTCCCCGGCAACACGCGGACGCGCATCCTGCCTTCTGCTGAATTCCTATAAGGAAAACGCACATCCGCTGATCGATGTTTACGAGGGAAAGATTTCCCTGGATGAATTTACCGCCCAGCTGGACGACGATGATCTGATTCATCTGCTCGGCGGCCAGCCGAATACCTCTGTCGCGAATACCTACGGCTACGGCAATCTTCCGGAATACGGCGTTCCAAACATCATGACCGCCGACGGTCCTGCCGGTCTGCGCATCACACCGCAGTGCGAGGTCTGCACAACGGCATGGCCATGCGCCACACTGCTCGCCTCCACCTGGAATCCTGCCCTGGTTGAGCGGGTCGGAACCGCAGGCGCAGAGGAAGTAAAAGAGAACAACATCGCCGTATGGCTGACACCGGCGGTCAATATTCACCGCAATCCTCTCTGCGGAAGAAATTTTGAATACTATTCGGAAGATCCGCTGCTCGCCGGCAAAATGGGCGCAGCCATGGTACGCGGCATCCAGTCGCAGCACATCGCCGCAGCCGTGAAGCATTTTGCCTGCAACAACAAGGAGACCAACCGCAAGCACAGCGACTCCCGCGTCTCCGAGCGCGCACTCCGCGAGATCTACTTAAAGGCGTTTGAGATCATCGTGAAGGAAGCCGATCCGTGGGTTATCATGTCCGCTTACAATATGATCAACGGCCACCGCGCTTCGGAAAATCACGATCTGCTCGAAGGCATCCTGCGTGACGAGTGGCATTTTCACGGAATGGTAACCTCCGACTGGTGGACGAGAGGAGAACATTACAAAGAGATCAAAGCCGGAAATGATGTGAAAATGGCGTGCGGTTTCCCGGAACGCGTGAAAAAGGCGATGGAACTCGGTGCTCTCGATCGAAGCGATCTGGAGCGCTGTGCCAAGCGCGTACTTGATCTGATTTTAAAGATCGATTAGAAAACTCATTCTTCCTGCTGTAGCTAAAAAGACGGAAGTCTCTCACAGAGACTCCCGCCTTTTTGCTTTTCGACTATAGATATTTTCCGATATGGATTCAACCGCAGCAGCTCCTGCTTTCTCCCCGCCTCTCTGGAAGTTTTTGTTGCAGTAAATCCGTGCGGTTCCATTGGCAGCTGCAGCTACTTCTTCGTTTCTGCAGAATCCATACAACCGTTGCAGGATGCAGCGATTCTATCATCCGGCCACGATTTTCTAAGCGCCGCATAGGAAATCAGGAAGTTTGCCAACCAGCCCGCCGGTACGGCAAGCCAGACAAATGCAATACCAAAGCACGGTGCAAAAATCAAAGCAACCGACAGACGGATCGCAAGGTTTACCATATTAGCTATAAGAAATGGACGCATGATTCCAAGTCCACGCAAAACTCCATCCGTTGCCATCTTAATACCCATGAAAATAAAGAAATAGCCAAGCCATCTCATGTAATCCCCGGATACCTGATATGCAAAAGCAGTTCCGTCTTTTCCCAGAAACAATGAAGAAATCTGGGTGTGTAGTGTTTCAATAATTATAAAAGCCAGAACTGCAAAGCACAGATCTAACACCAGTGCAGCGTAATAGCCTTTTTTGATACGCCCGATTTTCTGAGCACCAAGGTTCTGGGACACATACGGCGAAACTGCATTGCCGATGGACACAAATATCAGTGAGAAAACATTCTCTACTCTCATTGTTGCCGAATAACCCGCAAGTGCCTGTGTACCAAATGGGTTTACAACTGCCTGCACGATCATCATGCCTATTGATACTGTGGACTGCTGGAGAACTGACGGTATGGCAATCCGGAGCATATAATGTAACTCCTGTCCGTCAAACCAGTGAAAGGGACTCTTATATTGGCGCATCCGGTAAAAAAAGATCAGGAATGAAAATACTGCAGAAATGCCCTGTGCGATCAGAGTTGCAAGGGCTGCACCAAATACACCCAGACCAAGCCCTGCCACCATCCAAAGATCCATAATAATATTCAAAACAGAAGAAAATATCAGCAGACCCAACGGAATCTTTGATTCCCCGATTGAGGTGAACATCGTTGAAAGGATATTGTACATAAACAGAAACGGAAATCCCACAAAATATACCCGCAGATACAGTACAGCTTCCTCCAGTATGT
>OJLA01002087.1_pt1 | contig 12373 bp, 10 predicted proteins | sample 1596611 | NCBI WGS metagenome assembly OJLA01 (sample SAMEA4350168, study PRJEB24818) | metagenome | biome: human; feature: gut; material: faeces | place: Denmark | collected 2013-09
TTATTTCCCTTTTTATTGTATTTGCAGAGCTCTCTCCTATTTCAACTCTTCCTCCAATTAAGGCATAATGATCAGATTTAATATTTTTATGAGCCAAAATTTTACCATTGTGAACTATTACTCCTGCTGCTCTTACATTTAACTTATAATCTTCTACATTAATTGTTATATCCATATAATTTTCTCTCCTTATTTTCCCATTATATTTTTACTATATAAAATATATTCAGCTTCATATTTAATTTTTTCTTCCATATTAATCATCCACCTTTAAAATACTTAAGAAAGCATCACTTGGAAGTTCAACACTTCCTATTGTTTTCATTTTCTTTTTACCTTCTTTTTGCTTTTCAAGAAGTTTTCTTTTTCTTGAAACATCCCCTCCATAACATTTAGCAAGAACATCTTTTCGCATTTGTTTAACTGTTTCTCTTGCTATAATTTTTGAGCCGATTGCAGCTTGAATTGGAACTTCAAATAACTGTCTTGGAATTATTTCTTTTAAATTTTCACATATAATCTTACCTCTATTATAACTAAAATCTTTATGCGTAATAATACTTAAAGCATCAACAAGTTCACCGTTTAGTAAAATATCAACTTTTACCAAATCACTTGTTTTATATCCGATAACTTCATAATCAAAAGAAGCATATCCTTTAGTAGCACTTTTTAATTTATTAAAAAAGTCATAAACAATTTCTGCAAGTGGAAGTTCATAATGAATATTAACTCTTGTTTTATCTATATAATCTAATCCTTTATATATTCCTCTTTTATTTTGACATAATTCCATTACTTGACCAATATAAGTACTTGGTGTAAAAATAGATGCTTTAATGAATGGTTCTTTTATTTCTTTTATTAATGTTTTATCTGGTAATTTACTTGGACTATCAATCATTTCAGTTTTACCATTATTTAAAATAACTTCATAAATAACACTTGGAGATGTTGCAATTATATCTATTTTAAATTCTCTTTCGATTCTTTCTTTTATTATATCTAAATGAAGAAGGCCTAAAAAACCACATCTAAAACCAAATCCTAAAGCTTTTGATGTTTCAGGAGTATATTCTAAAGAAGCATCACTTAATTTTAATTTTTCCAAAGCTTCTTTTAAATCATCATACTTTTTAGAATCGATTGGATATATACCACAGTAAACAAATGGTTTTATTTCTTTATATCCTTTTAACGCTTCAGCACATGGATCTTTTTGTAAAGTTATCGTATCTCCTACTCTTACATCACTAATACTTTTAATACTAGCAGTAATAAATCCTACTTCCCCTTCAGTTAAAATATCACACATTTTTTCTTTAGGAGTATGAATACCAACATTTACTACTTCATAACTAGCATTTGTTTTCAACATTTTAATTGTATCACCCTTTTTTAAAGTTCCAGAAAATATTCTTACTGCAAGAACAACTCCTAAATAAGGGTCAAAATGAGAGTCAAAAATTAATGCTTGTAATTTATCTGTTTCATTTTTTCTAGGACATGGTACAACCTCAATAACTTTTTCTACTAATTCTTTTATACCTATTCCTTCTTTAGCACTGCATAAAATAATATCATCTTCATTAAAACCTAAAGTATCTATTATTTCTTTTTTTACTCTATCAACTTCTGCATTTGGTAAGTCAATTTTATTAATAATAGGTATTATTGTTAAATCATTATCCATAGCAAGATAAAGGTTAGCAAAAGTTTGAGCTTCAATACCTTGTGTTGCATCAACAACTAAAATTGCTCCTTCACATGCTGCTAAAGAACGTGATACTTCATAAGTAAAATCAACATGTCCTGGAGTATCAATTAAATTAAGTAAATAATCTTCACCTTTATAATTATAATTTAAACTAACAGCATTAAGTTTAATTGTTATTCCACGCTCTCTTTCAAGTTCCATTGAATCTAAAAGTTGACTTTTCATATCTCTTTTTTCTACTGCATTTGTAAGTTCTAAAATACGATCAGCAATTGTAGATTTACCATGATCTATATGTGCAATAATTGAAAAATTTCTTATGTTTTCTCTTTTCATATCTAAATCACCTTTTCCATCTTTTATTATTTTATCATAAAATTTCTTATTATGCTTGTTTTTCTTTAAATTTACCTTTATAATTTATACTAGGAGGACAAAAGTATGAAAAGGGAAAAGAATTTTTATTATTTTTTAACAATGATTATATTTATTATTTGTTTTACAACATCAATTATTCTTGCATGTAGAACAATTAAAGTTGGTAAATTAGCTGTTACAGCAAGTATTTTATTTTATCCAATGACTTATTTTATTGCAACACTATTTGCAGAAAGATATGGTAAGGATAAAACATTTATGATGTTTAATTATGCTGTATTTGCCCTTATCTTCATGGCAATAATGCTTACAATTATATCTTGTATTCCTATATATGGAGCATATGACGGATTAGATAAAATCTTTAATATTGATTTTAAATTAATTTTTGCATCAATTCTTGCTTTCTATGCTTCACAATTCTTAAATTTAAAAATATATTATTATCTTGAAGGATATAAAGGATTTAAATTTTTAATTTCAGGTGTAATTGCTATAACAATAGATTCATTCTTATTTATAATACTATCTAATATTGGTGTATTATCTCTTGGAGATAGTTTTGTAAAATTCATAAATCAATTTATCATGGGTATAGTTATGGTTATACTCTACACTTTATGTTTTACATATTTAGTAGATTCCGTTATAAAAAGCAATAAAAAAGAATTAGAATTAGAAATAGAAAAACCTAAAGTAAAGAAAACTACTTCTAAAAAAAGAACAACAAAAAAGGAAACAAAATAACGTTTCCTTTTTATTTTAATGTCTTATAACCCAAGTGTATACGGTGAACTTGAAGTCCCATCTCCTCCGGTGATTTCTACGGAAGATATTAGATACAAAACTGGCCGAACGCCATTCTGGTTGCCGTTGACATGGTTGTTGTTGACACTACCGAACGCCTCAACAGTGAACGCATAGTAACTATAATAACTATGCTGAGGCAATAGCCACTCACTATTACCTTTAAATAACCAGTTATTGTTTGTACATGTTGCATCACCACTATAGGACATTAAATTTTGTGTACACTCATCACTTACTGCATATCCATAGTCACTTGCATACATTAGTCCTAGTTTTCCTATAAAGCTATTTGGATTTGATCCATAATAAAATTCATTACTTTTTGTATTTTGTATTTTTCTTTCATATTGGTACATTACATCTTTTTGACTTGATGTTGCATAATAACCACCTAAATAATATTTTGTATTTCCTATCATACTTTTTGATGTACTATCTAAACTATTTAGATATGTTGTATTAAGTTCTGTATTTAATGTTGCTGGTCTAGCCCAATTATTTAATTTACCTGTATCCCAGTATTTTTTTCCAATACTTTCATTTCTTATTAATTTTATTCTATTTTCTATCTTACCTGTTCCATCATCTGCTTTGAACACTCCTATTATTCTCCATGTTTCATTATTAAATTTTACATAGTTTTTTGGACTTGCTCCCCTGTATCTATATTCTGTTATATCTTTATCATTTCCTATTTGAAGTGTATTATCAGCAGGATGTGTTATTGTATATAATCCACTTTCATTTTGATTATTTGTTAATTTTATTAAAGTATTTGCACCTACAAAATCTAATTCTTTTCCTATATATGTTATTGTAGCTTTTCCATTTCCTGTATTTATTCCTTCGGTTGTTGATGCTTTTAATAAATAGTTATTACTATTTAATAGACATCCTGATGGATAACTACTTGCTGTTGATGATGTATAAACATATCCACTTCCTCCTCCTGTATATTTATCATAGTTTGTTGAGTCTGAATATGATGCTATGGCACCACCACCGTAGAAGCCTCCTCCTCCACCTGATGCTCCATATCTATAATTACTTCCTGAAGTTGTTGCTGAACCTCCTTGTCCGAAGCTTCCTCCTGAACCTGCAGATGTTTGAGTTCCGGCATACCCTGATTGTCCTGTTATTCCACTTAGTCCACCACCTGCATATCCTGATATTCTATTATTACTTCCTGATCCTCCTCCTGCTACAATTACTCTTGCATATAAACTATTTTGTCCTATTCTTATATCTGTTGCGCCACCACCAGCTTGTCCGTAAGTATATGTTCCTGAATATGCTCTATTAAATCCATTTCCTCCACCATTAAATCCTCCAGGTACTGCTACTGATGCTGTTGTTACTGTTTGTGGTTGTCCTCCTACACACACATATAGTGTTGTTCCTTTTGTTAGATGTACTATTCCTTTTGAATATCCTCCTAGACCTCCAACATATGTTGTATTATAATTTCCTCCTTGTGCTCCCCATGCTTCTAAATTATAATAACCATCTGATTTTGCTATATATGTAGTACATTCTCCTGTATATGAAAAATTAGTTGTATAATTTATTTTACCTACTTTTCCTTCAATTACATTATTACTTGTTTTTGTAAAACTAAATAATGCATAACTTGAATATCCTATACTAATTAAAATTATAAAAATAACTGCAAGTAAAAAATAACTATTTATTATTTTAATATCCGTTTTTAAAAACTTTATAAAATTTTTCATAACATCAACACCTTATTTTATTAACTTTATAAATTAATTATATAAAGCACCCCCCCCAGGTTGTCAATATTTTTTATACATTTTAACATATATTTCATAACAAAAAAAACAAATAAATTTATATTTGTTTTTCTAAACTTTCTTCTAAGCTATATTTACAACCACAGTAATGTTGTCGATATAAATTATATTTTTTTGAATATTCAATTGATTTTTTATATCCATCTTTTTTCTTAAAATCGGCGTATAGATATTTAACATTATATTTTTTCTCTAATGTTTTCCCTAAATCATTTAAAATAACACTATTTTTATAAGGACTAACAGAAAGAGTTGTTGTAAAATAATCAAAATTATTTCTTTTAGCAAGTTTGGCTGTTTTTTCTAATCTTAAATTAAAACATCTCGTACATCTTATCCCACCTTCAGGAAAATTTTCATATCCTTTAGCTACTTTATCAAATTCTTCATTTTCATAATCACATTCAAGTATTTTTATTTCATTATTAAACATTTCTTTAATTATTCTTTTTTGTTCACTATATCTTTTATCATATTCTTCTTTAGGATATATATTAGGATTATAGTAAACTATTGTTATATCAAAGTAATCTTTTAAATAATTTAAAACATAACTACTACAAGGTCCACAGCAAGAATGAATAAGTAGTGTTTTTTTACTATCTAACGTTTTTAAAGTTTCTTCTAAAACTAAATCATAATTAATTTTCATAAGTTTTATCTAAATACTCCACAACATTTGATAATTTTATACCATGTGATGCTTTAAGAAGAATTGTATCGCCTTTTTTTATAATGTTATCTATATTTTTAATAACATCTTCATATGTATTAAAAACATAAATATTATCTTTATTAAAATCATTTTTAATAACTTCATCATAAGTATATTTTATTGAATTACCTACAAGAATTAATATATCAGTATTACCTATTATACTTTTACCAATATTTTTATGTATTTCTTCTTCATAACTACCAGTTTCAAGAACATCACCAAGTATTGCTACTTTTCTTGTTTTAAAAGTACTTAAAACATTTAATGCTGATTTAATTGAATCTAAACTAGCGTTATAACAATCATTTATAATTGTTATATCTTTTTTATTTATAATAGTTAATCTACCTTCAGTAAATGAAACACTTTCTAAACCTTTTTTTATTTCCTCATAAGTTAAATTATAAAGATTTCCTATAAGTATAGCAGACATAGCATTATAAATATTATGTTTTGCTATACTTGGAATTGTATAATCATATATTTTATTTTTAAAATTAACTTTAAAATTAATTTTACCATTTACTATTTCATAAGAAACACAATAAATTGTATTATCTTTATCAAAACCATAAGTTAATAAATTGTATGGAAGCTTTTTATCTTTTAATGTTTTTAAAAAATTATCATCACCATTTACTATTAGGGTATTTTCTTTATTAAAGTCTTTTGCTATTTCCATTTTAGCATGAAAAATACCTTCTTGATTTTTAAAATTTGCAATATGACTTAATCCTATATTAGATATAACTGCGTGTTTTAATGGTGCGATAGTTTTAAAATAAGAAATATCACCTTTTTTATCAATTCCCATTTCAATAACAGCTTTTTCATAAGAATAATCTAAATTAAATAAAGTTTTAGGAATACCTATTTCATTATTATAATTAAGTTCATTTTTAAGTGTTTTATATTTTTCATTTAAAACACTATAAATTATATCTCTTGTTGATGTTTTACCCACACTTCCTGTTACTCCGATTAAGTCTACATTAAATTTATCTAAATAAAATCTAGCAAGACTTCCTAATGCTAATAATGTATCATTAACTTCAATCAAGGATATATCTTTTTTATAAAATTCATGATTTTTATCTATTAGAAATATTCTACATCCATTATTATAAGCATCTTCTAAAAAAGCATGTCCATCATATTTTTCTCCTTTTATAGGAATAAATAATGTATTTTCTTTTATATCTTTACTTGATGTTGATATATATTCAACTTCTTTATTATTATTTAATAAAAGCTTTCCTTTGGTTGCTTTTACTATTTCATCTAAACTTAATTTTAACATAATTTCCCCCTTATACATTAACAGTATTTTTTGTTAATTCTTCAGCTACTTTTACATCCGATTTATAATAGACATACTCCCCATTAACAATTTGATATGTTTCATCTCCCTTACCAATAACAGCAATAACATCATCATTAGAAGCATCATCATAAGCTTTTTTAATGGCAAGTTCTCTATCTTCAATTACTTCATATGGTTTATTGAATGGCTTTATATATGAAATTATTTCATCACATATATCACTAATTTTTTTAGTTTGTGGATCTTCTGCAGTTAAATAAATATAATCTGCATACATACCTGCTAAAATACCAACATCTTTTCTTCTGTTAACTCCTCTATCACCTGGACATCCAAATACAAGTCTAATTTTAGAATTAGGATAATCTTTTTTTAAAGCTTTCATTAAAGCATCAACACTTATTTTATTATGAGCATAGTCTACAATTAAAGTACATTTACCCTTATATATACTCATTCTTCCAATAACTTTTGTTTTTAAAAGTCCTTTTAAAATACTTTCATAACTAATATTTAAAATAGAACAAATACCTATTACTAAACAAGCATTAATACAGTTAAATTCTCCTGCAATAGTTATTTTATAATCTCTTGTTATATTATTTATATTATCAGTTACACTAAAAATTGTTCCTGTTTCATCTTTTCTAATATTAGAATAATAAAAATCACAAGAAGAATCATCACCAAAAGTATAAATTTTTTTATCTTTTAATTCATAGGCAAATCTATCATACATTTCAATATTTTTATATAAAAATACTGTTTTGCATTGTTTCAAAAAGCCTAATTTACAATTAAAATATTCTTCAAAATCTTTATGTTCTAATGGTGAAACATGGTCATAACTAATATTAGTTATACCCCCTATATCAAAATTAAGACCATAAATTCTATCTAATTTCTTAGCTTGAGATGATACTTCAAATGTTAAATATGGAATATTTTCATTTTTACAATCTCTTATTATTTTATATAAATCTACTATTTCAGGTGTTGTATTATGACTTGCACCATAAGTTTCACCTGTAAAATGATCTATTGTAGTCCAAAATCCTGTTTTTTGTTTTGCTTCATAATCTAAAATATTATGTAAAAAACTAACTGCAGTTGTTTTTCCTTTAGTACCTGTTATACCTAAAAGAGTTAATTTAGAATTTTTATCATCATATACAAGTTCACTAGCTATTGCCATTGCTTTTAATTCATCTTTTACAATAACTTTAGGAATATCAATATTTAAATCTTCTTTAGAAATATATGCTAAAACACCTTCATTTATTGATGATGTTAAATATTCTTTTTTAAAATTTAATCCTTTAACAACAAAGATACAATTTTTATCAATTTTTCTTGAATCATAACATACATTTTCGATTTCTATATCTAAATTTCCTTCATAACTTACAAGTAAACCTTGTTCTTTTAATTTTTCTATTATTTTTACTAACTTCATAAAAATTTCTCCTTAATATATAAATACATTATATCACATTTTTTATAAAAGAAAAAAGAGCAATTATGCTCTTGATACATATTTTCCATCTTTTGTTGATACAATTACTTTTTCGCCTTCATTTACAAATAAAGGAATTCTTATAACCATACCAGTTTCAAGTGTTGCATCTTTCATTGCACTACTTTGTGTATTACCTTTTACTCCAGGTTCTGTTTTAACAACTTCCATTTCTATTTTATCAGGAAGATAAAGTCCTAGCATTTCACCTTCATAAAAAGCAATATCTACATCTAAATTTTCTTTTAGAAATTTAGTATCATCACCAAGAACTTTAGCGTTTAATTCAACTTGAGAATAGTCATTCATATTCATGAATACATAATCATCACCATTTGCATATAAAAATTGCATTGGTTTTTTCTCAATTCTTGCTAATTCTACTTTAGTTGCAGAGTTAAATGTTATTTCAATTGTAGCACCTGTTCTTAAATTTTTTAATTTTGTTCTAACAAATGCTGCCCCTTTCCCAGGCTTAACATGTTGGAATTCAATAACCATAAATAAATTGCCTTCATATTTAATAGTCATTCCAGTTTTAAAATCATTTACATTAATCATATTATCAAATCCTTTTTAATTATTATTTTTCTTCTTTATGAGCTGTATGCTTTTTACATTTTGGGCAATATTTGTTTAATTCTAAACGATCAGTAGTCTTTTTTACATTTTTTTCTGTACGATAATTTTGTGATTTACATTCAGTACATGTAAGTGTTTTTCTTTGTCTATTTTCTAATTTTGCCATAAATTTCACCTCTTAAACTTTCTTTAATATTTGACAATTAAGTCAATTGCTCTTTAAATTATACATTATATTTGAATAAAATTCAACAAATTTTATATTATTTTTTTACTAATTTCCTTATTTTAGATGTTTTTCTAGCATAATTACACATTTTATTACAATATATCATAAATTTAATATGTGAAGATTGTTTATCACTTATTATTCTTAAATTTGGCATATTTAAAATAACTTTACTATTATAAGCTAAAAAATAATCTTTTATTTCTTTTAATACTGGTAAATTTAGCTTAAGTAAATTTCCATTACACATCAAGAAAAATTTTCCTGCTTCTTTTAAAACTGGTAATTCTAATTTTCTAATACCATTGATATAACATAAAAAGCTTTCATCAGCATATTCTAATAAAGGTAAACTTAACTCCTTTAAAGTTTTATTACATGCTAGAAAATCATTCCCTACCATAAAAAGATTAGGCATATAAACTTTGTTAATTATTCTATTTTTTCTTAAAAAATCATTTCCTGTATATCTTAAACTTGGAAGATTTAATTCTTCAAGTTTTTCATTACTTTCTAAAAAACATGAACCTGTTTTAGTTAAATTAGGAAGATTTAATTTACTTATATTAGAATTATAAGAAATAAATCTACTGTCAACCTCTTTTAAAGAAGGAAAACTTATTTCTGTTAAATCTTTATTATAATCTAAAAAATTCATACCAACCTTTTCTAAATTTGGAAGTTCAATACACTTTAAAACTCTATTGTGAAATAAAAAATCATCTTCAATCTTTTCAATATCATTACTAGCTAAACCTATTATTCTATTATATTTGTCTAAAACAATAATTGTTTCGTTTTTATTTTCATGAAGTAGTTTAACTGTCTTTTTATCATGATTATTAATTACTTCAATTTTATCAACAAGTGAAAGAGAATCTATGAAAGAATCTTTACTACGTCCATATCTTTTTAAAGTTTTATTTACTAAATCAAGTAAATAATAATCCATAAGTACATACTTTTCTTTTTCAAGTTGTCTTGGTCTAAAGTTTTCAATCAATATATTATTAGGACAATAATAAATATTATTTATTTCATAATTATATTTATAAAGTTTACCATCATTTGCTCTTACATAATTAGGTATTTCAAAGTTGTTACTTTTATATTTTTGAATTATTCCATAATATTTTTCAAAAGCATAAGTTAATCCTTCTTTAATATTATCTAAGTTATTAGAAAAAGTTGCATCAGGATTAACAACACTATGATTATATCTATTTTTAATAGACAAAGTATTTGTTCCATCTTTAGTAAACTGAATACTTATAACAGAAGTTCCATATAAATCCTGTCTTTTTGGTTCCTTAAAATCTTCTCTTTTAATATCAGATACATCTTTTTTAACAGCAAAGAAAACTCTACATGAATTAAGTCTATTGCCTCTAAAAGTACATAAACTTTCTCCTTTTTTATAATATTTTTTATATTCTTGTATTTCTTCTTCTGTTAAACATTCTTTTAAAATATAACCTTTTTCTTCAAATAATTCTTCTGGCGTTTTATTTATTTTTTCTTGTTTTTTAGAAACATCTATCATATTATAAATATAATTTTTAAAATTATTTTCTAATTTATTATCTATAATATCATCATATAAATTATGATTTGGATAAAAGTTAGAAAGAATTATTTTAGATAAAACACCTTCTTCTTCAAGAATACTTGAAAAAAAACTTCGGCATAACTTCATCATGTTTTCACCATATTTTTTCTTTATTATTTCTAAATCCTTATTTAACATATCATTCACCCTTTTGTGCTCGATATTATAGCATATTTTGTATATTTTTTCAACTTGTTATGCATAATATTTATAAGGAGGCTTTTTATGTATAAAAAAATTATTTCATCTTCTTTTATTATTTTTATTTTAAGTACTTTATTTCATTCATTATATAACTACTTACCATGTTTTTTAACAAGCATTATTGTTCCTGTTAATGAATCTATCTTTGAACATATGAAAATGATTTTCACTTCTTATATGTTTTATTTACTTATAAAAATATTATTTAATAAAAAACGTGAAAATAACTTAATATCATCTTTTGTCATTGCAAGTTTATTTAATATTGTTATCTTTTTAATTATTTATATTCCTATATATTTATTATTTGGAGAAAAACTTGTTGTTACTTTAATACTTTATTTTATAACAATTCTTATATCTAATTATTTAATGTATAAAATACAAAACAAAAAAATTAATAGCAAAATTAATAAATATTCGGTTTATATTATACCTTTAGTATATATAGTATTTACATTACTTACTTATTTTCCTTTAAAAAATATGTTATTTCTAGATCCTACATCTAATACTTATGGCATAATTAAAACTCATTATATAGAATAACTATAGTAATATTAAAAAACATAAAAAAATACTTTAAATTTTATTTTTAAAGTATTTTATATTAAGGATTTTCTTGTATATACATCAATATCTTTATCAATATAGATATTAACTTCACATGGATCTATTACTTTTATAAAACCTAGACCATTTATACATATATCTTCCCTTATACCTACCTTTATTTTCTTTATGTGTTTATCTTTTAATTCAAGATTTTTCTTTGAACTAATTTTTTTAATATCAATATCATTAGAAATAAAGAAAGTAAAACTATTTTTATAATCATTTAAATAATCAAGTCTAAATAAAGTATCAACAATTAAAGATTCTTTATGTTTTAACTGATATGTTCTTGTTTTTATTTCTTGTTTTGGAATAAGTTTTTTTACCATTTCTTCTTTAACGTAATTAAGAACATTACCATTATCTACAAGACCAGGTGTATCTATTAAAGTAAATTTATTTAAATTTATTTCTATTTCATTTAGTGTAGTTGATGGCATTGGCGATATTGTAATACTTGGTTCTTTATCAATTGAGTAATTTTTAATAAGTTTATTTATTAAAGTTGATTTACCTGCATTAGTATTTCCTACAACATATACAAGTGGTTTATTAATTTTAGAATATAATAAATCTAAATTATAGTTTTTATTAGCACTTATTACAATGATATCTTTAAAAATATTATAATTTTTGAAATAACTAATTAATTTTTCATTCTTTATTTTATATGGCAAAACATCCTTTTTATTTAAAATCAATATTATTTCATTATTTCCTACATATTCTTTAATTTTAGTTATATCTTTAGGAATAGCAAGTAAGTCTACAATATATAAAACTAAACATGATTTATTTTTGATATTATTTAATATCTTTACATATTCTAAATTATCTTTTGTAACAAACTCATATTC
>OJLA01002093.1_pt1 | contig 12357 bp, 12 predicted proteins | sample 1596611 | NCBI WGS metagenome assembly OJLA01 (sample SAMEA4350168, study PRJEB24818) | metagenome | biome: human; feature: gut; material: faeces | place: Denmark | collected 2013-09
TAAACCACTCTACATAATTGTTGCTACAAACCAGAAGAGTGCATACGAAATGGAATACGGGTATGTGGGCTCGGTGATGTGTTAAAGAAGCGGACAAGGGAGCCCAAAGGAAGAGCTGCCAAAACAATGGTGGGCAAAAGAATGGTGGGCAAAACAAGGGGGGCCAAAACAATGGAGCCCAAAATAATGGCGGCCAAAACAATGGTGGCCAAAATAATGGTGGCCAAAACAATGGTGGCCAAAACAATGGTGGCCAAAACAATGGAGCCCAAAATAATGGTGGCCAAAACAATGGTGGCCAAAATAATGGTGGCCAAAACAATGGTGGCCAAAACAATGGAGCCCAAAACAATGGTGGCCAAAACAATGGCGCACAGAATAATGGAGCCCAAAATAATGGTGGTCAAAACAATGGAGGCCAATCAAATGGTACTTCAGCAAATGGAGGAAATGGTGGCGGAAGTACACCATCAAATGAAAGCCAACCAATTGGTAGGTCTGCAAATAGAGGAAACGGTGGCGGAAGCACACCAGCAAATGAAAGTCAACCAATTGGTAGGTCTGCAAATAGAGGAAACGGTGGCGGAAGCACACCAGCAAATGAAAGCCAACCAATTGGTAGTTCTACAAATGGTGGAGGAAGTACACCAGCAAATGGTAATCCTGTAAATGCTTCTAATGGTAGTGTATCTGAACGTGGAATGTATGGTGTAACTGATGCTAACAAGATGTCTTATAATGAGGCTCAACGTAATCTTGCAAAAATTGATCAGTATGGATTACTTGATGCATTTGATAGCCCTGATGATATAGCAAGAGCACAACAATTGTGGATGGATTCTACAGCTAATGTTGCGGATAGAATGTATGGTGGTTCTAATATTCCTTTAAAGCAGAATGGCAATTGGTATCAGAACGCAGAAAATGGTGCAAGATATTTTGGACAGCAAGGTTTAGGAAATACTCCTGATGGATGGAATCAATTTACTGATAACGTTTATACAATTGGTAGACTTGATGCAAGTTCTTATGGGCCTACACCGATTGTGCCAACGCCAACTGTTCCAACACCAACTGTTCCTACGCCAACTACATCAACGCCAACTGTTCCAACACCAACTACATCAACACCAACAGTACCTACGCCGACAGTTAATGGACAAAAAGAATATAGTGTAATTGGTGCTTTAGTAGATGAATATAACGAAAGAAAAGCTCTTGACAAAGAAGTATAAATAATAAATGGAGGAAAGTAAAATGAATGAAATTGGAGAAAAATATTTACCTATTGGTACTGTAGTTTTATTGAAAAATGCAGAAAAAAGAATTATGATTACTGGTTTTGCTAGTATGTCACCACAAACTGGAGATAGTATTTTCGATTATAGTGGATGTGTTTATCCAGAAGGATTTTTAAACTATGAAGAGGTTTGTGTGTTTAACCATGATCAAATAGACAGAGTATTCTATAAAGGTTTTGTTGACGACGAGGAAGTTGCCTTCAAAAAAGAATTAGCTGATCAACTTAGCAAAATTTCTGTACCTAACGATACAACTTCTCAAAATCAATAAGAAAAAAAATTAATGTAAAATGTTGTTATAATTTTTAAAAAAAATTGACAAAAATAGAAAAATATACTACGATTAATACATAAGAATAGTGAGGCTAAATGTTCTACCTATTTATATATATTCAAGGAGGTGAATATAAATGGTTTTAAAGGCAAGCCCAGAAGAAATCAGAACTGCAGGAAAGAGTTTAGTAGGAAATGCTGAATCTTATCTTGGATCTGTTAAGAGTCTATATGAGACTGTAGACACATTACAAAATAACTGGAAAGGTGCAGATAATGTTCAATTTGCTAATACAGTAAATGGATACAAAGAGAATATCAATGCTTTAGGACAAGTTATTGGTAACTATGGTGTTTTCTTACAAGAGACAGCAAATAGTTTAGAGAAGTTACAAGCAGAAATAGCTCAACAAGCTAGTAACTTATAGTTTGAATATAATAAAGGAGGAATATTGAATGGATGGAATGCAAGTAAACTCAGTTGAATTACGTAATGCGTCAAGTTCATTGAGAAAAAATGTTAATGATATGAGTGCTACTCTTGATGAAGCAACTCAAACAATTAATGGAACTGCAGCTTCATGGGAAAGTGCAGCAGCTGAAAATTTAAGAGCTAGATATACAAGTTTATCTGCTAAATTTTCTGATTTCTATACTGCAATTAACAATTATGCAACTTTCTTAGATAATACAGCTGCAGCTTATGAAAATGCTGATAAGAAGATTGAAGAAAAAGCAAACGAATTGCTTAACAACAGTTACGATGCAGCAGCATAGTTTCGCATTAATAAATTAAGAGCTTGGCTCTTTTTTTTTGACTTAATGACTATCATTATATTTGTTAATATGTTATATTATTTTTAGTACAAATAATACTAGAGGTATTCTATGGATAAAAAAATAAATGTTGTTTTTGAAGATAGTGAATCATTCGTTTTTTCATTTGAAAAAGAAAAAAAATATAATTATTATCTTATGGGAGAAAATAATATTTTCAATTATGATGTTTTAACTATTTTGAATGACGAAATATTTAGTATGAAAAAAGATAATTACTTACAATATAATAAATTTAAAGTAGTAGCTGTGCAAGAATATAATGAAAAAGAAATAATAGCATATGAGAGTGATTCATTTTCATTTTACTCTTGTGATTTAGATATAATTGACGTTAAAGTTGTTAAATCATTTCAAGGTATATCATTATCTTTTCAAACAGATGAAGTGTATGATAGTTATATTATTTTTGAAAAGAATGAAAACTTTAGTAAGGTTATATTAAAAACTAATGATTTTATGGTTAATACTAATAAATTAGTATTAGGAAAAACTTATTATATTGAAGGCTATAAAAATGTTGATGATCATTTAGTTTTAGTTGCAAAATCAAATTGTTTTGAGTGCTCGTTTAATAAAAATATTTTACCTTTAAGAAAAAAAGTTGATTTATCGGTAATTGTTCCTGTATATAATTCTCAACTTTTTTTACCTAGATGTCTTGATTCGATATTATTATCTAGTTATGATAATGTTGATGTGATATTAGTAGATGATGGGTCCTTTGATTCAAGCTTAGAAATATGCAATTGGTATAAAGATACATATCCATCTAAATTTAGAGTAGTTCATACAGAAAATTTCGGAGTATCACATGCTAGAAATATTGGACTTGAAATGGCAGATGGAGAATACACGCAGTTTATGGATAATGATGATTTTATACATCCATATTCTTATGAAAAGTCATTTGATGCAGTAAAAAAATATAATAAGCCTGATATGGTTATATTTAAAACAATAATCAAAGAAAGTAGTGGAAAAGTTTCAACTTGTATAGATTTTACAAAGAATAATCAAGATGAATATTTATATTCGTACGAAGATGTATTTAATAATAAAGGGAAAAATACGAATATGTATTTTTGTGCAGTATGGGATAAAATAGTAAAAACTAGTATTGCTAAAAAAGTTAAGTTTCCAGAGTTTAGTTATTATGAAGATTCCGCGTACTCGCCAACATTGTTTTCTTATTGTGAAACTTTTTATTATGTACCTGGTGCAGTGTATGTGTGGGATAAAAGAAATGCAGGTACAGTAGGATCTTCTACAACATCTTATAAAAAAGTTGATTCTATAAAACTGCATGACTATTTTATAAAAGCTTCAATTTATTCTTTAAGTAATGGTAATAAAAAAAGAATGAAGTATTTATTATATGATTCACTTAAGGAAATAATTGGTAGTTATAAATCGATAAAAAAAGAAGATTTTCCTCTACTTGCAAAAAGTTATGAAATAATTATGATAACTATAATAAAGAATTTTAAAGTATGAGAAAATGAACATATCATTAATGATAAAGATATGTTTGATTTATTAAATAAATTAATAAATAGTTAAGGAGATAATATGAATAATTGGCATTCTTTAAATATTGATGAAGTTTATAAGTATACTGGTAGTGGTAATGATGGACTTAGTTCTCAAGAAGTCAAAGAAAGACTTTTGAAAAATGGGAAGAATATACTTCCTAAAGAAAAGAAAGATAGTTTTATAAAAATATTTTTTTTACAATTTTGTAGTGCTATTGTTCTAGTTATGATTGTAGCTGCTATTATATCTTTCTTAGCTGGTGAAGTCGTTGATGGAGTGGCTATCATTTTTATAATATTATTTGATATTATATTAGGGGCAGTTCAAGAGTGGAGTGCAGAAAGAGAAGCAGATAGTTTACAAAAACTTGTTAAAGTTAAAACTAAAGTAATAAGAGATGGTAAAGAAAAAATTGTTGATTCAGTTGATTTGGTAGTTGGTGATATTGTCTTATTAGAGTCAGGTGATAAAGTATCTGGTGATTTAAGAATAATTGAGTCTTCTAATTTAACTATTGATGAATCTGTTCTTACAGGTGAATCTGTTGCTGTTTCAAAGTCACAGGATGTTGTGATGACTAGTACTGGGCTTTCAGATAGAAATAATATGGTATTTGGTGGTACTTCTGTTGTTACTGGAAGAGGAAAGTGTATTGTTGTAGAAACAGGTTCAAATACAGAAATAGGTAAGATTTCTACTAAAGTGGTAGAGACAAAAAGTGAGAAGTCTCCACTTACTATTAGAATGGAAAAACTTTCTAAACAAATTACACTTTTGGTTTTAGTAATTGCAATTATTATAACAATAATAATGATAGTAAAAGGTGAGAGAATAGAAGATGTGTTTATCTCTGTTGTGGCTCTTTCTGTTTCTGCTATGCCAGAAGGTCTTCCACTTGCCTTAACACTTGCTCTTACTATTGGTTCAAGAAGAATGGCAAAGAAAAATGTAGTAGTTAAAAAACTTAATTCTGTAGAAAGTTTAGGAAGTTGTACGGTAATTGCAACTGATAAGACTGGAACACTTACTGTAAATGAGCAAACTGCTAAAAAAATTGTTATGGCAGATGGTACTACTTTTGAAGTAGAAGGAATTGGTTATAATGGTGATGGAAAAGTAATAGAAAAGAATGGTGCTAGTATTAATGATGCTGTTAATATAGCTAAACTTGGTGTTGTAAACAATGAAGCAAGATTAAAGAAAGTTAATGGTAAATGGACAAGTAGTGGTGATTCTATTGATATAGCCTTTCTTGCTCTAGGAGAAAAATTAAATATTGGTGAATCTTATAAAGTTTTAAAAAGAATTCCTTATGAATCAGAAAAAAAATATTCTGCTGTTTTTTATGAAGAATGGGAAAATAATTATTGTACTGTTAAAGGTTCTTTAGAAGTTGTTTTGTCTTTTTGTGATTCGATGTATGCTAATGATAGAATTAAGCCACTTGATATTGATTCTATAATGAAGAAAAATGATTCCTTAGCTTCTTCTGGGTATCGTGTAATTGCTCTTGCTAAATCACGTAAAATAACTGATTTACCTAAGGGTAGTAATGTTAAAGAAAGTGATATACCTAAGATGGTTTTTGTGGGACTTGTGGCATTTATCGATCCAATTAGAGAAGAGACTAAAGAATCTGTAATGAAGTGTAAAAAAGCTGGTATTGAAGTTGTTATGGTTACAGTAGATCATCCACTAACCGCATTTTCTATTGCTAAAGAACTTGATATTTGTGATAGTTTAGATAGCGTTGCTACTGGGGATGATGTTTTAAAATATCAAGCTATGGGAGAAAGAAGTTTTGATAAGTTTATTAAAACTAAAAAAGTGTTTACAAGAGTTACTCCTTTACAGAAGCTTGCAATTGTTGAGTCTTACAAAAGACAAGGTGAATTTATAGCTGTTACAGGAGATGGTGTTAATGATGCTCCTGCAATTAAAGCTGCTTCTATTGGTATTGCAATGGGAAGTGGTACTGATGTTGCTAAAGAAACTAGTAAAATGATAATTATTAATGATGACTTTAGATCAATTGTCTATGGTATTGAAGAAGGAAGAAATGCTTATAGTAATATAAGAAAAGTAGTATACTTATTATTATCTTGTGGATTTTCTGAAGTATTCTTCTTTGCATTATCAATATTCTTAGGTTTACCTGTTCCACTTATTGCTGTACAACTTTTATGGCTTAATATTGTAACAGATGGACTACAAGATATATCGCTTTCTTTTGAAAGAGAAGAAAAAGAAATAATGGATGAAAAACCTCGAAGTCCAAAAGAATCAATTTTTGATAAACTAATGTTTCAAGAAGTTGTCTGCGCTGGACTTACAATGGGTATTAGTGTATTTCTTTTATGGATATTCTTAATCGATGTAATAGATATGGATGTAACTATGGCAAGAGGATACGTTATGATGCTTATGGTATTTATGCAAAACTTACATGCTATTAACTGTCGTAGTGAAAAAATATCAGCTTTTAAGATGCCTATTTCAAGAAACTGGTTAATTGTATTTAGTATTTCTTCATCAATATTACTTCAAATATTTGTTATGGAAAATAGTTTCTTAAGTAGTATTTTAGGAACTCAAAGTATGCCATTTGTCGATGTGTGCTTAATGTTCTTGTGTAGTTTACCAATATTAATCGTAATGGAAATATTTAAATTTATAAAAAGTAAAAGGAGATAGTAGTATATGGATAAAGTTTTAGATAAGTTATTAAATGGAAGCGTTGATTTGGGGCTTAAACTTATTGTATTTTTATTAATTCTTATAATTGGATTTAGAATAGTTAAAATATTAATTAAACTTATAAATAAGGGAAAAGGGTTTAATAAGCTTGAAAAGAGTGTTCAAACTTTTATAGTTAGTTTTATTAACATTCTTTTAAAGTGTTTAGTTCTTATTACAGGTCTTGCTTATTTGGGAATTCCTATGACATCTTTGATAACTTTATTTGGAACTGCTTCTTTAGCAGTTGGACTTGCTTTACAAGGTGGTCTTACAAATATGGTTGGGGGATTAATGATTCTTATATTCAAACCATTTAAAGTTGGTGATTATGTTGATACTCATGTAGATAGTGGTACTGTAAGTGAGATTAGTATTTTTTATACAACTTTAATTACACCTGATAATAAAAGTATTGTTCTTCCTAATGGAAATTTAGCAAATAGTGCTATTGTAAACTATTCGCATTTCGAGAAGAGAAGACTAGATATTGATTTTTCTGTAAGTTATAATAGTGATGTTGATAAGGTAAAGAAAGTTATTTTGGAAGTTATTAATAGTGAAGAGAAAATATTAAAAAATGAGGATATTTTTGTAAGACTTACTTCTCATGCTGATAGCTCTTTAGTATTTTCAACACGTGTTTGGGTAAAAAATGAAGATTACTGGAATGTAAAATTTAATATGCTAGAAAATGTTAAAATTGCATTTGATAAAAATAAGATTGAAATACCTTATCCACAACTTGATGTACATATGGATAAATAGGAGGTTATATGAATAAGAAAGGTTTTTCTTTAATTGAACTGTTAGCTGTAATTATAATTATTGGTATAGTTGCTACTATTGGTATTGTTTCTATTTCTAGTTCTGTAGGAAGCTCTAGAAAGGCTGCATTTGTAAATATGGCAAGAAATTATGCTGATTCTGCTTCTGCTATGAGAACATCAGATAAACTTCCAGTAGAACCAAAGAATAATGAAGCTCTTATTATAAGAGTTGATAATCTTACTGGAGTAGATCAAAATGATGATTACAATACAGTATATGGTGAATTAGTTTTGGATAACTGTTATGTTGCAATAGTAAATAATAAACACCAGTATAAATATTATGTTACTTTAGTAGAAAATAGTGGTAATGCAATTTATAACACAGAATATTCTTTATTAGATGAAGATTCTGTAGTAGAGCATGATAAAGTTGTAGGAAATATAATCAACACAAGAGGTGCTCATGTAGGGTTAAATGTAACTGTTGGAGAAGATACTTACACTGTTAAGAAGGTTGACCCTAAGTATATTTTATTACAAAAATAATGTCTAAAAGTGTATAAATTTTTTTACATAATTAAACGAACAAAAAAGAGGACTTTACAGATTGGTAATGTTCTCTTTTTTTGCTTGTAATATCTAGAAAAAAAGAGAAAAAAAACGAAAAAATCAAAAAATCAAAAAATCAAAAAATTGAATTTTTTAGAAAAAATATTTTTTGATAATTTTATAAAATCCTTGAAAAATAAGAGAAAAATCAAAATTGGTTATTTTATTTTTTTGAAAAAAATCAAAAAAAACGGTTTACACTTTTTCTTAAAAAAATAATTTTCTTATTTTATAAGGGTTTTGTAAAAAACTTAAAAAAAGGGAATTGACTTATTAAAATGTTATTATAAAATTGAGTTATAGAAGACCGAAAAAGAAGAGGTAATGGTATGGATAAAGAAGAAGTTTTGGAAAATTTAAAAGTAGTAAAAAGAAGCGGAAAAAAGGTTGACTTTGATGGGGCTAAAGTTGCTCTTGCAATTAAAAAAGGATTTGATAATGTTACTCTTCCAGAAGAAGAGCAAGAAAACTTAAAAGAGTATTCTGAAAAAGATATGCAAAAAGTTTATCAAGCAGTAATTAATAGAATTGTTAAAGAATATAAAGATGAAGAAAAGATTAAGATTGAAGATATTCAAGATATGATTGAAGATGAACTTACTAAGAAAGGATATCCTGAAGTTTCTAAATCATTTAAAGAGTATCGTGAACGTCGTGCTCAATCAAGAGAAATGTTCTTCGATGATAAAAGAATGCATAAATTTTTGAAAACTCTTGAAGGATTAGGACTTAAAAGTGCACATGAAGATGATACTAAAAGAGAAAATGCCAATGTTGATGGTGATACAGCAATGGGAACTATGCTTCAATATGGTTCTACAGTATCAAAAGAATTTGCTAAATCTTACTTAATGAAAAAGAAATTTGCAGATGCTCATGATGATGGAGATATTCATATTCATGATTTGGATTTTATGCCTATGGGTACAACTACTTGTATGCAAATAGATCTAGATAAACTATTTAAAAATGGATTTTCAACAGGACATGGACATTTAAGAAGCCCTAAAGATATAATGAGTTATTCAGCTTTAGCTGCAATAGCAATACAGTCTAATCAAAATGACCAACATGGAGGACAAAGTATTCCAGCATTTGATTATTATCTAGCTCCTGGAGTATTACTAACATATAAGAAACAATTAAAACAAACACTTTCAGATTTACTTGATTATGCAGGATTTGATACATTTATCAATATGAATACTTTAGTTAAAGAAATAGATAAAGTTGATACAATTAAAGTAGAAAAAGAATACTTTGAAAAATTTATAAAAGAAAATGAAAATCTTGAAAGATTATTCGAAATGGCTTTAGAAAAAGCTTATAAAAAGACTAATAGAATTACTTATCAAGCAATGGAAGCTTTTGTACATAATTTAAATACAATGCATAGTAGAGCAGGAGCACAGGTACCATTTAGTTCAATTAACTTTGGTACTGACACTAGTCCTGAAGGAAGAATGGTAATAGAAAACTATTTACTTGCAGTAGAAGCAGGACTTGGACACTCTGAAACTCCAATATTTCCAATATCTATATTTAAGGTAAAAGAAGGAGTTAACTATAACAAAGAAGATCCTAACTATGATTTGTTTAAATTATCTTGTAGAGTATCTGCAAAAAGATTATTCCCTAATTTCTCATTTATAGATTCACCTTTTAACTTACAATACTATAAACCAGGTGACTATAGAACAGAAGTTGGTTATATGGGATGTAGAACAAGAGTTATAGGTAATGTTGTAGATCCAGATAGATGTATAACTCCAGGACGTGGAAATTTATCATTTACATCAATCAACTTACCTAGACTTGGATTAAAACATGGTATTGCTACTAAACAAAGAGATAAAGCTGATATGAAAGGTTTCTTTGAAGAACTTGATGAATTAATAGAACTTATTAAAGATCAGTTACTTGAAAGATTTGAAATTCAATGTAACAAAAGAGTTTATAACTTCCCATTCTTATTAGGTCAAGGTGTATGGCTAGATAGTGAGAAGTTAAAAAATGGAGACAGATTAAGAAAAGTATTAAAACATGGTACTTTAAGTATTGGATTTATCGGACTTGCTGAATGCTTAAAAGCTTTGACAGGTGAACATCATGGTGAAAGTGCTGAAGCTCAAAAACTAGGATTAAAAATAATTGGAAGAATAAGACAAAGATGTGATGAATATAGTGAAAAGTATAACTTGAACTTTACTTGTCTTGCTACTCCAGCTGAAGGGCTTTCTGGAAGATTTGTAAACATAGATAAAGCTATATATGGAAAAATTAAAGGAGTTACAGATAGAAGTTACTATACAAATTCATTCCATGTACCAGTATATTACAATATTACAATTAAGAAGAAAATCGAATTAGAAGCTCCATATCATGCACTTACAAATGCTGGACATATTTCATATATCGAGCTTGATGGTGATCCTTCAGAAAATGTTGAAGCATTTGAAAAAGTTGTAAGAATTATGAAAGAAGCTGGAATTGGATATGGTGCAATTAACCATCCAGTTGATAGAGATCCAGTATGTGGATATATTGGAATTATTAAGGACGTATGTCCAAAATGTGGTCGTCGTGAAGGCGAAGGCGTAAGCTTAGAGAGAATAACATCACTTGATTGTGATTGTGGAAGATAGGAAAGGAGAGGTAAAATTATGAAAAAAGAAGTAGAAGTAGAAGTAGTACAAACAAAGGAAAAGAAGACAACAGGAGAAGGAGTTGGATTTGAAAGAATCAGAAGAATTACTGGATATCTTGTTGGAACTGTAGACAGATTTAACGATGCTAAACGTGCTGAAGAACACGATAGAGTTAAACATTCATTTTAATTATGTTGATACGATTAGCTAGTAAAATATTAAAAAATAGTATAGTAGATGGAGAAGGCATTAGGGCAGTTATTTGGACACAAGGTTGTCCTCATCATTGCCCGAGTTGTCAAAATCCTGAAACTTGGGACTATGATGGTGGTTTTTCTTGTGACGTTGAAGAATTAAAAAAAGAAATCAATTCTTTAGATGACGAAGTAGGTGTTACGTTTTCTGGGGGAGACCCATTTGAACAACCTGAAGCATGTGCTGAACTTGCAAGATACATACATAGCGTTAAATTAAACGTATGGTGCTATACTGGATATACTTATGAACAACTACTAAAAAAAGCTAAAGAAAACCCTAGTATTATGGATTTCTTAAAAGAAATAGATGTTCTTGTAGATGGGCCATTTATCCTAAAACTAAAAAGCTACGATGTAAAGTTTAGAGGTTCAAAAAACCAAAGACTTATCGATGTATCTAAGTCGCTAGAGAAGTCTAAAGTAGTTTTATACGAAAAAGAAGAAAAGAAAAAAGAAAAAAAGAAACAAGAAGTATACATATAACTAATAGTTTATCTATTAGTTTTATTTTAGATAAAAAATATGTTATTATTTAGATGGTGATATTATGAATGAAGAAAAACAAATAGTTTTATTTTTTAGAAAGGGTACAATGGTTAATGGACCAGAATTAGCACTTAAATTAAGTAGTAAATATAACTTTTTAGGGGCGCCTACTGTTATTCCTTTTAATCCTAAAGATCCTTCACAACCATTAGTTATTTTTAATCAAGGAATAATTGAATTAACAGTTAGTATAACTGACATTAATATAATTTATAAAAGTAAGAATCACGAAAAATTATATGACGATATAATTAGTATAATAGAATATCTTGAGGAACTTGATTATTCTTTTGATAGAATGGGGTATATTACGACAATTATGCATTCTAAAAAAGAAAAAGATGTTTTTAAGAAGAACGTGTTTAAAGACGAAGATTTAATAACTTCTGAATTTCAGTTATCATGGTATACAAAAGAGCATATTGATTCAGTAGCAGTTAATGTTTGGGAAAGAGAAATGACCGATCTTATGAATGGAGTCGAGCTAGTTTCTGTTTTTGATATTAATACTCCAATTGAGGAACAATACAACATAACTAGTGAATTTTTAAGAGATTTTCTAAAAAAATGTGATAAATATATAGAAAATGCTGATAAGAGATTAAAGTAATTTAATTTCTTATTTTTTCTTCTTTTAATTGTGATATAATCCTTTTATGGGTGGTGATTTTATGAATGGTAAACTTTTACCTGCTGATACTTATATAGTTGTAAATAAAACAATTATATCAATTGAAGATAAAAAAAAGATTACGATGCTTTATCAACCAATCATAGGTCACACAGCTGTTAGTCTTTATTTTACACTTGCAGATGATTTAGAAAAAAGAGAGTTTATGAG